>Ga0209063_1000715_pt1 | contig 19889 bp, 20 predicted proteins | sample KloWWTmeKNB19Kit_FD_187177 | JGI IMG/M metagenome (GOLD analysis project Ga0209063, IMG submission 187177) | Active sludge microbial communities from Klosterneuburg, Austria, studying microevolution and ecology of nitrifiers - Klosterneuburg... | ecosystem: Engineered > WWTP > Aerobic digester >... | reverse complement strand
GAGTACTCCGTGGTCTTTGTGACGGATGACAGGAGTCGGTATTCCATTTCCGACAATACAATGCGCCCATTGTTCCTAAACGCCGCGATGCTTTCGGTCTTTTGCTTGAGCAGTCCCACAAATTCCGCATTTTCAAGCAAATAGCGCCCAACATCCCGCATCTTGTCGTAGTAGTCGTTGATGCCCTGCGTGATGGTGATCATTGAGCCACCGGACTTCCGGACCCGGCGCGCGCCGGTTTCAAAAAACGCAGCGGTATTCCCTCCCTGAGACAACAAATCCCACGCCTCATCTAGAATGACGAATTTGCGCCGGCCACGGTTCTCCTTTTTGTACATCACTGCCTGGATATTCATCTGCATCTGCAGGAGAATGACTGACCGTAACTGCTTCTGCTCATTCAATCCGTCGAGTTCAAGCACCACGAAGTCATTTTCAAAATTGACGTTGTTCGCGCCGTTGAAGAGATGGGAATACATGCCGCCCTTCGCATAGGACGCCAACACACGCGCAAGGTCTCTGGCCCGAGGATCCGTCATGCTCTTCAGCACTCGGTACACCGAATCCGGACACCCATCACGGCCCTCCCCCTCGAGCACACGCATGATCGCTTCTTCGATGAACGAGAGCTCGACATCGGAGAGCGGGCGCGAGGGAGACGCCATTTGCGCGTGCAGCGCTTTGAGCGTCGCCAGTTCATCAGCTCGGTCACTCGGATCGTCATCCCCTACGACACTGGCCCCCCAGTGCACCAACTTGCTGAACGGATTGAAACAGAGGCGCTGAGCGTTGGCGCCGTACTGGATGTATTGGCCCTTGAGCAGCTCCACCAGTTTGACGTAGCTGAATCCGGCATCAATGACCCACACCTGGCCACCAATGCCCAAGTAGCTCTTAATCCAATTGTTCATGAAAAATGACTTACCGGCGCCCGACGTGGCCGCGATCGCCATGTTGTAGTTCGTCTGTTGATTGGCGAACACATCCATAGTGATGATTTGGCCTGAGCGAGACGTCAGGAGCACCACCGGAGCCCCGCCCCCCTTCCAGTCCGCCACGATGGGGCAGATATGCGCCGGGACCTCAGTATGGTAGGTCTTCATGCGTCTCAGCCCGTCAATGAGTGCTTTGTCATCCGACGGCAAGCCGAGAGGTAACCCCGTCATGAAGATCTTCCACCCGATGAAGTGATCTTCCTGCAGGTTGATATCCTTCGCACGATACAGGGCCCGGAGAGCCCCGGTCTGCTCCTCCACGTGACGCGGGGTGTCCCCGTACAGCACGACTTGGAAATAGGACCCGATGAGCTGTCTCCCGTTCTCCAGTTGCGCCTGCACGCCATTGTAATGATCCAATTTGAACTTCAGAGAGGGAATCAGCCCCAGAAGAAACCCACTGGCTTGCTGATTAATAATGACGTGCCTTTTTCGTAGCTTGCCCTTCGCTTTCACCTGGTCAAATTTCAATACATTCAACGTCAGGAAGAACGGACAAGTAATTTGGTCGGTGAACCGGATGAGACTCCCAATCAACTCGCGATTGTTCCCGCCATGCCACTGCACGGGCCATGACTGCACCGTGAGCGTTTTGAGAAACTTCCCGTCCAGTTCAATCATCTTGGTGCGGAGCGTGGCTGTCGTATCGAGACGGACCGCCTGATCCCGAATCGGCAATTGGTCGTTGTACGCCGGCGGCCGACTCTCCCAGCTGTGGCCCGGGTTGAGCAGCACATGCAGGACACTCAACAATTGCAGCGGCCCTACCCGCTCGGGTAACAATCCCAACGTGTTCAACTGTCCCTCAATACCCGACACCGCTTGATGAATCCGCTCGTCTTCCCATCCTAGTGAGGTCGTCTCCTGGGTCGGGAAAGCCACGGAGACATACACCGTGAAATCTCGGGGGCGTAACGGTGGATTGGACGTCAGCTGTGTGTCTCGGGCATGCAAATAGAACTCTGCGGTCTTTCGCGCATCGGTGACATAGCGTTCTCCTGCCTGCCCCCGTTGCGCCAACACGACGTGATTGTCCAGATAGGGCTCAATAATGGGGGACGCATGGAGCATGAATTGAAACGTGGTTCCGATCGGCAGGTCTGACTCAAAGAGATTCGTCAGCTTCTGAATAGACTCTTCTGACAAGCCCAATAGGGGCTTGCTCGCAAACACCACACCGATGCGCCCATCATCCAAACGATAGACCTGATTGGCGTCGTCCCAGGCCTCATAGGGCAGCCAATCACTGATGGCTGTCCGTTCGACCAGCTGCTTGGCCTTCCACTCAAGGATCGTCGACATATTCGCTCCTCTGGGTTCCTTCCACTACTGGGGTGGCAACGGACCGTCATCGGTCAGGTAATTGGCTCCGCCAGGTTGGGGAAGCTGAGGAACGCCCTGCGGCATTGTGCCACCCGAACCGAGAGGATTCCCGGGCATCGGCGACGAACGCTGTCCGACTTCCGGGATATTCTCCGTCATGGCATTCGCCGCCGCGTTCCCATTGGGACTTCTCTTGCCGTCTCGTTTTTCGACCATCCGTCCCATTCTCGGATACAGATCTTTTCCATGCCCCGAACTCGACCCGGCACTCACCCCCTGCGCCATGTGTCCGAAAATAAAATCTGGTTCGTCGACAATGAGATAATGCCGCGACTGATCGTGGAGGCGTTTTTTCGTATCCTTCCACGGAAATACCGTGACACGAAGGGCCGACGCTGGCGTAATCACCGGCTTGCCTATGGCGCTGTCCGGCTTGCCGCTGAAGACCATCGGAGGCGGGGCCTGACCAGGTCCAGAGCTTGCGTTGGTGTCTTGTGCAGCATCCTTCTGGTCTTTCGTGTACTGCGTTGCCCTCTGCCCAGCAGCGAAACGCTTCTCGTAGGCTTCCGAGACGGACTCACACGTCGCTTGATCTGGATACCCCTTACAACTGAAATTGGACTCATAGCCACCACAAGCCGCTAGGAGGACACACACGCTAATAGCTACCCCAGATCCCAAGCCGTGCCATGATCCGCCTCGCGTGATGTAGCGCCTCATATACCCAGACATCATGTCGCATGCCTCCTCCAGAATCCGCCCACTCGACTTCCCTACTTCTGCTCGGCCTCAATCTGCAGTAACGCCAACACTTCACTGGCAGGACGATAGCCGGCAAACGATTGGCCATTCGGCAAGAACACCATCGGAGTGGAGTTCACCCCCAGCCGTTTTCCCAATTTGATGTTGTCGTCGATCGGATGACTGCAGGCCCCTGCCTCCCCCATCACTGGCTTTGACATCAGCGCGCGCCCCAGCGCCTCGGCTTGATCGGGAGCACACCAAATGGCGACAGACTTGCGATAGGCATCCGGATGCGTCCGTATCAGTGGATACAGCACCACGGCCACCGGAACACCCGCCTCGACAAGCTTTTGCACCTCCGGATGAAACTGCTGACAGAATCGACAGTCTGGATCGTCAAAGACCAGCACCGGACGCTCCAACTTCGGTTGCATGGGAGACAACAGAATGGTTTTGGAGGTATCCATCCCGGCCAAGAGCGCCTGTTGACGGTCTTTCACATACTCTTGCGTCACATTCCGGCCCATCTGAATATCGAAGAGTGCCCCGGAGAGCACGTACCGCCCAGACTCATGCACGTACATGTAGTTTTCCACTCGGTCACTGTCGCTCTCCACCAAGAGCCATCCAGGAATTTCCGTCTTGGACACTCGCAACACTTTCATGCCGGGAAACTTCTGTTCGATCACCGTTTTGATGGGCCTCGCGGCATCATCCGTTTCGCCTCTCAGAATCGACTCTCCCGCAACCGACACACACACCGCACACACCAGCCCCGCGATTATCTGCTGATAGGATCGTCTCATCGCCATCATGCCCCCTTTCACACTACGAATTACTGGAAGAACCCCTCTAACTCACGTCCCGTCCCCACGATAAAATCCACTTCCCGCTGCGCGTCGATTTCGATCACCGGGAAAATGGAGGCCGCCATCATGCTGTAGTGACGAGCCAACAATTCGGCAGCTCGACCAGCGCCACCGGCCATCCCCGACATGGCCACGGGCCCGGCCGGCGGGAGATTGAAGGCCTGACTCGGGCTTTGGGCCACGAAAAACCCGGACTGGTAGGGCATAAAGGCCCGCGAGATCCCGGACACAAATCCAGCGAGCAGCGTGCGGCCCAACAAAGCCCCTTCTTTCAAAACCACCCGCCCACGCATGCCTTGTTTGCCATCTTCCCCACTGACAAACCCTTTCAGTTCGATATCAACCGCCTCCCCATTCTTTTTCACGCACGAGAGGGCATTGCCACGAATCATCACGCGTTCCGAGGACAAGTCGCCCAAGCCTTCTCCCACCAGGAAACAGTCCTTCGCATCAATCCTCGCCTCGTTCGGGAGCTTCATGATGTCGCGCACCATCATGAGCACCGGATAGGGACTGTTTGCAGAGGCGCCCCCGCCCTGCGCCCCCGTCGAACGAGCGGGCGCATCCATGCCGGAGAGCAACTTGACTGGGATAATCGTCCCCGTGTTCAGCCACAATTTCTTTTCGTTCTTTTTGGCGCCAGGCACTGTCTCTGGCCGAAATACCTGAAACCCCTCGGTCACCCCGCCCGCGGCCCCAGGGGCCGGAAGCGTCCCGCCTGCCGGTTTCGGGGCGCTTTGCACCGGAATGGGGCCTTTCGGCACCGGCATGGTCGAGACGGGCGTCGCACTTCCTCCACCCACGGGATTGGCACTGAGCGGAGGCGGCAGCGGCGGCAACGCGCCACTCTTCGTCCCGGCTGAGATCCCGCCACCAGACCGCGCCACTGACTCAATCCGCTTCTGCAGGTCACTCAACTGTGTCTTAATCTCGGTCTTGTCTCGTCCGTCCTGCTCCAACAGTCTCCGCATTTGATCCCGCTGCTGCTCCAACGCTTCAATCCTGGCCCCGGCGTCTTTCATGTAGATTTCTTTGTCGGTTTCCTCGCGATTGATCGACACGGTCTTGACTGGAGACTTGCCACGGACAATCCCCGGTTGATTCCCTCGGAATTGCTGAAGCACCATGCTCAGCACGATGAACCCCCCCACCAGAACCACTCCCGCCAGCAGTTTTGATGGGGCGGGTTTCTCTGGCCGAATCGGGTCGCCAGGGTTGAGAATCGCGCTCTCCGTCGGTTTAATCGATGCCATCCTAGGTCTCCGGTCTGAGGTTAGCTCTTTGCGTCTGGATCCACTTTTGGCTCGGACTTGGGTTTGGGTGGTTCAGGCGGCGCGTCATCCAGTAGGTACACCACCACTTCTTCGCCTGACTCGACCACCTCGCGGTTTAAGGCGATCGCTTTTTGAGCCCCAGTGAGGAATTCCTGTTCCCGCAACGTGTATTTGTGTCCCGAGGTATTCACCAATCGATACACAATCACTCGGTACTTCGGCCCTCGATACTCGATTCCCTGCACCACCTTCAGCTCAAGCCACTTCGGATACCGTTCTTCGGTAATCGACGTCTGCCGATACCCTTTCGGTAACGCTCCCCGCGCAGCCATCTGCAATGTCTCGAGTAGCCCATCCACATAGTCACCCGCTTGGCGAGCAGGATCCGTGTCATAGGCCACCGCCCCCGCGCGCCTATCTTCAATATTAATGGTCTGCGCCCCTAGCGACGCGCTCACCCCGACTTCAAAGACGTATGTTTGCTCGCCGGCCATCACGACCAGATCAGCGGGGCCAGTCTTCACCTGGACAATCAAGTTGCGCCCTTCCGGCTTCGCTTTGAGATCCGCCCTGGAGCTCGTCGCCATGGTAATCGGCGCAGGAAACGTCAGCACGTTCAAATCTCTTCCAGACAATGTGAGGGACGTCGCACCCTCATCACCAACCACCACCGCCGCTCCTGCCGACCCTGCCCAGGACAAGAAGAACAGCAGGCCAAGGACGCACATCGCCATCGCCCGGTGCTTCAAGTCTCGATACACGCTGGATGTCATACGTCTCCCCCTACCCCTTTGCCGGATCTGATTGACTATCCTGCCGTGAACGATCTAAATGAGCCGCAGAGAGCCCAACCACCCACGGCCTGCCCTGATCCCACCGCATCGAGATACGGTACTCCCGCTCCTCTTCCCGGATCTCGCTCTTCCCCACAAAGCGGCGCTCAATGCCCTCGAACACGGCCACGTCCCCGTCCACACGACTGGCGGTCACAAAAAACACACGACTGAGATTGTTGGTCTTCACGTACACGGCCTCCGCCCCGAGAGACTCTGACATCAGCCCATAGTGGCTTGATGGAACCCACTGCAGAAGCTGCCGATGGTGAAAATCAACAGAGGCCGGCGTGACATTGGCAATCCACGGCAACATGGCCATGGCAATGGACTTTTTGTAGTACTCGTCGCCGCCCATCGCGTTCGCCCAATATTCCTGGGTCGGATTGATCGGCACCACATGAACCGCGACGTTCTGCCGAAAGAATCCATTCGCCACCAACGCCACCGCCAGAACTGTGGCCAGGGCGGCGAACACCAGATTCAAGACCTGGGCGTTATGCAATTTGGATTTCCACAGCTCGATTCTCATCCTCGTTACTCCATCATCTCTCGGGTAGTACCATGCGGTGCCCCTGTCAGCTGAAACGTGGGCACACCTGACCAATAGGCCCAATGGAAGAGAAATCCCTCGGATTTCCCGTTCTTCATTTTCGACAAAATCAACGTACTCACGATCCCGACCACAATCAGGTAGGTCAGGAACTTCGTGACAATGCCGAGAAAGATGCACACAAAGAGCACGGCTAACTCATCAATCTCCCACCAGAAGATCTGGGGCAGGCTATCGAGATATCGTGGAATAAATGTGCCGTTCATCTGTCCCTCTCCTGCTCCATTGTGACGGCGGGGCCCTGATCGGTCCCGCCGTCACGACACCATGCCTGTAACGCGCGCTTACATCAGTCCCGTGGTAATGGTCGGAATGATGTTGGGGATATAAAAGGCTGCGGCCGCCACACCGAATCCGGTGAACATGCCGGCCCACCGGCCCGCCATCGCCGATCCCAACCCGATCGCCCCCGCGACCAGGGCTAACAACGTCCCCAGCGACCCCTGCATATAGTTGGTCAACAGCGTGACCAACGGACCGAACGTCGCATCCGCACCTGCGAACGCGGGCACGGCCAGCACCACAAACGAGGCAAGCACCATGAGCCCCAGCAAGAGACTCATTCGCCACATTTCTCCGGTCACTCTCTCCAAGACGTTGCCCATACTCCAGCCCCTCCTCTGGCTCGTCGCTCACTGTTTAGAAGACGTGTGGTTGCCAAACCGAATGAGCGCCCTCAGTTCATTCCAGCATAGCCATGCTCCTCCTCAGCCTCTCCTTATGGTTTTCCTGAGTCGCCTGTGGCACCAGTGGACACCACAGATGTTACTGGAGGCATTTGGGATCGCCCCTCACCCGCTGAGGGATCTCCACACCTACCTCGCAGCAGCATCGTGATCTCCACGCGTCGACTGTCCGCATGGTTCGGCAAAAAGCAGCAGCCTCCGCGACCGACCACTTCCACCTGAGCCGAGTCCTTCACGCCAGCCTGCAGTGCTTTCGCCACCGCCTGTGCCCGAGCCGTCCCAAGTTCTTCGTTTGTCTCCCGAGACCCCGTCGGATCGGTGTATCCTTCCACCCGCAGATAGAAGACCTCCTCTGTGCGCAGTTCCGCTAAGTCTCGTTGCGCACGCTTCGGTACATCAGCCGAACCCATGGCAAACAAAACGGTTCGGTGCCGTACCTCAGGATCGCGACGACAGCCGGCCGGGGCCGTGCTTCCTGTGAGACCGGGAGTCACTGGTTTGTCCACACTGCTCACCGGGGCGCGAGACATGTCACCTGGACGGCCTGCCAGCGCGCCCGCAGAGAACGTCGGCAATGCTTGGAGCCGATGCATCACCGTTTTAATCGGTTTCGGTGTGAGATCCGCCACCAGCGGTTTGTTAGGCACCTGCGTCAGAGGTGTTGGCTCTGGGCATCCAGCGGGACGAGACAGCAGCCATTGCGGACCAGATTGGACGGAAACCACCGTAGTCGGGAAGGTGTAGCCTTGCCCGCAGAGTCGGGTTGGCTCCGACATTGTTGGCGACGCAGCAGGTCGCGTCGTACAGCCCCCGACGGTCAGCAGTCCCATACAGACGAGACCGGCCCATGGCATGTAAGTCGTCCGTCCCCATGTCATACTCCCCCCTTTCACCACGGCTTCCGAGTCGCCAGGTTCAACTTTGGTATTACCGACTGCCACGGTGTCTCGCGCAGAAACAGGGGTTGCCCGATGTCGGAAGGGACGTCGTCGACGCGACGACGGAGGCAAGAAAAGACGCAAGCGGGTCAAGAGGCGATCAGATTAACAGTAGCCACTCCCCCACCCCAGGCCCGGAAGGACCCGTCGGCAGATTGCTGGAACAACCGCGCGCACTGAAGACACTGATGAAGACACCTATCCATGAATTCGTCGCCGTCATGTGAACGATACCCAAACAATTCGCCGTTGCAACGAGGACACGGTTTCAACAAATTTGCATACAGTCCCATTGTTGGCTCCCCTCGTTTCATTACAATACACACGTGTTACTGTCTGGGATCACTGCCTGCATCACCGGTGCTTGGATCAGCGTGCCGAGGGTCGCCATCTTGGAGGCAACCCTCGCGATCGCCTCCTGCGACTCACGCAGCGCCTCCAACTCGAAGCCTCGTTGCCGGGCCTTCCCTTCCAATGCCTCGCACAACACCTCAAGCCGCCGCACAATGGTTCTGACGGCCGTCTCCTGGAAGTCTGCGGATTGCGCACAGGCCCCAACGAAGCCTTCAGTTTCGAGATCCGCCGGTCTTTCCGTACCACCTCTCTGCTGCCGCGTACGATGGGCCTGCACACGCTCCTCGATACGCAAGACCGCACTCTCGAAGCCGCGTAATTCAGAGTCGTTGGAATACGTCACCTGTTGGGCATTCCAGGCAGTATCCATAGTCAAGGCCGGCAGACAGAATCGAACGAGATAACTATAGGAAAGGGGAAAGCTCAATTGGGCACGCAGGGCCTCAATCCGCTCCCACTGGCCTCCGAAGGCGTTGTAGATCCTCGCGGACTCGTACAGCATGTGCGGACGAATACACTTCCCGACCGCCGCGGACATACGTTGCGCCATCTTCACGACGACAGCATCCCCATGCTGGCTCCGTTCCAGAGCTTCAACCACGATACCGCCAAGCCGAAAGCGTTCGCGGATCAACTCTCCCGCCACATACGTGATGGACCTCGCACACTGTTCAGCCCGTTGCACCAACGATTCCTGCCAGTCTGCCACGTGCTCCCCCATCAGCCCTCCTTCTGCGCTAGAAGGCATAGGTCACTCCCACTGACCCACGAAACGCCGCTTGCCCAACAGATCCGAGGAAATCACGGGAGGCACTCAACGAGAGCAACCAGTGTTTGTCCAACGCCAGGACATACCCCAGCTCCGGACTGGCGACTTGCTTCTTGGAATTGAGCGGGTCTTCTTGGAATCGCAAGCCACCCACAATCGCAGAAGATTCATCCAGGGCCTTTACAAACCCCAGGTTCACAAAGATGATGCTCGAGCGATGCGGGACCCAATGACCTGGTTGAAATGACGGCACGACCTCATATCCCAGATTGCCATGGAGCCACCACCGATTCCCAAGATTCCAGGACGTGACCAACGCCCCGCGCAATCCAGGATTCGTTCGGTCTCCCGCATAGGGCACCTCACCCAATACGCGCACGCTAATCGAGGGCAGCAGGTCTCGCTCTTCGGCCTGCTTCCGGAACCGCGCTAGAATTCCCACCTGGATCGATCTGGGATCGTCCATCGTCCCAGGATTCAGCGGACCTCGGAGCGACGTCCCGCTGACCGTCAGTTCCATATTTTCTGTGGCGCCATAGCGAATATCGTGAGTCGCCCGGAAGCGCCCACTCTCAGAGCCCGAATCATTCCGGGTGATGTCGGGCCGGATCGCCGACTGGATCACCACTTGATTGGTGGGCACCGGGTAGGCGTCATCGAGAGACGTAGGGTAGCCCGGACTGATATTTACCGGGGAGAGTGCCACCACCACGTTGGCCCCCAGGCATACGAGCCCCAGTGTCACCGCAACTGCCAGTAACCACTTCCTGCCTCCACGCATCAGTCCCAAGCTCCTTATAGGAATTGCACAACATAGAAGGTTGCTACCCTCGTATTACCGAAGGACCGAGGACTGGAAAGGCAGGTGATTTTGGATCGCGTGGACGTCAGGGGCAGGGGAGAGAAGATGTCAGGGTCACGCCCCCTGACAGATCCCTAATGGCCCATTCCAGTGACCATGAGCCAGGCACAATTCGCAAGGAGAGCCGTGGATTGGCGCGATCCATTGCCCGTGTGATCCAGATCAGATGCTGAAACCACTTGTCGTTGGTGACAATCCCAAATCGTTCGCACATATGCCAGACCGCATCCTGCATCCCCGGGAGATCCCGTGTGATGAGATCGCCCGGTACATACTCCACAATCGCATAACACTCCCCCTGGATCGGGAGGTACGACTGCATTCCCTTTAGCTGCGTCCTAAACTCCCGTTCCACATTCGTCAGCCACCGCATGAAGCGCTTCGTTGGATGCCGGCGAATCCGGCCATCGACAACCAACAGCCCCATCTGATTCTTCCCCGACGGACTCGTATCGTGATATTCCAATGTCAGAATACGGTCCAGGCTCCGAGTCGCCATGGGCTTTACCACTGTGGCTCCGACAGCACGCAGGGTCATGGGCCTCCGTTGCCGTGAACCTCGCCATTGACCCGGCCTCATACACCACCCCCCACGCTAATACACCATACAGACTGTCGCCTCACGTCCACGTGTTCTGCCAACATATTGCATGCGCTCCTCGACCGCAAAGGCCCCACATTCCCGCTCTGGAATGATAAACACCACGCGCTGGTAGCGACTCCCCTGCGCCTTATGCACGGTAATGCAATAGCTTAACTGCAACTCATCCGCCCTGAGCGCTACCTCGCGCCCAGAGTCCAGGCGTAACGCTATCGTGTCACCCATTCCCCCAAGCACCCGCCCTTGCTCACCATTGACTGCTCGCTGGCCGCCATCGTATCGAGTCTTCGTGACGATGACGCGATCCCCCGTTCGAAACCCACCGTGACACGGCAGTCCGTCCGGATTCACAATCTCCTGCAGCCATCGGTTCAACCGATCCACACCAAGTCCTCCTGCATACACAGGGGACAACGCCTGCCACTCCACCCCAGTGTCTTGATAGCCACACACCACTTTCCGCAACTGATGCAGCAGAAGCGCCTCGGATGCGAAGCGAATCACCTGGACCTTGACCAGCAAGGACCCCTTGGATCCTTCTTCGCCCAACTGGACCATCGGCAAGACAGTCAACAGCTCAGCCATCACCGGAGTCGCCCCCACCGGGGCCAGTTGCTGCGGATCGCCGATCAACACGATCTGCCCGCGACAGCTCAACAACAATCGATACAGGATATGCCAGGTCAGCATGCCAGCCTCATCGACCAAGACCAAGTCGGCATCCACACTCGACACCGAATAGCCACCACCCCCATACCCCAGCAACTTGTGCAGCGTCGTGGCGTCCTCCCCGAGGAGGGTCGCCGCTTTCCCGGTCATCGCCGTGGCCGCCACCGTCCTCCCCCGCTCTCGCACCTGAGCAATGAGAGACCTCGCTAGCTCAGTCTTTCCACTCCCAGCCCCACCGGTGACAATCGCATACCGATACCGCAACGCTCTGGCTTGCACGCTGGCACTCGCGTTACCTGAGTCCTGCTGATTCGCCCGAATCATGGCCAGGGCTTTCTTCCGCACAAAATACACCCCTGGGGCAAACCACAAGCCCTGCTCGCATTTCCCCGCACGTCCCGCCTGCAGTGTGATTGACGACGCTACCCTGTCAGCAGGCAGTCCGATCAGTTCTGCGCACCGTGCCACAAGATGGGCGTCCGAAATCCCTCCGATCCCTTCTTCATCGGCTTGTGCGAGGGCCTCCATCACCGCGGCCTTATAGTGTCCGTCACTACACAGGTCGTGCCCCAACACCTGCGCGGCCGCCACCGCAGCCTGAAAGGGGAGGCCCCGACGTCGATAGAGCAGAAACGGATCTGCAGAGATGGCCCGCACCGATCGTAGCGTTCCCTTCACGAGTTTACGCGCCACGGCTTTCCAGCCTGCACAACACAGCCATTCCACCAGCGGGCCCAACAATTGAATTACCTCCACGACCTGACGTGGTGGCGAACGACGCAAGCCGAGCACCCCCAACAACTCCGATGAGCTCGCGCAGGCTTCGAATCGTCGTGATCGTATCCTGGAGACCATCAGAAAGGGATCGGTCCCATTGGCTATCACTCGCCCCCAGCACTCTCCCACCTCTCCGACCGAAGGCGCGGGAAGCCCGTCCGGAATAAACGCCCGATGCTTGCGAGCTATTTCGATCCACTCGCCAGACCCCCGGCGCGCACGGGTCCGACTCGTGATCACCCCAACCACCTTAGGCATTTCCTCAGGGCAGCCCGCCACCTCGGCTGAGACGACCTCCTCCAGCACGCTCACTTCTATGGATCCAGAGCAGACCATTCTTCTCCCTCCCCATGCTTCAGCCATCACGCACTCATATCCGCAACTCTGTGACATACCGTTTTGGGACCAAAACGGTATGTCACAGCACCTTCACGTCAGCGAACCGCACGACCTCCCGGTCGATCGACGCACTGCACGAACTCACCCGGAGGCCCTATGCTCGCTGAACTCATCCATCCACTCGCCCTCATGGAACATCAGGAATGGGAGTACCGGCCTCGTCCCTCGAATGCCGGTCCCGACCACTGCATCCGCAAACTCACGTACCATGCCCGGCACGCTCCCGCAAAAAGTCCAAGCGGTCGCTTCCTCGTTGTCCTCGACGACAGTACTTGGCACGAAGAACTGGTGTTGAACTGGATCGCCAAGAGCACGTTTCATCTCCACAGCCAACAGCTTGAACTGACCTGCGCGACCACGACCTTCCAGGGTCAGCCCTTCCCAATCAAAGGCCACATTGACGGCGTCATCACGGATCTCTTGGGGATTGATCGCCTCCTGGAGTTAAAGGCTGTCGAACACTTCACCTTCACTCGCTTTGCAGAAGGGAATTACCCGACTAACTACCTCGTGCAAGTGGTCTTCTATCTGGTTGGGTTGGCCGCACTGAATCCTCATATCGACGAAGCCCTTCTCCTCATCAAAAACAAAAACCAAAGCGCATTTCTCGAATATCGAGTCCGCTACGACCGGGACAACGACCGCCTGACCGTCCTGGAAATCACCCACAGTACAGGCACGCGCATATATCCCCATCAAGACTTCGTAGGCTTGTATCAGGAGGCACTCCGTCGCTTTGAAGAGGTGGAACAGTACCGTGATCAAGGCACATTGCCCCCCCGCCCGTACCCCAATGCCGACAACTACCATTGCGATTACTGTCCGTATCAGTTCTGCTGGGAAGGGGTCGAACAGGTCCCCGTTGAGGGAATCGCGGACCTTCGTACTGAGCTGGTGCCGGCCGTGGAGGAGTATCTCGATCTACAAACTGAGCTTGCGGCGCTCACTCCGAAACAAAAGCGGCTGGACGCCCTTAAACAGCAATTTAAGTTGGAATTGCGCACCGAGGGAATCACACGCGCGGAGGGGCATGGCTACTACATCGCGTCATCACCCTATGAACAGAGCAAATTGGATCAAGCCAAACTCTCTAAGGCGATCATTGAACGCGCGACCGTGAAAGAAACCTACAGCCGTTTCTCAGCAGGCCGACTGTCCAAAGTCGTCGACGCAACCAAACCGAAACGCCGGTCCCCGCTCAAAAAGCCGAAACCGACGACTCAAATCGCGTAACTGTATTCATCAGCTGATTCTCATGACTAGGAGGCATCATGTCCGACGCAGACAAACCCACGTTCATTCCCATGAACCGCATTAACGGCATTTCTAACCGACGCCGCATGCCCATCATCGGCAAGATCCGCCTCGGCGTGAAAGTGAGTGGCCCCAACGGGTTCTACCCCAAGGAAACGCCTCATTTTGTGGTCCCTGAAGAAGTCGCCAAGGTGTTCGGGGCGCAACCCAAGGAGCTGGAGGTGATGTTCGTCTCCAACGATCCCACGGTCAACTGCCCGCAGGCTCTCCGCTGGTATGGAGAATCCGCCGGACTACAATGCATTGGCAACAATCAGGTGGCTCGTCGCCTGAATCAAGACACCTGGAAAACTGAATCGCGGTCGTGTCCATGCGAGAAACTCGAGTCCGGAGAATGCGGACCACGCGCAAATCTCATCTTCATGATCCCCAAGGTCAGCAGCGGCGGCCTGTTTCAGATCGATTCCAGCAGTATCAACTCGATGGAAAAGATTAACTCCTATTTCGATTTCCTCTCGCTCACCCTCGGACGTATTGCCATGATCCCGCTGAAACTGCGTCGCGTGCCCGTCACTAGACGCCGCGAAGGCCGCCCGACCACTCACTATCCGCTCGAATTGCGCTATGAAGGCTCAGCGGACGAGACGACCAGGCACCAACAGGAGACGGAGACGGTCCTGAGAAAGATCAAGATGTTAGAAATCCAGGAGCCAATCGAAATCAACCCGGTTCTGGATCCAGGCGCGCACGTCGTCTTGGAAGAAGAGTTGGAAGAAGAACCCAGCCTCGTACCAGCGGAGCCCCCTGTGGATACTGCGTCCGAGACGCACGATACCACCCCCCCGCCGATGCCCACCCCATCGACAACCGCTCCTAAAGCCCCGGAGTCCGCATCCCCATCCCCAGCACCGCTCATCTCAGTGGCTCAGACCAACTACTTGCTTCGGTTGACCAAATCCCTGCCCCTCACAGAGGATGATGTGCGCTTCAAAGTCCGCGCACTCACGCAACGCGAAGCGTCGGGACTCATCAAGAAACTCCTCGCTGAGGACTTTTCCTTTTTCACATCGAGCCCGAACACTCCGCCGTCCACGCCTGTGAACACAGGGCCAGCAGCCGATACCATGACCGATCCTCAGTTTAAGAAAATCATGGGCCTCGTCCTCTCGATGGATATCCCGGAGCCACACGTGAAAAGTCTCACCGCGGGATACACGAAACGACAAGCTTCGACGCTCATCGACCAGCTCGTTAGTGGAGACTTTTCAGCCTTCCAGGAGATGAAGGAGGAGGAACTGCCAGTCCTTACCACTTCGGGGACAACACCAGTGGAAGAGCAACCGGAGTTCTAAGCCGCTGATCAAACACGCACAGGGGATATGGGAGTGCTCAAGGGCGGCTCAAGGCCGTCCTTGAGCACTTATGGCACGAGCGGAACATAACCAGGGAATCGCTTACTTATGGGAAGCAGGCAGGCGCGCGCCATCCGTCACCGGAAGACTTCCGGACGCCTCCCCAAAACGCAGCAATTCTTCCTGCGTTTCTGGGCGCAAAGACCCAAATATTTGGAGGATATTCACACAGTTCGGATTGCGTCCGAACAATAATCTCGCGGATTCAGATAAATACCCGGCATCCACCAGGTAGGTCTCCGACGATTGGCCTAAGACCTGGGCCAATCTCGCCACTTCAGCCTGGCTCAACCGACCGATACCTGACAGCACCTGCTTGAGTCTTCCACCCAGCTGCACCTGCTCCGTAACCCGAGACAGCTCCTCGTTCGAATACTGACTCAAGTCTTGCCGGACCCGCTCCAAAAAGGCAGCCGGCATACCCGAAAGAATCTGATCATCTAAGAGCTCTGCGACTTCGGGCGAACATACCTCACGAGCTCGGGCGAGCAGGAGTTGATACGTTCGCCGTTGCACATCGAGCGGGGATCCACCTAGGCACTGCGCAATCCGTCGCAACATATCATCACTCGGGAGAATCTTTTTCCGTCCGCTGCTCTTTCCCCCTTCAATAATCGATATATGCGAAGCAGTACAACCCAATTTTTCAGCCAACTCGGTTTGAGTCAGATGCTGGGCAATCCGCATCCGGACTAACAAATCTTTGACCAGCACCATACGCGCTGCACTCTCCCCATCGGACTTAGACAGATGCGCAACCTACGCTTGTGGAGTGATTAAACGCTTGTTCGCAAATTATAGGAAAACCCCCAATCTATTGTCCATACGCCTATGGGGATTACTCTACCTTCCCAATTTCCGGACCCCAAAAACCTGCGTATAGTCCTGCTGAGATTCCCGAGGGCAGTAACACAGTGATGAACAAACAAACATTTGTTTATGTCGATCATCACCACTTACACCAAGGGAGAAAGGACAGCCGCATGAATGTCACGCCCCATCCTGCTCCTGAAGAAGCGGGAGAACTTCTGACACGCATCCAGCGCGAACTCAATCTCAGCACCAAGGCGATGTCCAATCAATTGGGCATTACCGACGTCTGGATGCGCCGGCTGCTCAACAACGACATCATTCCCTCACAGCACCTCCTGAAAGCCATCGTCACCCTCTATGTCAGGCATCCCGACCCCTGCATACTGAACCATCGCCGAGACCTGGCGCACCGCTTCACACAAGCCTGCGCACGCACATATTACGCACGGAACCATCTTCGTCTCCAGCAGCGTTGCCACACGCTCTTTCATTTTCCGGAACTCACGGCCTCACTCATCTAACCCCATCGGAAAGGACACCATCATGTCGTTTCGAACACAAGCTCAACAACTCGCCATCGATTCAGACGATACTTCGCCGCTGCTCAAGCTGTTTCAGCAGAGCAAACCCATCATCCACTCGATCGCCAAGCGCTACTGCAATCTAGATCGCTCCTATGAAATTGAAGATTTGGAGCAGATAGGATTTCTAGCCGTCAGAAAGGCCACTGAGAAATGGGACTTTTCCCGTGGCAACGCCCAATTCCAAACCTTCCTCTATCGCTATATCCAGAAAGCATACCAAAGCGAATTTGATGGCCGGGACAAACTGGTCGAAATCACGGACAAGGACGACCAGTACGTCAAGACACTGCCCTATTCCACATTCATCAAAGAGAAGCGGCGCTTACACAGCCAGGGCTTCAAAAGTCGTATCTTCCGACGGCTTGTCCCTCTGGCGACTCACGAACCGCCCGTCTCCCCTGACGCCTCGCCTGAATCCATGGGACTGGCCGATGTACCCAACACCGATGAGGTCCTGGCGTTCACGGCCATCGATCGGTTCATCGAATTCTCTCGAAAGCGCGCCAGGACGATTCCGCAGCCGATCGCCCTCGACCACAACCTGTTGACCGAGTCGGAGCAGACCATCACTCGATTCTCCCCTGACAGTGGCAGCCCCGTTCGTCAGGCACGGAAACGCCGAACCTATGCCAACTGATACGACACGAAGTCTCGCGGAAACCATCTGCCGGCAGGTTGGGCTCCACGCAGGGCCTACTCCGATGCCCGCGGAGCCCGTTCTGCCCATGAGCGGGTTCCGTGAGATCTGCCGTGCCCACAATATTCCCTGCAGTGATTGGAAGCTCTATCGCTGGTTAACCCTGGAACGCGAGAGTCTGCCAAGCCTGGTGCAAACCATCCTCCAGCATGCACCGGCCCAGTGGTACATCGTTACCACCCCGTCTCAGGGCCGCTATCGAGGTCGGCAATATGTCGTCCCTCTGCACTATTTGTCCGCGCTCCATCGCACCTTTGCGATCCAACGGAGGCTGACAAAAAACCTCGCTGAGCCGGACTCCAGCGCGCAACAAATTGCCAATGGAATCCTCCGCCGACAACCCACGATCACCAGTCATCAACTCCAAAGGGAACTTCATCGTCGCGGGCATGAGCTATCCCGACGTCACATTTACAGAATCATCGCTCGTCACAGTCAGCAACAAGGAGTCCGGCATGCAGATCATCATGATTCCCACCTCGCAAATCCGAGTCCATGAAGAGTACGCCACCCTCTTTCCCCCGCTCACCCCGACGGAGCGAGAGAGCCTGAAATTCAGCATCCAAGAGGCTGGGATTCATGATGCCCTGCGAGTCGAACGACAGCCCACTGACATAGCCTCCGTCCAACCCTATGTGGTGCTCGCAGGCCACCATCGCCTGAGCATCGCGCAGGAACTCAACATCCCCGAAGTGCCTTGCATCGTCGTCACGACCTTGGAACTGAAGGTCGCCGCGCTGTTCGATAACATCCATCGACGCCAATTGTCGGATACCCTCCGCCAACAAATGCAAGATGAGGAAAGGCGCTACCGCGCCAGGCTAAGGGAACGGCTGATTCCAGAGATCTTGGATGTGCTTCCCATGCTGCCTCCTGAAGTCCAACTCCAACTCACACAATCCACTCACGATACTCAACGTGATTTCCTCTCCAAGTGGGTGGCCCAAATACAACAGGTGAGCATTCAGCGCTTCCCGGAACCTCAGACCAACAAACTCACCTCGGAAGAACCGGACACTTCGGAGACACCAACTCCCAAGGGGCACAAACACCTGATCCGCCAGATAAATCAACTGACCAAGGACTTTGAACGACAGGTCGCACAGCAGAAGAAGGAGTTAGAGGAAGTACGACAACACAACGTTTCGCTTTCTCGTCAACTGCGGGCACAAGCTGACGAGAAAGAAAAATTACACGAGGAGCTCCAGTCCCTTCAACGGCAACTCACAAACGACGATCTAGACCACAAGGCCGAGCGCATTCTCAAACTACAGCATAAAGGTCGCTCCCAGAGCCTGACGATCGACGAGGCCGGCCCCCTCATTTCTGGGCTGTTGCATACACGTAAAACCATCCAATTGCTACAGGCCTTTGCCCAGCGTATTGCCACCTTGACCACCCCTGATCAGGCTACGATTCTCGAACATATCAAGTTCACTAGCCAAGCCCTAGGAGAGCTCGAACAAGTTCTGCCGAGCCCCACAGTCTCGCCTCTCCGCACACCACGAAAAACGCTCTCAGTACACAAGGGGATCTCTGCCGATACCTAGTGCTACGTAAGCTTATGGGGAAATCCCCAAGTCAGCTCCCCAATGCAACAGGCATTTGGCCACTTGTCCGAGTCACCAAATGCTTGTACTACTGAACTGTGGAAACTGGAGAATCTACAGATGCAGTGTTCCTCTCCTGAATCGTTCGCTTCCGTCGATCACGCCCAACCGGGCGAAGAGCATCGGTCCGTGCTCCGCACTGCACTTTCCAAGATCACTCTGTATAATTTTGCCGCAGCACACAGTTTAGATACACCGATCGAACTGACCGAACGGCTACTGTTGCGCATCTTATTGGCCAATGAAGACCGCCACCTCTCGCGCACCGAGCTGCACCAGATCACCAAGATCAATCCGTCCACGATTGATAGCGCCCTCCTCAATCTTGAGCAACGCAATGAAGTACACACTCTGCCTCAGCAGGCCCGTGAACAGACCAGCTACGAACTCACGACATCCGGACACACCGTAGCGCTCTCACTGGAATCGTGGACCACCAGCTTCTACCAGTATGCGCAATGCGGATCCGACACCGGGGTGCGAGATCTGCTCCACCAACTCCAACAGGCCATCTATAGCCTTATTGCAACCAGCACAATCCCAACCACTCGGACATGCATCGCCTGCGAATTCTTTACGCCTGAGTCCCAAACAGGCGGGTACTGTCGGTTCCTGAGCACTCCGCTCCCCGTGCAGACGACCAAGTCTACCGCTTCTGACACCCGCACTCCCTAACGCGACCAACGTCCCTCGTCTATCAATTCCCGAAAACCTCACTCCGTCCAATTCCGGTAACACATAGGTACTTCATGTCTATCCATGACGCCAACACGACATCCGTGGTCCCGCTCCCTCTCGATCCGTCATTGCCGA
>Ga0209063_1000711_pt1 | contig 19922 bp, 15 predicted proteins | sample KloWWTmeKNB19Kit_FD_187177 | JGI IMG/M metagenome (GOLD analysis project Ga0209063, IMG submission 187177) | Active sludge microbial communities from Klosterneuburg, Austria, studying microevolution and ecology of nitrifiers - Klosterneuburg... | ecosystem: Engineered > WWTP > Aerobic digester >... | reverse complement strand
GGCGTACTTCGCCTACGGCTTCATCCAACATTGTGTGCATTTTGGAGTACTGCATGCCTTGGTCCTTTTTCACTTGTTGAACGTCGGTTTCCACCGCGCCCAATTGATGTTTGATCGCGCTGAGCATGCTGCCCAAGCGATCATGAAGATCCTTCGCAACACGGTCACGTTCTTTCTCTTGTCCTTCGATCATGCTGTTCATTGCAGTAAGTTCGTTGGTGTTCATGAGTTCATCTATGCGCTGTGTATGCAGCTCCTGTTCTTGGTTCGCGAGTTTGCGACGGGCCAGAAGGGATCGCCAGAACAGAAGTGCAATAATGATCGCGCCCACAGTCATCAGAACAGAAATATTGCGTTGACGTATTCCCAATTCTTTCTGTGTACGTTCCAGTTCCAAGGACAGCGCCTGCTCCTTGATCTTGCGGTCCTTCAATTCCACACCATACTGTACTTCGACCCTGGCAATGCGCTCTCCATGTTTTCGCGAGGATAAACTATCCGTCAATGCGCGATGAATATCCAGTTGTGCAAGGGCCTCTGGCAAGCGTCCCATTTCCCGTAAATATCCTGCCGCCTTTCCAGCGGATTCCGCTTTTACGCGGGGCGATCGCGTAAGTCGTTGACATGCTCTCAATGCCTCAATGGCACGATCCTGTTGCGATAGCGCCCAAAGCGCAGTGGCCCTAAAAAGCTGTGCTTTCGCCATGCCTGAACTGTCTTGCAATGCTGCGTACTGGTCATACGCCTTGTCCAGCTCAAGCAAGGCTGATCCGTGATCTTCAAGATCGGAATACATACTCCCGATGTTCAAATGGATGGCCGCATGCAGATCTGCGCTCTCGGCTTCCGGTGAGAGCAGCAATGATATGCGATACAAAGCGATCGCAGCTTCTGGACCTTCAGTGTATGACAACGAAGCGCCTGCATTGAACAACGCGCTTTGCACAACACGTGGCAATTTTGCTGCCTGTGCACCTTCCAAAGCTTGCACGTAATAGGTGTATGCCAAACTATCACGCTCTTGCTGGTAGAACACATTCCCGATCCCGATCAGTGCATTGCAGCGACCTTTCGGATAATTTTTTTCTAGAGCTTCTTTTTCGGCAGTGACGAAATACGCCATGGCATCATCATAGAGACCCGCTTGCAATTCGATCTCGCCTAGGATATTTATTGTGTTCACTCGCTGCTCAACTGACACCAGTTGTGTTGCGAAGCTCAATGCCTTATGAGCAGTCTTTCGAGCAGCCTCGTGCATATCCATATCCCGGAGGTTCTGCGCGAGTTCAGAATTCCATGAGAACAATAGGAGTGCCGGTGCGTGCGCCGTGTCGATCGCTAGGCTATCCAAAGCATGGTATGCGTCGACATTTCTGCCCAAGTAGCGAAGATGCCGTGCCGTCAGCAGATCATGCAACAATGCCAGATCCTCATCTTCTTTCACAGCCTTCTGCAGGCTATCCAAGAACCTGAACATACCGGGATCATCCTGCGCAGTGAGCAGGTCAGTGGCACGCTGATAGGTTCGTGAAAGCGCGTCATCGTTTTGTCCTTTCGAAATTGGCAAACCGAAAAAGGAGAAGGCGAGAAACAACCACAGAAAACGTGACCTTGCACGATCGAACAATCGTATGCGCAAGCTGTGTGTCATGCAGTAGATCGGATCAAGCTTTACCGTTCATTACTTCCTTTCGGTCGCTCGCTTTGATCTCTTTTTCGGCAACTACGATCACATGCATTAAATGCTTTGGTCCATCACCATAGGCAAAGGTTCCCAATTTCCATTCGTCCTTAGTCTTCTTTCCGCTCGGGTCCTTCTTATAAAAGAGGAGGAAATAGCGTTCGTTACCGTCCTTTACGCAATCACCATCAATCGCGTAGCCATCGTCAGTGACGTCCACGGTCACAACGAATTCTTCACCAAATCGCGGTTCATTTATTGAAGCTGTCCAAGGCATTTTTCTTTGGTTTTAGGTTGATCGATTAGTCTATCCCCATCCACGTTCCATCGCATACTTAACCAGTCCGGCGGCGTTTCGGACATCCAACTTGTGCATCATATTCCTGCGGTGCGTATCCACGGTATCCGGACTGAGGAACAATGTTTGGGCGATCTCTTGGGTAGTGTATTGCTGCAATATGAGTTTTACGATCTGGATCTCTCTTTTCGTAAGAGCGCAATGGCCATTCTCGCCTTGCCTATCCTTGTGTTGGTCACCTTGTTTGATCAAGGCATCCAATTCGGGCGTTATATACTTCCGCCCATTGATGATCTCAGTTAATGCCGTCACGAGTTCCGCCTTTCCGGCGTTCTTCAACATGTAGCCATAGGCACCGGCCTCAATTACTTCCAATACGAATTCTTTGTGGCCGTACATGCTCAGGACGAGCACGCGACTTTCCGGACTTACTTTCAATAATCGTTTTGTAGCCTCGATGCCATCCATACCTGGCATGTTAACATCCATAAGTACGAGATCCGGCTTAAGCAATATGGCTTTTTCAATAGCCTCTTGCCCAGAATTGGAGCGGCCAACAACTTGGACCAATGGCATAGTAGCGACAAGTGCCTCCATACCATCCAAAAGCATGGTCTGGTCATCTACTAATAAGAGGGTAGCGGGGGAGCTGTTGAACATGATGGGGCAAATGTCCTAGCTGCTACCCCGTATAAAAATACCGGAAAACCGTGAATCTTCGAACACTATTTTCGATTTTCTCTTTTCTGAGCTCGAGAATTATTTGCATGAGTCGCTATTGGTTCATTTGCGGCAGCTCCCAATTCGGATCGATACGCTATCATTTGACCAGCTGTTCGCTGGACGGGTCAGTAGCAACTGATGCGTTACGCTTTTGCTGCCTATGTTCTCTTGGGTCACCAAGTTGAGGAGCAGATGTGCGATCACTCTACCACCTCCACCGACTTCCCGTTATCATCCGGCACACGATCGAAGAACAGGTGCATCGGGTCGATCATTGCTTTTACTGGAAGCTCCGTTGATCGCAGCGTGATCGAGTTCTCACCTGACTTTAACCGTAAGCGTTCCTGAACGATGATCGCACCTTCTTCTTTGTCGCTTTTTTCTTCAGCCAGCAAACCGATATCGATCCAATCGTTCATGGGGATCGGAGTTTCGCGACCGAGCGTATCCGCGTGGTTCTTCTCGCAGGTGAACGTCATGGTCACATCATACTTACCGTCGGCGGCTTTCTTTGCAGTGGCAGAGATCATGCGGTTATTGAAGAGCGTGATGTATTTGAAGTTGTCTTCCAATAAATAGGTGAGGCTATCCGGCGTAATGCGTTCCAGTTCGCGGTACATGTCCAGTGCGGTCGGGTAGGGTGGAGCACCATATGCGAAGGAATCGATCAGTGTCCGGAAGGCTTTGTTCAGCGTGTCTTCCCCGAGGAATTCACGCATGCCGTAGAGGACCACGCTGCCCTTGTTGTAATGGATATAGCCTTGGTTCTCCACGGTGAGTAAGGGCGATTCTCCGAGTGCTTCGGTGCCGCGCGCGGTCTGGTACTTATCGGCCTCGTACTTCATGAACTTCCGCATGTGCGGTCGGCCGTACTCCTGCTCCATCACCATTAGGGCAGTATACTGCGCCATGCTTTCACTGAGCAAGGTGGCGCCCTGCATCACGGCCCCTATCACTTGGTGGGCCCACCACTGATGCCCCATCTCATGGGCCACCACGTAGAACACGGGATCGATGTCCTCGGGCTTGCGCAGGTCAATGATGAAGCCGATGCCTTCGCTGTAGGGCATAGTGCCAGGGAAAGCCTGTGCATTGCTGGCGTAACGCGGAAATTCGATGATACGCGCCTGCTTGTGCATGTAAGGGCCGAAGTGCGCACTGGCGTAGGCGAGCGTTTGTTTCATGCTGTTCAGCATACGCGGTACGTTAACGCCGTGCTCCTTCTGGTAGTACACTTCAATATCCACGGTCTGCCCTGAGCCCGTGGATGGTTGCCACTTCTCGCGGGCCACTTCATAGTTGGCGCTCATGAAGCTGTAGAAGTTCATGGATGGATGATCGACCTCGTATCGGAAGTGGCGACGTCCGTTCTCGTTCCATTCCTTCACCAAGGAGCCGGGTGCGATGGCGATCTGGTCCGGTGAGGTGCTGATGGTGGTGGTCACATTCACCCAGTCGCTGTACTTCATCAAGTAGGTGTGTCTGCGCTGATCGGCATCTTCGGTGAGCAGCGGCATACGGCGGTTGGGTGGTAGCTCATACTTCCGACGATCGTTCTTGTCCGTAAGCTCGAAGTCGGTCTGGTAGCCGATCGCGGGAAGCAGGTCCATGTTGTTGAAGAAGCTGCCGTTCTGAACCATGCCGGTGAAGGATACGCGGTTCTCGAAGCCCTTCGCGGCATATCCGCCTGAAACGGTGAAGCGCAGATCGGCGCCGGGTGCCAACGGTGGTGAAAGGTGATACATGCGTTGCTCCATGTCCGGGTCATCGAGCACCATTGTCGCTCCAGGGATCTCCAGTTGCAGGTCCATTCGATCGGGGAGGCTCAGGAATAGCGTGTCGATCGGGCGCTCTCCTTTATTCCGCAAGGTGATATCCACACTATAGTGCATGGCACGGTGTTCGGGCTCCAGGTCGATAGTGAAATGGGTCGCCGTGTAGTGCGGCTGTTCCATGTGCTCGAAACGTTTGTAGGTCTTCTCGTAATCCACTTGCTGTTGCTCGCGCTCATCGCTGGTGGTGTACTCGTTCAGCACCTTGGTATTGTAGTAGCCCCAACCCGCAAGCCCCGCGAAGAGCAGTACGAGCGCGATCGCCGGAATTTTGGCGGTAGTGAGACGTTGTTTGGCGCTGTGCCAGCGCCATCTCCATTCCGTGTCATTGCCACGTACCAGAAAAAGCCACGCAATGAAGAACAGGATGGCCGCGAAGACCGTCCAGTAGGTCCTGAAGAACAACCAACCTGGCATGAACGGGCCGAAGCCGTTCATGTCCGAATAGGTGAGGCCCGAAGAGCCATTGAGCCGCACCAGGTTCGATTCCACATCGGCGATCTGCCACGCGAAGAGGTTAGCCACCACCAGTATGATGAACACGAAGAAGCCGAGGTATTTGTTGTTCACCAGCACATGCACCGCCATGGCAAGAACGGAGAAGAAGGCGAACTGCAGGGTGCCCGGAATAATGAGGTAGGTGAGGTAGACCAGCGGTTGGAAGTGGGTGTAACCATTGAGCACCTGTGTGATCATGCCCGCGAGTGTGCCCAATACCATCACGGCGAAGACCACCGTTACGAGTGCCGCTACTTTGGCGAACAGCGCCGTGCCCGAATCCATTGGAAGCGCGTTGGTGATGCCGTCCATTTTCGGGTCTCGTTCCTTCCAGACCAGTTGTCCGCCGTAAAAGGTCACCACGATCAAGAGGTAGATGAAGAGCGAGCCTTGGATCACGTCCACGACATTGTAGGTGACCGGGTAGGTGGTGTTGCCATACAATTCAGTAACGAAGGCCAGCGAGGTGAAGAGCTGTAAAAGGCCAAGCGACATGATGATAATGAAGGGCGTGCTTTTCAGGATCGCCTTCAGGTCCGTCAGGTACAGGCTGCCGAACCAACTGCGCCGCGCCTTGGCGTCGAAACGCTGAGCCACTTTCGGTAGGGGCACATGAGTAAAGGCTGGTTTTGCGGCGCTGTCAGTATCCAAGGGCCTGGCCTTTTGCACACGATCGGTGAAGGAGAAGCGGAAGTAACCGAAGAGGAATATCGCGATCGAGACCGAGATCCAAAGGAGCCTGTTCCAAAGGACAAGCCCTTTCAGCGGAAAGGCGCTGGAATTCTTCTCGGCGACGGTCCAATATTCGGTGGCCTCACTGAGGGCAGTGGTGCCGAACGGATCCAGCATGGCCGCTATGGTCTGGTTCTCCATGTCCTCCATCATACTACCGGAGATGGAGTACCCCACGAACAACGTGACAGCCGTAATGAAGGAAGCCATGGTACTGCGTTGCAGCACGGCCACTGCGAAAATGATAGCGGCCGAGAAGAGCACGTTGGGTAGACCAAGGATCAGGAAGCCCTGCACATGAGGCATGAACATGTTCGGCCCGGTTCGTAGCTCATCCACCCATGGCATCCAACTGCCGATCACCATGCCGATGGAAACGCCTACCAATGGCAAAAGGGCCACGAACGTGCTACCCAGGAAGCTGCCGATGAGGTAGGCCGACTTTGTGATCGGTGTGGAGAAGATGATCTGTGCGGTGTTGTTCGCATGATCCCGGATCGCAGTACCGTTCACAAAGGCCGTTACCATCAGGATCCCGATGAAGGACATGATGCCATAAAAGATGTACAGCACGTAAGGCGCGTTCTTCACCACGCTACCCACACCCCCGCCGATCTGCACAGTATCCGAAGTGGTTGCACCGAACACCAACAAGGCATTGATGAACGTGAAGATGTACACCATCGGCTGCCGAAGCCAATAGCGCACCTCGAAAAGGAAGAGCTTAGCGATCATGCTACAACAGGTGTTTCTATGTGAGCCATGATCTTGCTGAAGAATACATCTTCAAGCGTTGGGGCGGTGCGCGTAAAGCCATCCAGCTGCGCATCATACAACACATGGATCACCGGTTTACCGGCCACCAGCTTATTGCTGATCACATGGTATTTGCCGGAATACATTTCCAGTTCCGCCTTTTCTATCGTGCGTTCCCACACGCGTCCATCTATCTCGTATAATGCATCATTCGGCGCACCGGCGAACAACAATTTTCCTTTGTTGATGATCGCCATGTTCTTACAAAGCTCCTGCACGTCCTGCACAATATGTGTACTTAGGATCACCACCACATTCTCGCCGATCTCCGTCAAAAGATTATAGAACCGGTTGCGCTCACCGGGGTCCAGACCTGCGGTCGGCTCGTCCACAATGATCAATTTCGGCTCTCCGATCAACGATTGCGCTATGCCGAAGCGCTGTTTCATACCACCACTGAAACCTGCAATTCGACGCTTGCGGTGCTCCCACAAGTTCACTTTCTGCAGCAGCGCTTCAACCAACTCCTTGCGCTCTTTGCCGTTCAGAACGCCTTTTAGCAAAGCAATGTGTTCGAGCATTTGGTAAGCACTAACGTGCGGATAAACGCCGAACTCCTGTGGTAAATAGCCAAGCACCTTACGTACGGCTTCCTTATTGTTCAATATGTCGATGGTCATACCGGCCTCTGTCCCGGAACTGTCCAACATCGCACTGCCACTATCGGCTTCTTGCAGCGTAGCAAGTATGCGCATCAACGTACTCTTTCCAGCGCCATTCGGGCCAAGAAGCCCGAACATTCCGGTCGGGATCGTTAGGCTAACGTTATCGAGTGCTTTAACTCCGTTGCCATAAGTTTTGCTGAGGTTCTGGATAGTGAGCTGCATTGTTGATGTCGATAAGTGAGGCACGAAGATGAATGAAATAGTGGAAGTGCCAAGAGTTGATACACGAACGGTAGATCGCTCGTGTTGTTGGTAGGACATGACACAGGAAAGTTGCCCTTCGACCGAAGGCGCTAAAGTTGCTGGATAATTGGAATTACCATCAAATGGATAGTGCGCGAAGTGACCCTCGCATCGCTTCGATCACCTACCGAAAAACCGATTTACGGCCTCCGTTCGATTCTGCACATGCATCTTATCGTATATGCGATGGATATGCTGTTTGATCGTGCCAATGGTTATGCCTAGCCGATCACCGATCTCTTTGTACAATAGACCTTCGGACAAAAGCGCAAGGACTTGTTGTTCGCGGTCGCTTAGGCCATGGTCGGCAGTTGAATTGCTTTCCTTCATTGGCCGCAAATGGGCTACTACACGTCGGGCCACATGGGCGCTCATAGGGCTGCCTCCCGCATGGAGTTCACGCAGTGCAGCGAGGATCTCATCCGGGGTGCTACTTTTAAGGATATATCCATTAGCACCAGCTTTAAGGGCTTCAAATACGCGATGGTCATCGTCATGCACAGTGTACATAAGGAATTGAGTACTGCTGCTTCGCTGGCTTAGTTGTCGGACACAATCGATACCACTGGCTCCGGGTAGATTGATATCCATTATCACCACATCCGGGAACGACACTTCCAAACGCATCAATGCATCTTCTGCGGTACTATGCTCGGTAAAAAGGGTAACATCCTTTTCGAATGTAAAGAGCGATCTTAATGTTTCGCGAATGATCTTATTGTCTTCCACGATACTTATTGTGATCGATGTTCCAGTACCCATGGTGCGAAGATCCGGGTTGTCCTACGATCATGCAATAGAACCTTTGTTAGTAGCCGTCAAGATCGGGATCCGGCATTGGATATGTGTGCCATTCGTCCCGGTAATTTCGAAGGAACCATCAAGCGTCACTATTCTTTTCCGCATATTGCGCAGCCCATTTCCTTCACCAAGTTCAGATCCGGAAGGCATTCCGATGCCGTGGTCCTGTATTTCGATCAGTAGGTCGTTGGTCACTTGAATATGTATGCTTGCAGAGGTTGCATTCGCATGTTTAACAACATTGTGAAGTGCTTCCTTAATGACGAGAAAGATGTTACGACGTTGCTCTGATGATAGAGTACGGACGGGCCATGGACCGGGTGCAACGATGGTAAGTGGCAATTGATTCTCTGCGGCATAGGTGCGGGCGTAATTACAGGTGTATACTACCAGGTCCTCAACACTTGCTTGGTCGGTATTCATGGACCAAATTATCTGGCGCATACTTCCTATCAGCTCGCCGGCCGTATCCGAAAGCTTGATCAGCTGTTCTCTTTTGAAGGGATCTTTTTCCATGCGCAAAGCCATCTCACTGCGTAATTTCAAGCCGGAAAGGCCCACGCCAAGGTCGTCGTGGAGATCACGCCCGATCTGTTCTCGTACCTGTAATTCCCTGATGGTCTGTTCTTGCTGGGCACGAACAGTTTCACTTTCTGCCAACTTTCGCATGTTGCGTTGACGTGAAGCGTTGGCGAAGAAAATAAACGTGATAACGGCTAGTATCAATACTCCTCCCAATAACCATACTTGTCGTTCGTAGCGCTCCTGATGAAGCACTTCCGCAATGCGGAACCGATCTGCTCTTTCTACTTCCAGGTCTTTGTCTGCTTTAAGAAGCTCGGCTTGTGTTGATAGTGCTTGGTTGGTGTTTCTTGCAGCGATCATGCTATCCAACGTGCGCCATTTATGTGTTTGGACCAATGCGTTCAAAGGCTCTCCCAATGCTTCGTATGCATGGGATGCCTGCCGTGCGAAACTGCGTTGCGTAGCACCACCAATTCCAGCTAGGTGCTCGCTTAAATAAGTGTTTGCCTTATCAAGTTCCTTTCGCGCTTCATTGTATTGTTCCAGTTTGATCAGTGCATTGCTTTTTCCTGATAGAGCATCCAATGCAACGTCGTGATCATTGGATGCACGTGAAGTGACCGCAGCCCGGTCATAATACACCAATGCGCTATCCGGCTGATCCGTTATTAAGCTCAAATTCCCCAAAGTCCACCACGCTACTGCTATGGCTCTTGGTGTTCCCGATCGTTCAGCAAGGGCCAGCGATCTGCGTATATGGAACTCAGCACTGTCCGAGTCGTCCACGGCCATTAAATAACTGCCTAGGTTTCCGTGGATATGGTGGAGTTCAGTAAGGGGATAGCGAGGCCTTGGATCGCGCGGAAACCACTGCAATGCTTTTTCCAGGAATGGTATGGCCAGCTGTCCATTCTGAATATTCTCGTGCAAAAGTCCTTTCATATTGAACACGTTGGCGATCAGTAGACTATCGTTCATCCGAAAGGCCAACGTTTCGGCAACATCCAAGTCGCGCATGGCTTCGTTGAAGAGGCCTTCGTAATACAGCACTTCTGCACGATAACTAAGCAAATAGTAGCGTTCTTCAATAGCTTCATCGTTCAGGTCGGAGAGCGCAGCTCCGATCAGGATCATGGCGCTATCGCCGTTGAAAATGTCCATTTGGTGCAGTACCTCAACCAATTTTTTGTTCAGCACGGCATCTGCGAAAGGAGCTGCTCGGGAAGCTGAGTTACCGGACTTCTGTTGCGCGAACAGATCACTAGGGCCGACCCAAAGACCAAGTATGATCGAAAGAACAATTCCAACTATCGTGTGCTCCAAGCTCTTCCTCATGTTATTATGGAATACTTGGCGTGGGTTTCGAAACGTGGACCATTTCAGTATCCAACGCAAGTTCTTCCATTCGGTAATGGTCACGTGTACTTTGGAGGTGGAGAGTGAGGAACACGAGCTGTAATATGATACACAAGTTTACGCTCCTTCTCTTTATCGCGCTCACGAATTGAATTTGTATCCACCTTAATAAGGCGTTTATGGGTACTGGTAGGAGCTGTATCGCCGAATTCTGATCCGGCTTTGGTACTGACACGCTCGGCCGTTTGAAAGGCGAGATTTATTATTGGATGCTTCCGGTCCAAAATGGAATGATGTTCGTTCAACCCGGATTATGCAGTTGGATTCGTTGCGAGGTCGAAAAGTGCAATGGCAGCAACACTTTCATCGAGTAGGAATAGCCTAAGCTATTCTGCCGAGAGGAAAGTGTCCGCCGTACGGCGGATTGCTGTCGCAGCGATTTATGGCCGTAGTAGAAGTTCAACTGCATATTCCGGGATCAAGCAACGGATATCGCTCGGTACGTGTCTTATTGGTTCAACCACCGGACATGCGCTACGTTCTACTTTTCGTTTTCTCGATCGCATTAGGGTCAGTTTCCGCGCAACAAGTGGATTGGCTCACGAGCGAACCAATAGCATACACTATGAACCCTGGCCTACCGGACCAGGTGCTTACTTCCGCACCGGGCTATCTCGTAGGTATGCGTCAGGCCTCTATCGAGTTCGTATACGGTCAGCATGCTTACGGTACAGTAATGCTCGAAGCTCTGGACCCGTCTACAGGAGCGCCGATCTGGTCTTGTTTTTTGTTCGATTCCGTAACCGTTTCAGCTTCCGTAGTAAGTGATGATGGCTTAGCCTATTTCGCGGGATCCTATATTGGAAATTTGGGTTTGTGTGAAGGGTCCACTCTTAGTGGTGTTCCTGGGCAAGACATTTGGAACGAGAATCATTTCTTGGTGGCAGTCGATCTAAATACCGGCTTTATTCAATGGGCTAGGAATATTTCCTTAGCTCATGAACAAGCGATCGACAATGCTTCCTTGGCTATTGACCCCAATGGCGACCTTTGGTATACCTTCTCTGAGTGGGGTCAGGCAAAAGTGATCCGAGTGGATGCGTTATTGGACGATGTGGAAGTGCGCGTCATTGATGGGGTTCGTGAGGTCGGCACGATCAGCTTCGATCCTTGGGGCGGCCTTTATGTAAGCGGTTCGTGCGATGATGGTCCCTTTGCGTTCGGTGGGCAGATCCATCCATTCGTAACGGGTTCGGGCTACCGCATGTTCGTGCTACGCTACAAGCCGGATGGTACGGCGGGTTTCGCGGAATTCGCGAGCGACATCACCTTCCAGAACCCCACTGTAGTAGCTGACAGAACGAGCCATGCGTACATTGCTGGTGCGGTGTTCGATACCACTTCCTGGGGTGGCATTCCCTTGAATGGTGCTGATTGGGTCTACGCCACGTTCTTGGCGAAGTTGGATAGCACAGGCCAGTTCCTTTGGGCTGTGGAAAGCGACCCACCGGGAGGAGGGATCGCCGGTGATATGGATCGCAGCAAGGGACCTTGCGTTGCCGTGGATGCGAACGACTACCCGTATCTCTTCGGTAATGTACGCGGCATGGTGGATTGGGGCAATGGTGTAGTAAGCAACGGCCTAACGCTCGGCGCGCAATCCTTATCAGTCGTCTCGTTCGCGCCCGATGGCCTCCCGCAATGGGCTGCCACCAGCAACCCCACCGGCTTTTTCCACAGCGCGCAAACGATCACCGCGCTGGCGGAGACCGATGCGGTCCATTTTGCAGGACACATCCAGGGTGAGTTCATGTTCACCCCACACACCACCGGTGCAGCGAGTACGCAATCCGCCATGGTGGGCCGCATTGGTGGGCTGAGCACTTCGGTGCAGGAGCCGCTCAACGCCGGAGTCCTTGTGGCTTGGCCGAATCCTGTGAGTGAAGTGCTTAACGTGGAGCTGAATGAGCTTCGTCCGGTCCGCGCGGATCTGTTCAATAGCGCTGGGCAACGGGTGCGATCGGTGGTTTTGCGATCCGGTCGCAATGCGATCGACGTGAGTGAATTCCCGGCCGGTGTCTACCTGTTACGATTGGCGGATGGAGTTGCTGTGCGCGTGGCAGTGGAGTGAACCAATAGGACGACCCCTATCATTCTATGTATTTAAGAAATACAGCGCGTACTACTATTTGATCAACTCAAAATTCAAGTACTTTGCTTTCCGCTCGTACTCCTCGAGAATGGCATTTCGTAATTCCGGACTGTTGGCCATCAACTCATACGTTTCCAGTTCACGTGCCTTTATTTGGGCATCGGTAACATCATCCTTTTTTAGTTCGGGTCTGAATGGTGCTACGTTCATCAAGAGTAGTTCCATTGCATCATCCATTGCCCAAATGGCCATGTAACAGAACGCGGCATGGTAAGGGTGGGCGACTGACCTGCTCAATTGCAGGACCTCGTTGATCCCCACACAGATATGGAACGAAGCAGTTCCATCAACACGGTGCAAGTAAAAGAAGTGTGCCGCGATCTTCATGGCACTATCGATGGGTAACGGTTCAACCATTTCGCGGTTTAGTGATCGCATGTACAACCGCTGGAATGCTGTGTCTGCTATCAATGTTGCATTCAACGAGGCACGGATCGCATTGGTATCGGGGAGCAAGGCCCGCAATTTCCATGTTTGGCCGTCAGCTTTAGAAAAATTGGAGAACAGATAATTGTTGAAGTTATATAGCGCGGTACATTTTTCATTGAGCTGCGTTGTGCCCGGCATACTGTCTGGTTCAAAATTGAGGTAGCTCTCCCCTTCGTATTCATAAACACTTAGGGTGAATCGATCGGTGAAGGGTAGGCTATTTTGGGCTGCTGAGTTTATGGGAATACTGCCTGTAAGAATGACGGCAAGTAGTAGGTACATCCAAGTTGATGTGCTTGATTTCATGAATGTAGTTTTGGTGCGATTGTAGGTTAATAGTACATGATCCCCGCGTGAGGGATAGCAGCGGCACCCCGCAACGTAGGGGCGCAAGACCTTGCGCCCTGAAGAGAGGAGTACAGCCCCGGCTCGTTGGCCGGGGTGAACTCCAAGCCCGTCTACGGTTGTTCCCTGAAGGCATTTTTCGTTCAGTTGTGAATGATCAGGGAACGATCGGGGGCACGCCCAAATATCGATCAATCCCTGCGTTGCTGCGCCTTTATTTCTGAGCGCACCTTGTACAACCGCTCGCTGAAGCCACCTTCTTTTTCGAAAGTACGTGCTTGGCTTTCCACTTGTTTGTCCAACAAGTGCATGGCGATCTTGCATAGTGTTTGCCCTGCATTGGCACTTATTTCGGCGTAGGCCCTGTCCTTTACCGTTAGTGGAGTACGTGCGGTGCGTGGTCCTTCCGGTGCAGCCAGTCTTTCGGCCTGTTCGCGTTCCCAAAGCATTTTGATCCAACGCGCTACCTCGTCGGCATTTGTGCAGCGTGCGTTGCTTAGTTCTTTACGGCGCGGGTCCATGGGTTCCCACACGGGCAGTTTGCGTTGCTCCAGAAATGATTCGTAATCCAGACGAAGTTCATCCAAACTGGCGCGGGCTACGCTTGTAAGGTTCAGTTCCAATTTTTTGGTGGTGGTGCTGATCTTGCTGCCCTCGGCAATGTTTCTTTCGCCGCTGCGGGCGGCTTGTTCCATTTGGTCTTTAGTACGGCTGCCGTTGGGTATGTGGCGGTCCACAAAGCGCACGGTAACCGAGTAGAGCAGCTTCGCCACTTGGTAGCTCTTCAGCTTTTCATACCCGCCGCTAGGTGGAATTATGGCAGAGTATTTAGGGTCGCCGCGTTGCATAGGTTCTAAGGTAAGGGTATGTTGGTCAAATGGACTTCAATGGACAGAAATGGACAAGCCTCCCTCTACCATCTTCCAAGGTCCATCTTCGTCCATTGAAGTCCTTTGTATTCCGTTCATTTTCTGATCGTCTGATCAGTATTGTCCGGGGAAAGTTAATCGATTGGCAAAAGAAAGGGGGCCGAAGCCCCCGATCATGTGTTAGGTTTCGGGTATCTGACATCCAAACCCCGTTCACATGGTCGAAAGTACTTTTTTTACCGGACAGCCGGTCATGTCTCAGCTACTTTCTTTGATTCCAAAGAGTGTTGTGAAAGAATTGGCATTGGAGTATGGAGCAGATCGATACTGCAAGAACTTCTTCGCTTATGACCACCTTGTTACGCTTTTGTTCAACTCCTTTACCCAGTGCGATTCCTTGCGTGCATTGATAAGCGGCATACAGGTGAACCAGCACAGGTTGCTACACTGGGGTTTGTTGCACACGCCTACACGTCGGCCGTCTGAATTTTTCGAAGCGCTATTTCATCGACTGCATCGATTACATATGGGGGGTTTACCGGACAGCCTACCGAAGAACAAACGGATGTTGGAACGGTTATTCATTATGGACTCAACCACTATAAGCTTGTTTACCGAGGCCATGCACGGTGCCGGGGGCTATGGTAAGAATGGTCGAAAAAAGGGCGGTGCCAAAGCCCATGTACTTATGCGTGCGCAAGAAGATGTACCCTGCTTCGTGCATATTACAGAGGCCAAGCGCAACAACAAAGTGATCTTCCCTTTGTTGAAACTACCTCCAGGCTCGATCATTGTACTGGACAAGGGATATAATAGCTATGCGCAATACCGCACATGGGGCCAAGATCAAGTCTCTTACATCACCCGGCTAAATGAGAACTCCATTATCCGAATAGAAGCTGATCGAGCGCTTTCCGACAATCAGAAAAAGCTAGGAGTGCTCGCCGACCAAATGGTTGAACTCTCGCGTTTGAGCAATCGTAAAACCATAAGACTCAAAGCGCGCGTTGTGCGATTCTACGATGCGGATAACAAACGCAAGTTCAATTTTTTGACCAACGACTTCGTTCATGCCCCGGCGACGATCGCCGCCTTATATAAGCGTCGTTGGCAGATCGAATTGCTCTTTAGACGGATCAAGCAGAGCAACCCTTTGAGGTACTTTCTTGGCGATACACCTAATGCGATCAAGATCCAGATCTGGTCCGCATTGATAGCGGACTTGTTGGTAAAAGTGATCAAGGACCGTGTGGAACGAGGTTCAAAACGCCGTTGGGCCTTTAGTAATATCAGTGCGATTATCCGTCAACACTTAGGCACCTACGTACACCTGATCCACTTTTTGCGCGAGCCTGATAAAGCCTTGCTCAAGTACAGGCCGCCGGATACTCCAAACAGACAATTACAACTTAACCTATGAATCAGGGGGCTTATCTTTTCACCCCGGATGATAGAACCACGTCAATCATAACATTCAACACAATAAAACACCGATCATTGGTTTTTACCGGACACCAGTGATCATCTGATCACGTCCTCCTATTCGCCAACAGCACCGGTGCTTGCCCATCGAACGGGTTGTCCATCCTTCCAATGCTCTTCGCATCCATCCCCGCCGCACGCATCACCACGCGATCACCAAAACGCTTGCGCACCTTGTCCATCGCTTGGTACAGGTTCATGGCCTCTTGCGTATCGGTGAATGCATCCATCTGGTGGCCGCCACCCACCAAGTGACTATAGCGCACACCGATCAAACGGATCCGCTGGCGACGGTCGTAGAGCGTGCGGAACAGCTCGTGGATCGAGGGTAGTATGATGTGGTCGCAGGCCGTGTATCCGATGCGTAGCTGCTTGGTGTGCGTGTTCATATCGGCGTAGCGGATCTTCACGGCGATGCAACTGGTGAGCTTGCTGCCTTTGCGCAGTTGGAAGGTGAGGCTCTCGGCCATGGCGGTGAGCAGTCCCTTCAGTTTCACCACGTCGATCGTGTCGCGTGAAAAAGTACGTTCGGTGCTGATGCTCTTGCGCTCGTGCCAAGCGATCACCGGGCTATTGTCGATGCCATTCGCCTTGCGCCATAGCACCGGGCCGTGCTCGCCGAGTAAGCGATACATCAGGTCCATCTGTAGCTCTTGCAATGTGTGGATCTTGGCCACGCCCATGCTGCGCAACAGGTGCGCCGTCTTGCCGCCAACGCCGGGAATGCGCTCTATCGGCATGGGTGCGAGGAAGGGCTTTTCGGTACCGCCTGGCACCTGTAGTTGTCCATCGGGCCGGTGCTTCGCTTCGCCGGTGGCCACCTTGCTCACGGTCTTGTTGATGCTCATTCCGAAACTGTTCGGCAGCCCGCTCTCTTTGATGATCCGTTGGCGCAGTTCGGTGGCCATCTTCCAACTGCCTTGGAAACGGTCGGTGCCGCTCAGGTCGGCGTAGAACTCGTCCACGCTGCTCTTCTCGAACAGCGGTACATGCGCGCGGATGATCTCGGTGACCTCATCGCTCTTTCGCAGGTAGGCCCCGCTATCGCCACGCAGAATGATCGCCTCCGGGCAGAGCTGTTTGGCCATCTTCATGGGCATGGCGCTGCGCACACCGAACGTGCGGGCCTCATAGCTGCAGCTCGCCACCACGCCGCGATCGCTATCGCTACCAATTAGCACAGGCCGGCCGATCAGCTTCGGCTCGCGCAGGCGTTCCACGCTAACGAAGAAGGTATTGAGGTCCAGATGGAGGATCGTTCGTTCCATAGCGTCGGGGCGCATCATGATGCGCCCTTACAGGTCAAGGGTGGTATTTCTCCCTCTCCATGGGCGCTGTTCGAGCGAAGCCGAGAACGAGGGCTGGGGTGAGGGGCATTCCCATTTTCTGATCATCTGATCTTCTAATTGTTTGACCTGTTCATTGCCAATATATCCGTCATGTTGCGGTCAGTAAATTAGTCACTACATTTGTCATGTCAAGTAATCAGTCAGTAGAATGTTAGAAACTTTGTCAAGTAATAATGTGCTGTTGGAGCCTGCTACGGCATACTCCATCACCCCGCCAGATGCGGCGATTGCGGCCAAAGTCCACGTCATTCGCGGGCAGAAGGTGATGTTGGATCGCGACTTGGCGGAATTGTATGGTGTAGAGACCAAGCAACTAAAACGACAAGTTCGCAGGAACATGGGACGTTTTCCCTTGGATTTCATGTTCGAGTTGACCAATGAAGAAGCTCAACGTTCAAGGAGCCAATTTGGCACCTTGAAACAAGGAGAGAACATAAAGTATCTGCCCATGGCCTTTACAGAACAAGGTGTTGCCATGCTAAGCAGTGTTTTGGGTAGTGAGCAGGCCATCTTGGTCAACATCCACATTATTCGCATTTTCACCCGTATGCGGGAGGCGCTTCTTTCGAACAAGGATATCCTACAAAAGCTGGAAAGGCTGGAAGAACAAGTAGTGGGTCACGATGGTGAGATCCAAGAGCTGTTCGATCACCTGACCGAGATGATCGCACCGCCAGAAGCACCGAGAAAGTCCATTGGTTTCAAACCTTATGACGCATGAATGCGACCAACGAAATACACCTGAAAGAGCAGCCACCTGTGCACCGGCCAAAAGCATCGATGCTTGTGGTGGAAAAGCCGGAGCCGTACAAACGGATCATGGTGTCCGAACCCATTGCCACCTATGGTCTAAAGGCGCTGACCGATAACCTGATCACGGAGAAGGTCCGCTTTATTCGCGGTCAGAAGGTTATGCTGGACCGCGATCTGGCGGAGTTGTATGGTGTCGAGGTTAAGCGCCTCAAGGAGCAAGTGCGTCGGAACATGGATCGGTTCCCAGAAGCATTCATGTTCGAATTGACACTGGAAGAGGCAGAAAATTCAAGGTCGCATTTTGCGACCTTGAAACAGGGCGAGAACATCAAATACCTGCCTTTCGCCTTCACAGAGCACGGTATCCTAATGGCGGCCAACGTGCTCAAGAGCAAGCCAGCCATCTCTGTGAGCATACGCATCATTGACCTCTTCGTGCGCATGCGTGAAGTTTTAATGGCACACAAGGATATTCTACTTCGGTTGGAGCAATTGGAGAAAGGGGTAGGAGACAACAGGGCAGACATCCAAGCGATGTTTCACCACCTGAAGAAGCTCCTCACCGAACCCGCTGGACCGCGCACGCGGATCGGCTACAAAACCGATGAAGCATGAATGCATTGACCCACGCTAACAGCTCTCTCATATACTCAAATGGGAAAGTGTCCGCATTTCCATTTTCTAATTCGTTACCCCGGAGAGCGCGAAGCGGTAATCCGGGGCTAATTTTCTGATCATCTGATCGATAATCCCAAAACACCATGATAACCAACCCCGTCTTCGGAGCAAACATCAAGCTCCTCCGCTCACGCCGCGGTCGTTCCCAAGAAGAAACCGCCGTCGGCCTCGATGTTAAACGCAGTAGCTACAGCGGCTACGAAAATGGCACTGCAGAGCCGTCGTTCGATCTGCTTTTACGCTTGAGTGAATACTTCAAGATCAGCGTGGACAAGTTGCTCAAGGATGACCTCACGGCATTGAGCGAAAGCCAGCTCGGCATATTGGAGCGTGGCGGTGATCTCGACCTTAGTGGTAAGCGCCTGCGCGTATTGGCAACCACAGTGAATAGCGAAGATCGCGAGAATGTGGAACTGGTGCCGGAGAAAGCGAAGGCCGGTTATGCGTTGGGCTATGCCGATCCGGAATACATAAGCATACTGCCCACTTTCCAGATGCCATTCTTGGCACGCGATCGCAAGTACCGCACCTTCCAGATCAGCGGCGATAGCATGCCACCCGTTGCTGATGGGTCCTGGGTTACCGGCGAGTACGTACAGAACTGGCAGACCATCCGCGATGGGCAACCATACATCGTTGTCACCAAGGATGATGGTATCGTTTTCAAGGTACTTTACAACAAGCTGAAGGAGAATGGCAACCTTCTTCTGTGCAGCACCAACCCATTGTATGTACCCTATGAAGTGCCGATCAACAACGTATTGGAGATCTGGAAGTTCGTTCACTTCATCAGTGCGGAACTACCCGAGCCAAATCTTTCCCGTGACGAACTTACACGTAGCGTGCAGGATCTGCGCAAAGAGGTGAGCCAATTGCGTCTGGCCATGGAGCAGCAGGGTAGGTTGGCGTTGTAATGACGTAATTCCGGGTTCAGTACAGGAACGATCGGCGTTCTACTTCAAGGTCATTGAATGCCGCAGCCGATCTGTTTCATGCACCAATGAATAACCCAGGTCGCTGTCACTCTTTCTTGAACAATTCTTCCGCATGCGTAAATGCTTTGAATTCAATCGCATTGCCCTCTGGGTCTTCGATGAACATACTCATTTGTTCCCCCATTTTTCCTTTCATCACTATCCGTGGTTCCATGAAAAAGGTGATCCCCAGTTTGGTGAATTTATCACGCAGTTTCTTCCAGTCCGCCATGCCTAGTACAATACCCCAGTGGTTGGCAGGCACGCTACTTTTTGGGTTGTAGATCCTAGCGATCTTGGTCAATTTAGGTACCTCCTGAACGGTCAATTGGTGTCCGAAGAAATCATAATCCACCCAAGTCTCTGCGCTACGCCCCTCAGTGCAGCCAAGGAATTTTCCGTAGAAGGCTCTTATGCGTTTCAGGTCAGTGGTAGCAAACGCAAGATGAAATTGGCTGTTCATGTTGAATGAGTATTGCGGTAACCAAAATTAAGCGGAATTAGGCCATGAGGATCGGATGGTCAAAAAGAGAAGGGGCTGTCTCGAAAGGGATGGCCCCTTCTTGTTTTGATGGGGATTGGATGTGGTGCTGATTCAGAGACCTACCAGATCGGGATTATTTGCGGCCTTGCCCGTGTAAAGGACAGGACCGAACCCAAG
>Ga0209063_1000710_pt1 | contig 19933 bp, 19 predicted proteins | sample KloWWTmeKNB19Kit_FD_187177 | JGI IMG/M metagenome (GOLD analysis project Ga0209063, IMG submission 187177) | Active sludge microbial communities from Klosterneuburg, Austria, studying microevolution and ecology of nitrifiers - Klosterneuburg... | ecosystem: Engineered > WWTP > Aerobic digester >... | reverse complement strand
GATCGGGGAGAATTTTATGAAAGAAGAACACCCGGGAAAAGCATTTGAAGAATTTGTATATAATCTAAAACAACTATAATGAATATTAAAGTTTGTGGTATCACTGAAATGAAGCAACTGCAGCAACTGGACGGATTGGATATTGATTTTGCAGGATTGATATTTTATAAGGAATCGCCACGATATATTGGAGATAAAATTTCCAGGGAGGATCTGAAAAGGGCCGATCTTGATCTTAAAAAAGTAGGTGTGTTTGTAAACCCGGAGATGATTGAAGTGCTGGATGCGATTGATGAGTATGGGTTAGATGCAGTGCAATTGCATGGCGATGAAAGCCCGGAGATGTGCGAAGACCTGAGCAGCGAAGTTGAAGTGATAAAAGCATTTCGTATTAAAGAGGGTGTGACTGATATCGATGCATTGGTGGCTGCGTATGATGCCGTATGTGATTATTACTTGTTTGACAAAGCAATTGATAACAGTTTCGGCGGTACCGGCAAACAATTTGACTGGAGTATTTTAACCAAAGCGAAGATTGAAAAACCTTTTTTCCTGAGTGGTGGCATTGGGGTGGAAGATGCGGTAAAAATAAAAGCTTTCAAACATCCTGACTTTTTTGGTGTTGATATAAACAGCCAGTTTGAGAAAAGCCCGGGAGTAAAGGATATGGGAATGGTGCTGCAGTTTAAACAAGCTTTAAAGAAATAAAATGTCTGTAATTACATATCAACAACCAAATGAACAAGGTTACTACGGTTCTTTTGGCGGGGCTTATATTCCCGAAATGCTGCACCGCAATGTGGAAGAGCTTCGGACAAAGTACCTGGAGATAATCTATGAAGAAGGCTTTCAAAAAGAGTTTCAGCAGTTATTGCGGGATTATGTGGGCAGGCCAACACCATTGTATCTGGCAGAGCGGTTAAGTAAACGATACGGCGCTGTTATTTACCTGAAGCGGGAAGACCTTTGTCATACCGGCGCTCATAAGATAAATAATACGATCGGGCAGATATTGCTGGCGCAACGGTTAGGAAAAAAAAGAATCATAGCAGAAACAGGGGCTGGTCAGCATGGCGTGGCTACCGCTACTGTATGTGCATTGAAAGGGGTAGAGTGCATTGTGTACATGGGAGAAAAGGATATAGAACGGCAGGCGCCGAATGTGGCGAGAATGAAAATGCTGGGTGCAACGGTGATCCCGGCGACCAGTGGAAGCAAGACCCTGAAGGATGCAACGAATGAAGCCATCCGGGATTGGATCAATCACCCGGATGATACACATTATATCATTGGCTCAGTAGTGGGGCCACATCCCTACCCGGATATGGTGGCTAGGTTCCAGAGTGTCATCAGTGAAGAGATGCGTAAACAATTGCTGGAGAAGACCGGCAATGAATTACCCGATTATGTGATTGCCTGTGTGGGTGGTGGTAGTAATGCGGCAGGGGCCTTTTATCATTTCCTGGAGGAACCTTCGGTGAAGTTGATTGCAGTGGAAGCAGCAGGGGAAGGTATCAACAGCGGCAAAAGTGCAGCAACAACGCAGCTCGGTACGCCGGGCATTTTGCATGGCAGTAAAAGTTTGCTGATGCAAACCCATGATGGGCAGGTAGTGGAGCCGCATAGTATTTCAGCCGGATTGGATTATCCGGGCATTGGCCCTTTGCATGCACATTTATTTAAAACAGGCCGGGCCACTTTCATGAGTGCTACCGATAACAAAGCACTGAATGCCGCCTTTGAATGTGCCAAAATGGAAGGCATCATCCCCGCACTGGAATCAGCTCATGCTTTGCATGCCCTGAAGATGATCAACTTTAATAAAAATGCCGTAGTGGTGATTTGTTTGAGTGGGAGGGGGGATAAGGACTTGGATATGTACATGAAGGCCCTCTAAATCTCCCTAAAGGGAGACTTTGGACTAAGATTGTTTTGATTTTCCTTAATGATTGACAATTAGCTTATGGGGAAAATGTTTTATGGTGCGTCTCAGGTAATTTTCAAAAGAGCTGAGGAGCTACGAAAAAATCAAACAGAGGATGAGAAACTATTGTGGGTGTATCTCAAATCAAACCAGCTTGGCGTAAGATTCAAAAGGCAGCACCCTATTTGGATGTATATAGCAGATTTTTATTGCCACGAATTAAAACTGGTGATTGAATTAGACGGTTCTATTCATACAGTAAAGGATGTGATAGATAATGATAAAGAAAGAGAGGAAGACATAAAATCTTTTGGAATACGAGTCGTAAGATTTACCAACAAAGAATTAAGGGCTGATATAGCTAAAGTGATTGACAGGATAAAGTGTATAATAAAAGAAATTAAAGAACATGGAACAGATAGCGAGAAGTAGAATTAGCAGAGTCTTTGGAAGTCTCCCCTTCAGGGGAGATTTAGAGGGGCCTGGGAGGGGTATTTTAAATGTTTACTGTACCGCAGGCTATCCCCGTTTGCATTCAACGCTGGAAGTAATGAAAGCACTGCAGGATAATGGTGCTAATATTATTGAACTCGGCATGCCTTACAGTGATCCGCTGGCTGATGGCCCGGTGATACAGCATAGCAGTGCTGTTGCATTAGCAAACGGAATGACGATGGCAATACTGTTTGAACAATTAAGGGATTTCCGAAAAGTAATTTCCATACCGGTAGTATTAATGGGATATATGAACCCTGTTTTACAATACGGGTTTGAAAAATTTTGTGCGGATGTTGCGGCTGTTGGTATCGATGGACTGATCTTACCTGATTTACCGGAGTATGAGTTTGAATCGGAATACGGCGCTATCATCAAAAAATATGATCTTGATTTTATTTTTCTGGTTACACCGGAAACTGCTGAAGATAGGATCAAACAATTGGACAGCCTGAGTGCCGGCTTTTTATATGCCGTCTCTTCTTCTTCGACCACCGGCAGTAATAAACAGACGGTTGATTACAGTCAATACCTCGGCAGGCTCAGGAGTTTGGATCTTAAGAACCCGGTGCTGGTTGGCTTTGGAATAAATGACAAAGCTTCTTTCGATGCCGTTTGCCGGCTGGCTGAAGGTGCCATCATCGGCAGCGCCTATATTAAAGCGCTGGAAAACAGTGCAGATGTTAATGCATCCACAAAATCCTTTCTCTCGTCCATATTGGGTCAATAAGGTTTCTGCCAACCAGCTCCTTTCATTAAATTTGTACACTAATTTTTTCCCTGTATCATTTATGAATACTAATTACCAAATATGAAAAAAGCAGTCTTTCTTTTATTAATAGCTCCCTTGTTTGTTTTTGCACAACCCAAACCAAAAAGTTTTACCATCAATGGAAAACTGGACGGATACCCTGACGGTACAGAGATCCGTTTGGTAAAGAATGGTGAGAACACAGAATTGTCTTCGGCAAAACTGCTTAAATCAAAATTTGTATTGAAAGGCAGTATCCCCGAGGCGGTCCTTTGTTTTTTGTTTATCGGTGATGAACAAAAGCCGGCCGAGATCTATGTGGAGAATAAGATCATCTCCTTCAAAGGTGATAAAGCAAAACCCGGCGACTATAAGATCGAAGGTTCTGCTTCACATACAGACTTTGCAAACTTTGTAAAGGAATTTGTACCCATGGCTCAGCAACTGAGTTCATTGGCAAATACTTTAAATTATACAGTGCCCGGGCCGCAGCGGGATTCATTAATGGTTACCTATACGTCTTTGCAGGGAAGTATCCAGGGGGCAATCGATAAGATGGTGAAGGATAAACCTAAATCATTGGTTACGGCATTTGTATTGGGAGCAACTTATGGTTTTAACGAAGATCCCATTCAACTGGAGCAACGGTTTAATAAACTTGATGCAGTCGTCCGCAAATCTGAAGCCGGGAAGCAACTGGAAGTTCAGATCGCTGACAGCAAAATTGGTGCTGTCGGTACTATGGCGATGGAGTTTACGCAACCGGATACAACGGGTACACCCGTAGCCCTTTCCTCTTTCCGCGGTAAATATGTACTGGTTGATTTCTGGGCCAGCTGGTGTGGTCCCTGCCGGCAGGAAAACCCGAATGTAGTAGAGACCTTCAATAAGTTCAATACAAAAAATTTTACTGTGCTCGGTGTGTCATTGGACAGACCCGGACAAAAAAGTAAGTGGATAGATGCTATACATGAAGACAAACTTACCTGGACACATGTAAGTGACCTTAAATTCTGGGATAATGAAGTAGCAAAACTTTATAAAGTGCAGAGTATTCCTCAGAATATACTGCTTGATCCCGATGGTAAGATCATCGCCAAGAACCTGAGAGGACCGGCGCTTGAGGCCAAGCTGTGTGAGATATTGGGTTGTAACTGATAAATCAAATTATCATCAATAACGAAAGTCCGGAAGGAACATCATATAACAGGATAGTTCTTCCGGATTTTTTACTTACAGGTTGTTGAGCTTTTTTACTTTATATCTTTCCCTTCTTTAAGTTTATCAATCAATCCCTGTGTATATTTTTTATTGACTTCATCCGGTGCTTTTGCCAAAGCCATTGTGCCATACCTGGCGGCATTTTTAAAATCACCCAATCCTGAATAAGCTCTTGTCATTCCCATCAGTGTGGTGTACTGGTCCGGATTCTTATCATAGTTCATTTTGAATATGTCAAAAGCCTGCTGGAATAATTTCATGCCAAGTAACTGACGGCCGTATTGATGTATCTCGTTCATGCTACCCAAGGGCAATGCTTTTTTTATTGTTGCAGCAGCTTCCTCATTCCTTCCCAGTTTATTCAATACCTGTGCACGGGTACCCCACGCAGTAAAACTCTTTTCGCCGCCGAAATTATGGGTAGAAGAATCAGTCCAGCGAAGCGCCTCTTCCAGGTTTACATTCCGTTCCGCACACCAGCCGGCAGCCTGGTCCCAGCTTTGCCAGATAAATCCTTTCTCTGTTCTCAGTTCTTTCCGGAATGAGGCGATCTGTGTGTTTATATAATCCACTTCTATGGTAAAGGGGATGGCTAATTTTTCCCAATGCAGTGAAACAACGGCACTATTTTCTTTCTGATCGCTGAATTCATATTTCAACCAATCCACCGATTTATCCAGGGGCCGCCCTTTCACTTTCACCCGTAATGCATCTTCTTTGGCATCGTAATAATAATGTCCCCAGGAAGAAGCATTTTTTGAAAAGATAAGAGTGCATTCACCCGGATCATACGCAATAAAGAATCCATATTTACCGGCAGGTAAAGCTTGCCCTTCTATCTTCACATCGGTTGAAAATTCAAACGTAGTGTTCTCATTGGCGCCTGCCCGCCAGGGAGATGATTTGCTGCTCCCGAAACCCGGATCAGTAAAACCAACCGGTACCAGTTGTCCCCATATTTTTCCTTCACGGCCTTTTACACCCGGCCGGTCATAATGAATAGTTACATCCGTTAAACCAATTCGTTCACTTACCGAAGCTTTTTTGTTGCCGCCGCTCGGCAAAACAGTTAAAGGAATTTGTGCAACAGATAAAAGGGGAAGCCCGGCTGTTGCAAGCAATATCAAAATCTTTTTCATAACCTGCGTTTTAATATACTCAAACTACCACTGAAAACTGAAGAACAAAAAGTTATATTACCAATGACAAATGGAACGGATGAGTTGCAGTGGCAAAGGATATGAGGTGTAAACCGGCTTACCGGCACCGCGAATTACAAATTATCGTAACTTCCTGAACGGATCTTATCTTCATTCACCTCAAATAGCTGGTCATGAAAATTCTTTTTGTATGCCTGCTGATTAGTTACGCTCTGCAATCTCCTGCACAGATATTAAATAGGATAAAAGACAGGGCTGCCGGCAAAGCAAGGTCGGAAGCCAGCAATGCCAAATACAACGCAAAGAATAAAGTAAGGGAAGCTGGCCGTAAAGAACTGGATGATTTCAATGCACAGTTCGACTCTACCGATATTGACTATGCTATCCTGCTGAGTGATAATTCAGGAGTATTTGGCGGAAGGGGTAAAGGTGAATTTGGTGCAAAATTTATTCGGTTGGCAGGTATTGCCAATTCACTGATCAAAGATGCTGACCTTTCTGATGAAGAAAATGCAAGGTTGAACCTGCAGTTGGGACAATCGGCCTATGCCACCGGCCGCTATGTCTATGCAGAAAAAAGACTGACGGCTGCCAAAAACTATTTTGAAAAAGGATATCTCACCAGTGACCTTGGTTACCTGAAAACTATTTCAGGCCATGGGTTATTATATACAGCGATGGGACGTTTTGCACAGGCGGAAAAATTTACAACAGATGCGTTGCAGCTGCGCCGCGATAAAATGGGAGAGGATGATATGAGTGTCGCTGCTTCGTACAATAATTATGCAGTGTTGCACTATAACCTTGGTCAGTATAATGAATCCGAAAAGGAATTCGAATCAGCCCTTTCCATCATTGCGGCTAATAACCAGAAAGAATCAATGCCGTATGCCATAATAGTAAACAATAAAGCTATTCTTTATCAATCCATGGGCCGCTACGAAGAAGGAGCAAAACTGCTGGAAGAAGCCTTGCACCTGGCTGGCAGGCTGGAAGTAACGAAGGCGAAGAACCACCTGAAGTTTTTTTCCAACCTGGCACTGCTCTACCAGCAAATGGGAAAATATGCCGAGGCAGAGCGAATTTACCAGGGGCTGGAAAAAAGATTGGAAAAAGGAAAACCGGAATATGCCAACATGATGAATAACCTGGCCATTCTTTACCTGGTGATGAAAAAGGATGACCTGGTGGAGGACCTGCTGAGGCGTTCAGCACATATCTATAAAACAGCAATGGGAGAAACAAGCCCTGCTTATGCAAAAGTGGTCAGCGACCTTGGGAATTTTTTGCGGTATAAAGGCCGTTATGCTGAAGCAACGCCCATGCTGGAGGGGGTATTGCAAAACAGGGAGCAGATTTTAGGAACTGATCACCCTTTGTATGTTCAATCGGAAGAAGACCTGGCAATCTTATGGTGGAAGAAAAAGGAGTATGCAAAAGCCTATACGTTATACAGGGATGTGATGGAAAAATCGCTGACCTTCATCAACCGCTATTTTCCGCCGATGAGTGAAGCAGAGAAAGCAAAGTACTGGGATATCCTGTCGGTGCGGTTTCAGCGGTTTTATAATTTTTCTTTAGAAGCAGCTGCTACCAATAATACAATTATCGCTGACCTGTTCGAATACAGGCTGGCAACCAAGGGCCTGTTGCTTAGTTCAGTCAGAAAAGTGAGTGAAAGTATTTTACAAAGCGGTAATGAACAACTGGTGAAAAATTATCTTACCTGGATCGATCTGAAAGAACAGCTGACAACTTTGTATGCGTATTCAAAAGAAGAATTGAAAGAACAGAGTGTTAACCTTGATTCATTACAGGCGGCTGCTAATGCGATGGAGAAAAAGTTGTCAGAGAGTTCAAAGGAATTTTCGCAGTTCTATTTTACCAGCAAAATATCTTTCGCAGAGATACAAGGTCAGTTAAAACCAGAGGAAGCCCTTGTTGAAATTATCCGGTTAAGGAATTACGACCAGGTGCTTACCGATTCATGTCGTTATATTGGATTGGTGGTAACAAAAGAGCAACCAGAACCAAAGCTGGTACTGTTGACTAATGGCGAAGCGATGGAAGGCAAAATTGCCAAAGCCTACCGCTTGTCGATGAAGAATAAGATAAGCGATGAAAAATCCTATACGCATTATTGGGCGCCATTTGAACCGGAGTTAAAAGGGAAAAAGAAAATATTTGTTTCACCGGATGGAGTGTACAGCCAGCTAAGCCTGTATACCCTGAAACAACCCGGTGGCGACTTTCTTATCAACAAATATGATATTGTTTTACTCGGTAATCCAAAAGATGTGTTGGCCAGGAACAATCCTGCTGATCCATCCATTAAAAAAGCAACACTGATCGGTTTTCCTGAGTACAGTTCTGCATCCATCCCGCAGTTACCAGCCACCAAAACAGAAGTGGATGGGATCAATAAAGTGTTGCGATCATCCGGTTACCAGGTGGCGGAGTTCATTCAAAAGGATGCCACAGAAGTTAATCTTAAAGCAACCAGGAAGATCTCCATCCTGCACATTGCCACGCATGGTTATTTCCTGAAAGATGTGGAGAAAGCCAGCTGGCCCATCGGGGTGCATGCAGATAATGCAAAAGAAAATGTATTGCTCCGTTCGGGTTTGATGCTGAGCGGTGCTGCCGAAGGGGATAAAGAATCTGCCAGCCTGGAAAATAAAAGCAATGGGGTCATTACCTCATATGAAGCGATGAATCTTGATTTGCAGGGTACCCACCTCGTGGTACTGAGTGCCTGCGAAACAGGATTGGGAGAAGTAAGGGCAGGAGAGGGAGTATATGGTTTGCAACGGGCCTTCCTGGTGGCGGGAGCAGAAGCCCTCGTTATGAGTTTGTGGAAAGTGGATGATGCAGCCACCCAGCAATTGATGAATAACTTTTATACCAACTGGACAAAGACAGGGGATAAACAAAAAGCTTTTAAGCAGGCACAACTGCAACTGATGACGAAATACAAAGAGCCATTTTACTGGGGAGCATTTGTGATGATGGAAGATTGAGAAGCAGTGTAAACAGTTACACACTGCAGGGCTGTATAATGATCAAATTTTACTTGGGTGTTTTGCTCAGTTCATGTTAACGGTTAGGACTTTTTTTCTTAGGACTTCATTTTTTCCTATTGATGTACTTTTTGTAATTCTTTACCATTTTTCCGAATTCTTTATCCTTTTTCCTTCTTTCAATAACCGAAGATTCAAAATGGGCTTTCTCTCTTTCCAATTTCAGGTAATTTTCATATGAAGCCTGGTCTATTTCTCCCTTTTCAACGGCTTCAATGACAGAACAACCTATTTCATTTGTGTGAGTACAATCTTTGAACTTACAATGCTGAGAAAGCCTGATGATCCTATCAAATGTGATTTCTAATCCGCTTGTTGAATCAGCAACACCTACTTCTCTCATTCCTGGATTATCAACTAATATTCCTCCATTTTCAAGAATAATTAATTCTCTGTGACTTGTAATGTGTTTCCCTTTATTTGTACTCTGGCTAATTGTATCTGTTCGCATTATAGTTTTCCCAGAAAGATTATTTAATAAAGTAGATTTTCCAACACCTGAAGAACCAAGCATGCAATATGTTTTACCTTTTTCAATAATCGCTTTTATTTTATCGTACCCGTCTTTTGATTCGTTACTTATTGCAATAATCGGAACGTTATTAATCCGGGCTTTAATTTTTTCCAATATTTCAAAAGTCCGGTGTTCATCAATTAAATCTATTTTAGTAAGCACAATAATGGGGCTAACCTTTGATGAATTACAAATGGTCAGGTATCTTTCAAGTCTATTAATATTAAAATCCCTGTCAGCGGCTTGCACCAATAATGCATAATCAATATTTGTTGCTATTATTTGTATTTCTCCGAATTTACCAACGCTCTGCCGGGAAATAACAGAGAATCTCGGTAATATGCTGTGAATAATGGAAAAATCTGAATCATGAATTGTTATTGCAACCCAATCACCAACGGCTGGAAAATCTTCACGGCTTTTTGATGAAAATCGTAAACTTCCTGTTATCTCAGCTTCAAATTCTCCTTTTTCAGTCTTTACAATATATCTTTCTTTATGTTCCGATATAACTCTTCCAATCTCAAACTCTTTAAGGTTATTATCATACCTTAATTTTTCAAGTTTATCATTATATCCTAAATCTTCTAAAGTCATTTCAATATAAATTAGCTTATTCAATACTCACGGTCATCTTTTAGCCTGGCCTTACGTTCGTGGCTTGGCGACGTGGCGATATTCTGTGTTACATTAGCCAGGACAGGTGCTGAGTAAAGATATGAAGATGAAAATCTATTCTAAAGCTTGGATTTATTCGTTAAGCCGCCATGATGCCAAACCCCTTCTTAGCGCCATAGTCTTTCTTATTCCGAAGGGTTTGGCTTGTTATTAGAATGCTTCACTACTTTATATAGCATTATGAAATTTATTATCGCTAATAAAAACATTGGGATTCTTCTATAAATGAAATCAGTTGATATAAGCTTTTCGATTAATTCTAAGGAAAGTCTTTTATCCAGCTCAACCTGAATAGGGATTTGAATTGTTATAGTGGAGACAAGGGTTATTAAATTAAAAAATAATGCCGACCAAACCAGCCACCTGGATATAATCATCGGTCGAAACCAAAACATTAAAATCTGGGGGATAAAGGATAAGAAAAAGAAAATAACAAATAGCGGAATTATTAGTGCACTATCAATTTGATGAAATTCAGGAAATTCATTTGCACCTACCGCACGCCAGGTTCTGTAAGCAACCAGGGAATTTACTATGCCTCCTCCAAAAACATAGAAAGACAGCAGAATATAGACTGAGAATACAATAGTTGAAATTTTGTTCTTAGTATTCATTTTATAATTTTTTAATATACTCAATCTGTTATTTTCTGCTTTACAGAATCTCTCTGACTTTTCTTTATTACCAGGACTTTGTTTTCGGAAGGTTATTTGGAAATCGTTATGTCGTGAACTATAGCTGATCTAAGTTACAAAAGATAATAAAAAATAGCACAGCTCTGGTTGTCGGCTAGGCCTGATGCCGCATAGCGAACAAAAATGGGAATACTTACGTCACACGGTCAAATTTCCAAATCTTCTCTTGTGTGTTGGATTTTAATGTTTTAAACGGACAGCTTAATGTCAATTAGCTGACTGATATCTTTAAGTTGCTTTCGGTTTTTAATTTCAATTCTGATTCCCCGACCTTCGGCATAAACTTTTGCAGATTCAATACTGTGTTTTATTGCTTCAGAGATATTGCTATCCATTATTTTTTCAAAGGCTTTTTGGCCGAAATTGAATGCGGCCATAAATTTTTTATCTCTCGGAAGTAAGTAGATGATTGCCCTTTTCTTGTCTTTAATTTTATAACTCCAGCCATACTTTTGTCCCGGGAAGTTCCATTCACTTATTGCATTTGGATTCTTGAGGTAAACTAAATTAATAATATCCTCCCATGTCTTAAAGGTCCTTCCCAATGCTTTTATCAGGTCTTTTTGTTCTGGTTTATTTGTTTTGTCAATAAAAAAACTAATATCCATTGATGAGCTATTTAATCTTTTACACAGTGTTTTGAAATAGCGTAGGGCAGGGGATTTGATGCTGGTCCAGTCCTGTGGTAATAAATAAAATAAATTCTTTTTTCAGGACTTGTTATTTAGCGTTTAATAATAAAAATTAAATAATCGGGCAATAATAAATGACGATTTTAATCTTTGCCATTAATCGGTTGCAGTCCGGGCAGGATTTCTCCCATTGTTTTTATATTTGTGTGTTCAGCCACCAAGAGACTGTAAAAGATATAAGATTCATTTAGCCGCAACCTGGTTATCCTTAACTATTTTTCTGTACTCTTACCTGTTTGTTGACTTTTTGTTATTTTCAAACTCATTAATTATTGACTTGGCGTTGTTATAGTCTGAATCTGAAATAATCACTTTTACACTACCTCCGGGTCTCCATCCCCCGCCTCTTGAACCAATAATTTCATCTTTTAAAGCTGATTTTATCCCAGCATTTTCCAGTAGATCCATTATCATTTGGCATTCAATTAACGTTCCGTCATAAAGTTCAATGAGTTTCATTTTTAATTTATTTTGAAGTTCATTAGGGTTTACATTAAGTGTATATACTCTTACTACTAGAATTGGCTACTGACTTGTGACTGCGTTTTTTGTGTTTGGCTGAGAAAAGGATTTCAAAGTACTAAACTGTGTGCGAGCAGTTAACCTGATATACCTTGTAAAAAATGATTTTACAAAGTTAACTGCTTTTATGCCATACACGAGGTACGAGAACGTAACTCCGTGTGTTTAGCTTTTGTGCCTGGCAAATTTTGTCTTACATGTGTATTACAGAAACTACGAAGCGTTTTATTTGAGGACCAAAAAAAATGTTGTTCTGATTCTCAATAATTTAGTTGAGTTTGTGCAAAATATTTACTCTCCAAAAGGAGTTTCGGCAATCCACCCGGGTCAATCAGATCAGCTTATGCTCATAAGCATACTTTACCAGGCCAATGACAGAGTTGGTATTTGTTTTCCGGAAGATATTTTTGCGGTGTGTTTCTACGGTACGTTCGGAGATAAATAATTCCTCGGCTATTTGTTTGTTGTTGTATTCTTTTTCTATCAGCCGGATGATCTCTATTTCCCGGTCCGTTAGATGGGCTTCTTCTTTTTGTTTTTTACGCTGGCTGGTTCGCTGCAGTTCATCGATCACTTCTTCACTGAAATAGATGCCCCCGGATGCAATTTTTTCCAGGGCTTTGATGAGTTCCTGTTTGCCGATATTCTTTAATACATAACCGGAAATGTCGGCATCATTGATCATTTCATTCACGAGGTCGCCTTGTCCGCTCATTGAAAGGGCCAGTATCCTTACCCCGGGAAAGTGTTGCTTTACTTTTTTCGCCAGTTCATTGCCCGGCAGCTTTGGCATCATTACATCGGTCAGTAAAATATCAACTGGAGTTTCAGCCAGTTTTTGCACCACTTCGGATGAATCGGTGGTGGCAAAAGCAAAACGGAATTTGTCATGGCCTTTTAGCAGGCTCATCAGTCCGTCAATTACAATTTGGTGGTCATCAACCAGGGCCAGTGTGATCTTTCCGTTTTTCATTGATGGTAATCGCTTGTAAGATAGCTCAAAATTGGTTTTGGTGCTGTACATAACAGATAATTTACTACCCGGATGCAGCAAACGGATGAATTACTGTTTGAGATTTGTTAAAGAATGAAAAAGCTCCATGAACAAGGGGTAGGGGACTTCGCAAAAAAGGACAACCTCTATTAAGCAGAGCCTGCCTGCAGGGGAACAAACAAGGCCACTACGGTGCCGCGGCCGGGGGCAGAATCAAAGTCTACAGTGCCTTTCAGGTATTCAATACGGGTGGTGATATTTTTGAGCCCGATGCCTTCAAATTTTTCTTTATCCGTGGTATCAAAGCCTTTTCCGTTGTCTTCGATGGTACCGCTGATGCCTTCTTTATCTTTTATCAGGGAGATATCGAGAGTAGTGGCACCGGCGTGTTTGATGGCATTGGTCACACATTCCTGAATCACCCGGTACAGCACCGTTTCCATATTCGAGTCCAGTCTTTCATCCAGTCCTTCAGTGTACACATGTATTTTAAGTGCCTTATTATTGAGCTTATCTACTAATTCACGGATAGCAGCAGCGAGGTTATTTTTGAGCAGGGCATTCGGCATCATAATATGCGACACCGTACGTACCTCTTTGCAGCTTTCATCTACCAGTGCAATGATTTTTTCAAAGGAATCCTTTTGTTCTGCATCGGTAAACCGGATTGCTGATTCAAAGGCCGAGAGATTCATCTTGGCCGCACTCATCATTTGTCCCACCCCATCATGCAGGTCCCTGGCGATGCGCTGTCGTTCATTTTCTTCCGCTTCGAGTACCGCTTTCACGGCTATTTCCTGCTGCTTCATAATTTCAGCCTGTAGTTGTGTTTCTTTTCTCAACCGGTATCGTTTGTATTGGGAATAGACCAGTAGCCCGGCCAATAAGACCAAACCGGCAATGCCAATAAACAGAAAATTTTGCAGCCGGAGTTTATTTTTCTGGTTCTGGATCTGCTGTTCTTTTTGTGCTGTTTCGTACCGGGTATTCAGCTCTGCTATCTGTTTTGTCTTTTCAAGTGCATACAGGCTGTCACGCAGGGCCGATCGTTTTAAAAAATACTGAAAGGCATTCTGGAAATCGCCCTGTTTTTGTGCGATGGAAGAAAGTTCAGAGTAGTTATTCGATTGCAATTCCGGGTATTTCAATCCCTCTGCAAAGCGGTTACTCAAGGTCAGGTATTTTACTGCTTTTGTATAATCCCCTTTTGCATTCATGGTGGCACCGAGATCTGAAAAAGTAAGGGCAATGGCAAAACTGTCTTTCAGCAGCTGGCGGATCGATAAGGCCCGCAGATGATTGGCTTCCGCTTTATCATACTCTTTTTGTATCACATACACTCCTGCAATATTGCTGAGCGAATAGGAAACACTTAATGAATCACCGGCTGCTTCTGCCAGTTTCAGGGAAGCCGTGTAGCGATTGATGGCTTCTTTATAATCTTCCCGGTATTCATACACCACTCCAGATTCATTCAATATCATGGAAATGCCACTGGTATCTTTCAGTTCATTGTAAATGGCACTTGCTTTATTATAATTTTCCAGTGACCGGTCAAGGTCTCTTGTTTTGCGGTAAAGTTTTGCCAGTTCATTGTAAACAGGGGCTAATTTTTTCTTTTCATTTTTCTTTTCCAGGATAGCGATGGATTCGTAGAAATTCTTTGCCGCTTCATCATACCGGCCTTTGAAATAGTTAGCTACTCCTATATGTCTTTTTATTTCTGCCACACTTACCGAATCGGTATTCTTCCGGGCCAGTTGCAGGGCTTTATTGCCTTCGATCAGGGTGGTGTCAAAATTTTTAAGTTGAAAATTCTCCAGCAATTTCAGCGATGCATTGATCTGGTCATTATAGGATCTTTTGGAGCCGATTATGGCATGAAGGCTGTCCACATTTACCTGTGCCCGGATAAATGAACTGATACAGATCGCTATAAGTAAAAATGAAATACGCTTCATACCCTTTTATAGGTTCAGTACATCTTTCATCGTGAAGAAACCTTTTTTGTCTTTTATGAATTCTGCTGCCAGTACAGCGCCGGTTGCAAAACCTGTCCGGCTGTGCGCTGTATGTATGATCTCAATATCATCGATCACTGATGAATATTTTACACTGTGCGTACCGGGTGCCGGGTCTATCCGGTGACTCATGATCTCCAGGTCATCCGGGTGATCACTGAGTTCATTCACCCATTGTTTTTTTCTTTTTACTTCCTGCAGTATCTGTTCGGCAAGTGTAATGGCGGTACCGCTGGGGGCATCCTTTTTTTGTGTGTGATGGGTCTCTTCCAGTATCACTTCGTATTCCTTATGCGGGGCCATCAGTGCGGCCAGCTTTTTATTTATTTCAAAGAAAATATTCACCCCCACACTGAAATTACTGGAGTAAACAAGAGAGCCATGTTGTTCCGTACAGATCTTTTTTATCTCATCCAGTTTGTCTGTCCACCCGGTAGAGCCACATACAACCGGAATATAGAAATCAATACATTTTTTTACATTGTTAAAAGCACTGTAAGGACCGGTGAATTCAATAGCGGCATCTGCTGTTGCCATATGTTCTTTGGTAAACTCATGCAGGTTGGGCTGGTCAATTTTTAAAACGATCTCATGTCCCCGCTGTATGGCTACTTCTTCAATGGCTTTTCCCATTTTACCATAGCCAATTAATGCAATTCTCATATAAGTCTTTTTAAAAGCTGTATGCGGATAACTTTCAGTCTTTTCAGGCTGAAAACAGGTTGATAATTTTGATCTGTTACAAATGTAGTTATTAATGGTTCGTGCAGCTACCCGTGCTGGTACGGATTTATTACTTACCTATTTTCATTACCAGGCTCAGGCCATTGGTTCTTGCCATGTCACTGTAGCCGGGTTTGATCCGCAGGCTCAGTTCAGGACTTACATCAAAGCTTTTAAGGTGTGCATCAACAGTGGCATCAATTACATTCAAGCCCCAAAGGAGAAGAAAGAAGAGGGCGGAATAATCAATATCTCTCCGGAACTGGTTACGGTAAAAGCGGAGTGATTCTTCATCAAGGGGTTTTAGTTTGGGTTTGATCTGGGAGAATAATGCAGAATCAGTACCATTCACCCGCATGTTATATTTCACCCGGTAGGCAAAACGGGTGTCTTTATAATTACCCATATTATAAAAGAAAACACCACCGCAGACACCCAATGCTCCATATACAATGGGAACTTTCCAGTACTTCTTATTATACACCTGGCCCCAGCCGGGAAGAATGGCAGAACGTAAAGCCGCTTTTTTGGGACTATGTGCTTTCATAGCAGAATCATACCTGTTGCTGCTGGCAATAGTTTTCTTTATAACCGGTGTGCTATCTTTCGTGGAAATAGCAACTGGCTCTTTCTCCTGTGCATGGACCAAAGCCGGGGAAAGCAGGAACAAAAAACAAATGAAGGAGAAAAATATTCTCATGGTGATTTAATCAAGCTGTGCATCCATTTGCCCGAGGATCTTATTCAGCTCTTCCTGCGAATAATAATCAATGATGATCTGTCCGCTTCCGTTACGACTATTCCTGAGTTTTACCCGGGTACTGAAATGCGATGCTAATTTATCTTCTATTCGCTGAAAGGCGGGAGATAAATGGCTTTTTGAAGATTTTTTAACAGCACCGCCCTGTTTATACATGTTTCTCACCAGTGCTTCGGTTTGTCGTACCGATAATCCTTTTTCTTTTATCTCTTTGAAAATGAAAAGTTGTTTGTCTACCGTGTCTACATTGATCAGTGCCCTTGCATGGCCCATACTTAGTTCACCATTTCTGACTGCCAGTTGAATATCCGGCGGTAATTTCAGTAACCGGATAAAATTAGCCACTGTACTTCTGTCCTTACCCATTCTCTCTGCCACTTGTTCCTGAGTATAGTCCAGTTCTTCCATCATCCGTTTGTAACTGAGTGATACCTCCATTGCATTCAGGTCTTCCCGTTGCAGGTTTTCCAATAAGGCCAGTTCCAGCAACTGTGCATCATTGGCCTGTCTTATATACGCTGGGATATCTTTAAGGCCTGCCAGTTTGGATGCCCTTAATCTTCTTTCCCCGGAAATGAGGCGATATTTACCGTTGGCTAATCTTGAAACAGTTACCGGTTGTATGATGTCATGCAGCCTGATGGAATCAGCCAGTTCCTGCATTGCTTTCTCATCAAAATCACGACGTGGTTGTTTGGGGTTGGTTTCAATTTCATCAATGGCGATACGGTTGGTACCGGTAACATTCTCCACCACTGTTGTTTTTAAATGGCCACTGCTGGTCTTCAGGTCTGTATCTATACTTTGCAATAAGGAGCGGATCCCTTTGCCGAGCAATTCTTTATTTTGTTTTGGAGTTGACATTTGCATTACAGTTCTAAAATTCTTTCTTCATTTTTAATTTTCGTCATGTCATTCTTTTGCAAAATCTCTTTGGCAAGGTTAAGATAATTCATGGAACCTTTACTGGAAGCATCGTAAAGTATAACCGGTTTGCCGGCACTGGGTGCTTCAGCGAGTTTTGCATTACGATGAACAATAGTACTGAAAACCATATCATCAAAATGGCGGCGTACCTCACTTACCACCTGGTTGCAAAGACGAAGGCGGCCATCGTACATTGTCATCAGGATGCCTTCTATTACAAGTGCAGTATTCAGGCGGCTTTGAACAATTTTAATTGTATTCAATAGTTTACCGAGTCCTTCTAATGCAAAAAATTCAGCCTGCACCGGGATAACGACCGAGTCAGCCGCTGTTAAAGCATTAACGGTAATAAGTCCTAATGAAGGCGAACAATCGATGATGATAAAATCATACTCATTGCGAATGGATTCAAGCAAATTTTTCATGACCATTTCCCGGTTCGGGTAATTGATCATTTCAATCTCAGCACCTACAAGGTCAATATGCGAAGGGATCAGGTCAAGATTCGGTATTTCGGTTTTTAATATCACGTCTTTCGGCCTGGCCTGGTTGACCATGCAATCGTAAAGACTTTGAGTGACATTATGCAAATCGAAACCTACACCTGTGGTACTGTTAGCCTGCGGGTCGCCATCCACCAGCAATGTTTTATATTCAAGCACAGCAAAACTTGCCGCCAAATTAATAGCAGTAGTGGTTTTTCCTACCCCTCCTTTTTGATTAGCTACACCGATTATTCTTGCCATTTTGCCGAAAACTCCTTGAGATTAATGAATTGTTAGTGGTAAAATTGCCGACTGAAACTAAGAACGCAAAATTAAGTTTTGCCCATTTATCGGGCATTCCGGCAAAAATAAGCGTTCGACAAAAGACTGCCTATTATGATTACCGGCTTAATTTTATAATCTATTTATGCGTAACTCTCCCTTTTGGTGGATTTTTATAAGTTTTATGGTGCTGTTGGATGTATATTTCTTCCAGGTGCTGAAAGTAATTACCCATTCGGCGTCTTCCCGTACCCGGCTGTTAATCCATAGCGGCTATTGGATTGTTTCAATAGGAGCCATCCTGATGCTTTTGTTGTTGCCTTACCTGCATTTTGATAAGCAGGCGAAACTGGCCAAGAGTACCATTTTTGCGATGATAGCCGGTCTTTTTTTTGCTAAGCTCATCGCTTCTTTGTTCTTTGTGGTGGATGATGTAAGAAGAGGCATACAATGGGCGGGTACTAAATTATTTTTTAAACCCAAAGAGGCAGGCATTACACCGGTTGGTGATGGAATATCCCGGTCCGTTTTTTTGAGTTGGGCAGGGATGCTGGCCGGCAGCGGGTTGTTTGGTACACTTATTTATGGCTTTGGTAACAAACACCGGTACCAGGTTACAAAAATAAAACTCGATTATCCCAATCTACCGCAAGCATTCAGGGGTATCAAAATTGCTCATATATCAGATATTCACGCCGGCAGTTTTTCCGATAAGGAAGCCGTGATAAAAGGCGTGCAAAAGCTCATGCTGGAGAAACCAGACCTCATCCTATTTACCGGTGACCTGGTGAATAATGTGGCTTCTGAAATGGATGAATATATGGATGTGTTCAATAAGCTGAACGCACCGCTTGGTGTTTATTCTACATTGGGTAATCATGATTATGGTGATTATGTAGAGTGGGATAGTCCTGAAGAAAAAAATACTAATCTTGAAAGACTGAAACAGGTTCATGCTGCAATGGGCTGGAAGTTATTAATGAATGAGCATGTAGTGCTTGAAAAAGAATCGGACAGCATTGCCCTGTTGGGCATTGAGAACTGGAGTTCTAAAGCCAGGTTTCCTAAATATGGCGATTTGAAAAAAGCCTATGCCGGTTCTGAAAAGCATCCTTTTAAAATTTTGTTGAGCCATGACCCCTCTCACTGGAGGGCCGAGGTTTGTGAATCATACCCGGATATAGACCTGGTGCTATCGGGTCATACCCATGGGATGCAGTTTGGAGTGGAGATACCCGGTTTAAAATGGAGCCCTGTTCAATATGTATACAATGAATGGGCAGGTCTGTACGAAAAAGGAAATCAGAAACTGTATGTAAACAGGGGCTTTGGATTCATTGGCTACCCGGGCAGGGTGGGTATATTGCCTGAAATCACTGTTTTGGAGTTTGTGTAAGCTCAATTCAGGATGTAAAGCCTTGTAAGTCAAACAAATTATTCTTCGCGACTCAATATTTTTTGCCCCTTTTCGTTCTTCAAAAGTGTCTTATTAAACTTTTTTTTAACCTTTTAGTCTTAAGACGACAATTAAGGCTTCTTCATCTATTTAACAAGCCGACCACAACTGCCTGATGCTAAAAAAATGGTCTATACTCCTGGCCTTTATTATTGGCAGTGTTGCTGCACATTCGCAGAGCAACGCTGGTGATTCAACTATTATACCAGTTGCAGAAGTATCACTGATAGATACCAGTATTGATTATGATGAACTCTTCCGGGATTTTGATGCGTTTTTGGATTCAATTCTCACGCCGCGGAGTTATTTTCTCAGTAGCCTGTCTGTAGGAAAAGGGTATTACAATTTTGCCAATAAAAGCAATTACACTGTTACGACTTCCAAAAAATTAAATTACTCACCTACGTTAGGATATTATCATAAAGGTGGCCTGGGGCTAACGGCAATCGGTTATATTGTAGATGACGGGAAGAATATGAATTTTTACCAATCGGGTATTACTCCTTCCTATGATTATTTGCAGAATCGAAAATTTGCTACAGGTATTTCTTAT
>Ga0209063_1000709_pt1 | contig 19981 bp, 19 predicted proteins | sample KloWWTmeKNB19Kit_FD_187177 | JGI IMG/M metagenome (GOLD analysis project Ga0209063, IMG submission 187177) | Active sludge microbial communities from Klosterneuburg, Austria, studying microevolution and ecology of nitrifiers - Klosterneuburg... | ecosystem: Engineered > WWTP > Aerobic digester >... | reverse complement strand
GCGCTTACCGTGCGTTGCGGCCAGTTCCTGTACGGCCTTAAGCGCGAAAGGGAAAGTCTGGATGGTGCAAACCACAATTTTCTTGCCACCGGACAGAGCCGCCGCCAATTCCGCACTTTTACTAGCTCCCTCTCCTTTGATCGTGGCGACCACGCCAGCCGTACGCTCAAAATCGAAAATCGCTTCCTGCAACTGGTCATCCAGCACAGTGCGGTCAGAAACCACCAACACGGTATCAAACAGTTTTTTATGGCTGGCATTGTGCAAATCGGCCAGAAAATGCGCCGACCATGCAATTGAATTGGTTTTGCCTGAGCCCGCCGAATGCTGGATCAAGTATTTACCGCCCGCACCTTCCTGCAACACCGCCGCCAGCAGCTTGCGCGTTGCATCCAATTGATGAAAACGCGGGAAGATGATTTTCTTAATCTGTTTTTTCTCGTCTTTCTGCGTCACCAGATACCGGCCCAAAATCTCCAGCCAGCTATCCTTTGCCCAGATGTCTTCCCATAAATAAGCGGTGCGATGCCCTTGCTCGTTGGGTGGATTACCCGCCGCCCCGTTATCGCCCCGATTGAATGGCAGAAAGCGCGTTGCCGCCCCTTCCAGCCGCGTGGTCATGTGCACTTCGCTATTACTCACCGCGAAATGCACTAATGCGCCATTGGGGAAAGACAATAACGGTTCAGCGCTCCCCTGCCCTTTTGGGCGTGGTTCGCGGTCAAAGCGGTATTGGTCAACCGCATCTTCAACCGACTGAGTGAAGTTGGTTTTTAACTCCGCCGTGGCAACCGGAATCCCGTTCAGAAACAAACCCAAATCAAGCGCATTTTCATTGTGCAGCGAATAACGCAATTGCCGCACAACCCGCAGCCGATTAGCGGCGTATTTGACGAGAATATCCGGGTTCATAGCCAAAGCGGGTTTGAATTGGGCAAGCATGAGCGGTTGCCTAAGCCCAAGCAGTTCAATTCCGTGGCGTAAAACGTCTAACGTGCCGCGTTGGTTGAGTGAATCCCGCAGCCGCCCTAGCAATACATCCGCCGCTTGTGCGCCGTGATTCTTTTGCAAGGCTTCCCACGCCTTCGGTTGGGTATCCTGCACCCAAGCCAGCACATCCGCCGGAAATAACGCCCGTGTGCGGTCATAGTTTGCCGCATCGCCTTGCGAATAAAGCCAACCTCGACCAGCCAAGTAGTCGCAGATCTCAGTTTCAAGGTGGATTTCTTTATGTAGATTGCTCATAAATATTCCTTTGGTTCTTTTATAGCTTTGGCGCGAGTTGCTATCCGTGCGAAGTATTTTTTCAACGCCCATCCCATACGAAACTCTTGATGAAGCCAATCGTAGTATTCGATTTTGACCCATTTACCATTCTCGTCCAACATGGTGACCACTTGATTTGGAAATATTTCAGCAATAACCATGGAACCGTTCTTAGGTAAAACTCTAACCACTGTAACTCGCTCCTTAACTACAAACTCTACGTATGTAGTTTTTGATGAAGCTTTGTTCATAAGCTGTTCTAAGAGTGGTTGGAATTGCGACATCAAATGCTTTTCCAGTGCATCAAATTTAGTTTGTTGCTTGTCCTCATAGGGTAGTAATGAAGGAAAATAAACTAAGCAAATCGCGTAGATGCCAAGTAGCAGACTTAGTAAGGTCATTGGGCCACTTACATGTGGCTTTCCTAGCCATCCGGTAATTCTATGAATGTGTGAGAGATCTTCATCAGGTGATGGCTCAGGCCGCTGATCAATATCCTCACACTGTTCTATCGCTTGATAAAGGCGCTCGTAGTCGATACCTAAGGAATCCAATTGCTGGGCAATACCAGATTTCCCCCATACATTCGTCATGAGTATTGCAGTGGTTTGATCTATAACTGAAAACCTTGATCGATCAAAAAATGATCGGTTAAGATCTAGGGAAGCAGCACTCAAAGCGCTTGGCATGAAGTCGAACTTAATTGAATGCTGCGCTCGCACTTTATCGACTTCGGATTGCAATACTTTCATCGTATTGGTGGAAAACAAATGCATGGAATTAGAGATCGTCTTGCCAAGCTGCGCCATTTGCTCAGTTTGCAACCTTTGGATTGATGAAGCTTGCAAGTGCGCTGTTGATTTGGTGATCTGATCAGCAATGGATAAAGACGATTGGATTCCCTTGAATGCATCGCCCAATAAAAAACCAGATAATGCTTGTTTCCGTATTTCTTCCATTGCCTTAGTTGCAGTAGACTGAAATTGAATTGATTCGAGTGCGCGAAGTTGTTGCGTAGCTTGATACAATGCTGTCGCCTGCTGCTCCATTTGTTTGAAATGTCTACTCAAAGGCGATTCTAAGGTGAGACGCTGCAATTTCACCAAGTCATCCAAAACACTGTTTGATCGAATCATATCAGCCTCCGAACATCAATCTTGCCAGTAACGGCGGCTGAAATTAGAGCCATACGGTGTTCCTGCAAAAAATTGATAGCTCGTTCAGCTTCAGTAGTAAGCTCATCAAACTTAGCAGTTTCTCGATCAAGGAACTCCATAATGTCATGCTGTTCTTTTATTGAAGGTAGTGCAACTTTGATCGGTTTGAACTCACTCCAATAAAGACGGAGGCGAAAATCAGTAACTCCACGTGAATTCCGTCGCAATTCTTCCACTGCCTGTTGAGTACGCAGCAATTGCTCGATAAAATCTGCACGGATTTGCCTGGTTGGTCTAGCTACAACATATGCGGGACTGACCATTCCAGGTACAACAACAGTACCAAAACCGCCTTGCCATGCACGCATCATGTTGTAAACTAAATCACCAACCTTGACACGTTTATATTTCGATCTGTCTTCGCTTCGAACCACCTTTCTTTCCAGTTCATCATCTTCAAATTCCCTATCTGAAACTCCATTGTGAATTGAAACACTCAGAACTGGCAATTCGTCATTTCCAGGCTCTGCTGTTTCTTTGAACAATGCCCCAAGACGAACAGTCTCCCAATGCTCCGGGACTTCCCCCAACCATTCCACCCCCGAATCTTTCATCGGCACATCAGGATTCAACCCTGTGGTAATAGCATGAGAAATAACTGCTTGTCGTTTTTCCTTGAGCAATTCGATCAGCCGTTGCTGTTCGGTAATCAGCGCATCAATTTTTGCGGTTTCGCAGTCGAGGAAGGCGGCGATGGTTTGTTGTTCTGACTTCGGAGGAAATGGCATTTCTAAATTATCCAGCGCGTATTGACCGAGGCCGACGCGAGTAAGTCCATTCGCATATACGGCGCAGCACGACTTCACATATATTGAGTCAAAAAGCCGCTTCATGAATGCGCCACAAGTTGCTTCACGAGGACGAATCATTGACAAATGGTAGCCACAAATGACACCAGGCATGTCTTGTGGAACGTACGCGGCAATTGCAATGTCATCGGCGGTTTCTGAATCCTTCGTGATGATCGTATCACCCCCTCGCAGAGTGAATTTCTTGATCTGATCCGCTGACGCGGTTGCCGCCATAAAATCGATATGCGGCGTGATATTCTCGTTGTAATACACGTCGGTGTAATTGCAGAGGAGGACTGGCGTTTCGTTCTCGTAAGTTTTTTTGTCCACATTGCTCGGAAATACTTCACAAACTTGCTTTAGTCGCTTCACATCCCAGTGCTCCGGCACGTCGCCCAGCCATTCCACACCACTATCTTTGTAATTTTCGTAACGCGGAAAACTCATAGTTCCCCCTTTTCTTCTGGGGCGTTCTGTAGATAAAACTCATGGAGTTTTTCCCGCAGCAGTTTTTTATCGGGCAATTGCGTTTGGTACTCCGCAATTAACGCGGGGGAAAGGGTACGGCTTAAGGCATACTCTACCACCTCATTATCTTTGCTGGCACAGAGCAACACGCCCAGCGCGGGGTGTTCATGGGGTTTGCGGATATCACGATCTAAGGCTTCCAGATAGAACGCCAGTTTGCCCAGATATTCCGGTTCAAACCGACCGACTTTCAATTCAATCGCCACCAGACAATTTAGCCCACGGTGAAAAAACAGCAGGTCGAGTGCAAAATCCCGCCCACCAACCTGCAACGGATATTCCGAGCCGACAAAACAAAAGTCGCGCCCCAGTTCAATCAGAAAGTCTTTTAATTGCTTTAACAAGCCTTGGTGTAAATCAGCTTCGGCATGGCTGTCTGGTAAGCCTAAAAACTCGACCAAATAAGCATCTTTGAAGACGCTCAGGGCGCTAGGGTGTGTTTGTGTCACCAGCGGTGACACTTTGGGTGGCGTGAGGATGATACGCTCAAACAAGGCGGTTTTGATTTGGCGTTCCAGCTCGCGGCTTGACCATTTTTCTTGTACAGCCCTGCGTAAATAAAATTCGCGCTCTTCTTGGCGTTTGCTCTGGCTGAGAATAATGAGGTTGTTTGTCCAGGACAATTGTGTCAGCAGTGCTGACACTTTCTCATCACCCTGATACGTCTCGTAAAATTGCCGCATCCGGAACAAGTTCCGGCGAGTAAACCCGCGCAATCCCGGCTGGGTCTGTGCGATATGAATCGCCAATTGCGCTACAACCGCATCACCCCATTCCGCGCTTTTGACTTTGTGGCTAATGATTTTGCCAACGTGCCAATAAAGATCAATCAAAACTGTATTGACGGCATGAAATGCTTTCTGACGCGCCGCTTCAATCAGTTTTGTGATTGCTCCGAATGACTCTGAGGCAGGTGTTTTCATACTCATGCCGTAAGACCTCTAATCATGGCCAGGATACGGTCCGTGCATTGCTTCAAGTCCGCATCAATCGCTGCCAGTTCACGCGGCGGCTCGAACACATAGAAATGCCGGTTGAACGGGATTTCATAGCCGACTTTGGTTTTGTCATGGTCTATCCACGCATCCGGCGCATGGGGCAGCACTTCGCGTTTGAAATAGGTTTCCACATCTTCATTGAGCGGTACGTTCTCAGTGTCACGCAAACTGGAATCCGGTTGCGGTTTGCCTTTCAGCTTGCCTTTTTCACCGGGAATGATTCTGCCATTCTCGTCTTTTAACGGACGTTCAACGGTGATGGTGCGATAACCAAAATCACTGTTCTTGAAGATTCTGGAAATCGGCTTTTTACCCTCGCTGGTCTCGATGAATTGCCCGAACAAGCGGGTAATCTCGGTAATATGGTCATCCGATAACTCTTTGCGTTTTGAGCCAAGGCTTTTTCGCATTTTCTGCCAGAAGCCACTCGCATCAATCAATTGCACTGTGCCTTTGCGATGCGCCAGCTTGCGATTGCTGAGTATCCAGACATAAGTGCTAATGCCCGTGTTGTAGAACATATCCGTCGGCAAGCCAATAATGGCTTCTACAAGGTCGTTCTCCAGCACATAGCGGCGGATTTCACTTTCGCCCGAACCTGCCCCACCCGTGAACAGCGGCGAACCGTTAAGGACAATGCCAAAGCGACTCCCGCCATCGTTGGCTGGACGCATCTTGCTGATCAGGTGCATGAGAAACAGCAGCGAACCGTCAGACACGCGCGGCAAGCCCGCCCCGAATCGGCCATTGAATCCTTGTTGCTCATATTCCTTACGGACTTCTTTTTCTACCTTCTTCCATTCCACACCAAAGGGCGGATTGGACAGCATATAGTCAAACTTCTTATGTGGGTGGCCGTCTTCTGAAAAAGTATTGCCGAACACGATATTGGCGACATCCTGCCCTTTAATCAGCATATCTGCTTTGCAGATGGCATAAGATTCCGGGTTGAGTTCCTGCCCAAACATGGTGAGGCGGGCTTCGGGGTTGTGTTCTTCCAGATATTCACCCGCGACCGACAGCATCCCGCCTGTTCCCGCTGTGGGGTCGTAAATCGTGCGGACGACCCCCGCTTTTGCCAGCACTTGATCATCTTCGATGAACAGCAAGTTGACCATCAGGCGGATCACTTCACGCGGAGTAAAGTGCTCCCCTGCGGTTTCGTTGGAGATTTCAGCAAACTTACGGATAAGTTCTTCAAACACCAGCCCCATTTGGCTGTTACTGACTTTGTCGGGGTGCAAGTCGACATTGACGAACTTTTCAGTAACTTGATACAGAAGCCCAGATTTAGCCAGTTTGTCGATCTGGGCATAAAACTCAAAGCGCTCGAATATATCCCGCACCGCTTCTGAAAAACCTTGGATATAGGAGAACAGATTTTCCTTGATATGGTCTTGGTCGCCCATCAGCTTCTTCATATCCAGAGGCGAAATGTTATAGAAACTTTGCTTGGCTTTACGGAGCAGGAAGGGATCGGCGTTTAAGCCGAGTTTTTTCTTTTCTTCATGTTCAGCCAGCACAGCGGCTTTGGTAGATTCCAAAACGCAATCCAAACGGCGCAACACGGTAAATGGCAGGATAATCTTGCCATAATCGGATTGTTTGTAATCGCCACGCAACAGATCGGCGACCGACCAAATGAAGGCTGAGAGAGATTGATGATTCATACGTCCTTAATTCTGATTTTTATTATTTTTGCTGCTGATTTGTATTCTATTTACCCATAATGGTATAGGTAACATGAAAATACTGAAATAAGAATATCAAAGGACCACACGCTTAATTTCTGAATTAATAAAATGTTGCATTGAGCCTAATGAAGCAAATCGAATAATTGTTTTTAAAATCCTACTGTGTCTTATATTTGCGAATAAAGTGAGTTTTCATGGGGCAAGTACATATAATTCTTAAAAGTTATTGATTTTTCACATTATACCCTGCTAGATTACCATCCACTTCTTCAACCACTAATAGGGCACCCCCATGAACAAGACTGAACTGATTGACGCCATTGCTACGCGCTCTAATACCACCAAAGCCCAAACAACCGCCATGCTAAACGGATTGCTTGAAGTTATTCAGGAAACCATGGCTAGTGGCAGCGATGTTCAGCTTGTGGGATTTGGTACTTTCTCAGTGACAGAACGTGCAAGTCGTGAAGGCCGCAATCCAGCGACTGGTGTAACCATGACAATTCCTGCCAAAAAGGTCGTTAAATTCAAACCAGGTAAAACCTTATCTGATGCTGCGGCCTCTGTTAAGAAAACCAATGCAGCTAAATCAGCAAAACCTAAACTAACTGAAAAAAAGAAATAATACGATTGGGTGCGTTTTGATTGCAAAAACCTAGGGAATCATCAAGGGAGAACAATTCCCTGGGGAAAGTTTCTGAATAAAATCATACTGTAACCGATCAAATAAAACCTGAACGACTATTGATCCTTCAGTCGAACCAATCTCGGCCAGCGGTCATGTATCCAGGCATATTCAGTTGGTGCGTCGATAGTCACCACATAAACCCGAGTTTCTTTGTCTCTTTCTGCCAATAATCCCTGAATCACCATTCGCTTATCCAGTTCTATCCAGTGAGACTGGTTGTCATGGTCTTTTTCCATGAACTGGCCAGCGGCAATTAAAACCGGCCTTGGATGCCAGGGCTTCCATTTTCCGCTTTTGATGGAATTCAGTCGTGCCCAGCCGCCATTCGGAAATTTACCGGTGGCTTCATCCTTGCGTCTGCCCCACGTTATCCAGGTAACCTGGCCATCTCGTAGCCGCACAGGCAAGCGTGCATCCGGTTGCGGGAAATAAATCTTCTGATCCTGGTACTCAATACCGCCACACATAACTATCCCGCCCGCTACCTACTGCGTCCTCTGCCCCTTGTGTATTTGCCCAATCCGCCATCTTCCTTCACAAAGGCTCTCGGTTTCCTAAAAATGGCGCTTATTTCACCGGGCATTGACGCAAATAACCCTTCTTCTCGCAATGAACGATAATCAGAGCTCTCTACGGTTAGCACATCTTTTAGTATGCCAACTTCACAGGCTTTAGATAATACCGGGTGCCTATAATCATTGGCATTCGTGATGGCGAATACGGTATTGACGCCAGAATTGCGTGCAAAATTTTGTAGTCGCGCCAGAAGCAGATTTTGAGGGCGATTCAGTACAGATAGGGGTAACTCACTTAACGATAATACATAACCTGTTGCACTGATGCCTATCAAGTTAAAAAACTGGTCTCGCTTTTTTAAAGCATGGCCTATCTTTGCCAGATCCTCCGGTGAGGCTATTTTCTCCAGGAGCAGTTCATGACTTTTATAATGACTATTCTGATAACCTCCTGCCTGATCGCCCATCCAATCCACAAAATCGACATGACCGTCTTTATCAATGACACTGTATTGACTGGTATTAATAACCACATGGCCTTCGAGACTCGGAACAGTTGATGCAATTCTTTCTGTGAGCCTGACATCCTGACTCGATGGCGTAGCATTACCCGATGGATGATTATGCAATAACCAGTAACCATCTGCTTTAACATGTCGCCTAGTCTTTTCTACCAAAACACCCAGATCATGATTGGCATGTCCAATCTTTTCCAAATAGACTGCACCCGGCAATCTGGAACTCACAGCAGTATGATGAATAATGCGATTCATACGGGTATAGAAGATTCTCAGTGTCTCATAACGCGGATCGCGTAATATTTGCGCCATTATTGCCAGATCATGGCCTGACTTGATGGGCTGATTCAGGAAGGTGGTTCCTCCTTTTTCTCGGAAATCTTTTGGGAAATCACAACCCAGTAAGGTGCCACCTGCCCATCGAGCATGAGCTTCGAGCAGTTCTGTGTAGGCACCTCGCCCCGCTTCTTTTTGCTTTTCGGTAGTACCGGGACGAGTCTCAATGTTTTCATAAAGATCACCTTCATCAGGATTAGATGGGGTTCCTGGAATCTTCAGCATATTATAAGATTACCTGACCAATGCCCGTTTTTGCTTGATTTCCTGCTGCTTAGGTTCAATAGGGATTTGTAACTTCAATAAGCTGTCCTGTTTAGCCTGCTGAGATACTTTTCCAACAACCGATCCGACCTGACGTTTGACTGCTTCAATACCCAACACGCTTTTATTAGCCAGATCATTAAAGTCACTTAATTGTTGTGACATTTGCTCACCGGGTGCAAAAATGGGAAGAATTACAGCGCCATTCACCAGCTGGGCGGCTTCCATTGCTTTTTCCTTACCTGGATTTTTGCCATTTATTGATTCCTGTGTTAAATCATCATCACCGGCGATAACAATAGGTTTCTGCGGGTATTTTTTTTGCAAAACTTGAGCGACTTTAAGCAGATTGCCCGAATCAAATGCAGCCACAACCGGACAACTTAAGGCTTGCGATAAGGTATCTGCGGTCGCATAGCCTTCTGCGATCACAATCGCCGTCACAGCGTCGAGTGCAGCCAATCCCCGATATTCACTATCAACCACATGAAAATTGCTTTCTTTTTTGCTACCTGTTACAAAAAACTTGGCACCACCCGGTTGTATCGTTTGCACTGTCCAGGTTTGCCCATTGATGTCTTCTGCCGGTAGCAACAAATCACCGGCTGTTAAAACGATGCTGCCTGGGTTTTCTTCACGTAATGCCTTGGCTTCCTTCCAGTCTTTACCAATTTTAATCATAGAATCAGCGGGCAAAGCATCTGCATTCTCAGGTACTATTCTCAAATCACCTGGCCGTGCATTCTTATCCAATAGGTAAGGATGTTCAGAATCCGCAAGTGGTGCAATTGCCAGTAATTCCTTGATAGCTTCCGCAACTTTCAATTGCTGCTGGTGTTGCTCGGTTTTTCTACTTTGCTGCTTGATGGCGGCCTTTGTCACAAGTGCCGTTTTTTGCTCGTCAGTTAAGGAATATCCTTTGGCCTTCCAGCGTGTCTCAAGCCCTGACCGATTATTCTTGAAATATCCGGCAGGATGCCCATCCAGATGTGCCACATAAAACCCGGATTTTTCACCGGGCTTGTCACCGATAACCTTGACCCGGTGTTTGCTGCCATCCATTAGCGGATGATTGTCATCAACAACGCAACCGTGAGAGCGCAGTAAGTCGGCAAATTCAGCTTCAGGTGACATAGCAGGATCCTGCTGTCCGGAAACATTCTCAGGCAGCCAACGCTGCAAGGTGCGAATATCCGCTTCTGGCCCTACATACCAGGCCTTGGTCGTGTTATCCCAGCAAGCACCGGCAGCTTTCGCTAGATCTTTTTCTGCATAAGGAACAACTAGGTATTTACGTGAGTCTGCATCATTATTCTGCTGGCTGGTCTGATCCATCGTGATTTCCTCCTGATCAACAATTTCCTGTTGCTGTGAGAATGATAGTACAAAATCCTTGATTTTTTCAGCATCAGCCGCCGCTCTAAAGATCTCTTTCGGGTCTTCTTCCAATACCTTGATCCATGAACCCACATAAGCAGCATGTTGTTCTGGATCATGACCAATGCCCAATTCGCCCCCTAGCAACATACTGGCAATCTCAGCGCGCAATTCTTCTTTTGCATAGCCTTCACTTCCAAATGGATGTGAGAGATCACGATTCAGACGTGTCTCCGATCCACTCCAATGTCCCAGTTCATGTAGCGCCGTTGCGTAATAGTGTTCCGGTGCTGAAAACTGGTGCTTATGCGGCAAATGAATGCTATCCGTTGATGGCCGGTAAAATGCGCGGTCATTTTCACCATGCTGGATGACGGCATTGGATTGTTGCAATATTTGTTCGGCACGATCCAGCGGCTCCCAATCGGGGGCTTTAATATCAAGCTTGGGTAAGTTATCAATCTGTTCAGCATTGAATACGGATGCATAAAACACTCTCGGACGCTCAAGTTTCACCTGTTCTTTTATTTGCTTACCCTCGCTATCCAGAACAGGATTACCGTTGTCATCTTTTTTGATGCGCTCATCCGCAAATTTCCAATGCTGCACCAGTGTGCTTTTTTCACCTTTACGAACCTGTGCGCCAAAGTTTACTGCCTGCTTGTACGTCAGCCAGCGCGGATCAGTGCGCCCCTGACACATCAATTGCAACACATTAATGCCCTTGTAGTTTTTACCCGTTGTTGGGTTATTCGGTAATGTTAGAAGTGGATCTCCTGGCTGCCACGGCTTTTGCCAAGGTGCTGTGCCCTTCTTTAGTTGCTCAATCAAATTTTCGGCTATTTGCTCATGAAAAGTCTTTTTGATTTTTTCCATCACGCATTAACCCCTATGCTTGTTGATCTATCACGCTATCCAGTGCATCTTGTTCGCTCAGAGCATCTTCCTCAAAGGCCCCAATCCTTTCAGCTTCCATCGGATCAAATTCAGCTTGAAAGCCTGGTATTTCAGCGTCCTGAAGCTTCGCATCTATGATCTCGTCCATGATCTTCAGGTCTTCCACCGACATCCCATTTATCCCATTTTTTGTCTTATTCATGTCACTTACTCCTGTAAGGAATCTATAGGCAATGATTTTCTAAGTTAGATTTAATTGGTTATTGTCGTACCGAATAGAAACATTCTTGCCAATGGTTGGTTTGGTTTTAAATGGTTTCAGTTTGTGTGTGATAAATTCTTTATCTACCTTTTGATAAACAATTTCTTTTTCTTTGTCTATATAAAGAATGATACCTTCATAAACGGTATTGTTTGCTTCAGCTTCTTTTGACAAAAACAGGTTATAAACACCCGCCACAATACCCTTCTCAACCTTCTTTATTGTGCCCACAGTTTCCCATCCCTGACCATTGTGGCTTTGCAAAATTCGAAACCCATTCATTACGATCATTCTCTGTTTCATTCCTGGTCTATTCCCACAAAGGATTCATAGGATTTTGCCTGTCATTTAGCAGGCCGTTGAGAAACTATCTGCGTTGCCGCTACGGTGTTAAAAACAGACTAAAAATGCTCATTTATTAAGCATAAACTGCGCTTTTTCGCCTGTTTTTGCCTTGCATCGGCTGCCTCGAAAACGTTTTTCAACGGCCTGTTAGGCACGGCTAAATAACATTATCGTTGCGTGACATAGGCCGGTTATTCACAGTTCTATCCACGGAATTTGTTAGTAACTTATTTTTTCTTGTTGTCCGCTGTCATGAAACGATTTTCCAGCCAATCCGCCCATTTAGCGGCTTTAGCCATCAAGTCAGTCCGATACTTTGCATTAACTTTTGGAGTACGCGAATGATAATTGGCCGCTTTTGTCCACAAATCGCCTTTATCTTGCTTGATATGCCGACGTATTCGCCAAGCTGCCAGATCATAGGGATAGCAACCGGGTTGTGCGACATCATTGGTTGTGATCCCGTATCGGGCTAAATCGCCCAGGTAGGCCGTATTGAATTGCATTGAACCCACATCATGCGTTCCATTGCGGTTACTCACCCATTGCCCCGGTTTTCCCCCTTCTTTTTCCGCAACGGCCAAAAGTATATTGGCCGGTATTTCATACTTTATGGCCGCCGTGATTGAGCAAACGATTCTTTCTTGCTGATCGGGTGGCAAATCCATTATGGATTAATAGGCCGGTTGTTGAATATATTGTTGCTGATCTTGGTGCTGCGGCAGTTCTTGTTGTCGCTGTTGTTGTGGTTGCGGCTCTTTCACGAAAATCTCTACACGACGATTCTTTGCCCTATTTTCAGGAGAAGTGTTGGCTGCCACCGGTTCTGAAGCACCTCGACCATCAATACTGATACGATTGGATGCAATACCCTGACTAACCAGATACGCACGTGTACTGGCAGCACGGTTCACCGATAAGGGGTTATTAATGGAATCATTGCCGGTATCATCGGTATAACCAATAATAGCCGCCTGGGAGTTTGAATTACTCTTAAGTCCTGCGGCCAGGCTATTGAGTACTGGGTGCATTTCAGGTTTTATGGTGGATTGCCCGGTATCAAAAGAAATATCACTGGGAACATTGAGTTTTAATTGATTGTCGGCTGTTTGAGTAACAGAAACTTTTGTGCCTTCGGTAGCCGCTTCCATTTTCTTTTTTTGTTCTTCCATCCGGTTAGACCAGATATAGCCACCCACTGCGCCGACACCCGCACCAATTCCTGCACCAAGAGCCGGGTCTCCTGCTATGGCACCGATAATGGCACCAACCGCAGCACCCGCGCCAGTACCCATTGCCGTGCCTTTTGCTGTACTTTGCTGTGATTCACTCATGCTGGCACAGCCACCCAGTATAAGTACAAGCACGATGGCAGAAAGAATTGATTTGTTAACCATAACAGCCTCCTCATTAAGTTTATTCATCACTTTGGTTTCCTTGTAAGATGATCATCAGGCACCTCCCACGGATCATGGGATACAGTTTGGGCGCTTCCATCCGGATTCGGTGTTGCAAATGGTGTTCCTCCGGATGTATTGATAGACTTTGCCGCATCGGCAGCAGTTGATGAAGCAGCAGCCATTTGACGCGCGCCTTCCGCTAAATAAGTCGCGCCCATACTGGCAACAGCCATCGTGGCTGCTGCAGCACCCACTACCTGACCACCGCTATAGTTTCCGACCCCTCCCGCATTAATACTACTACCTGTAATAATTCCGGCCAGCATGGGCGGTAGCTTTGAAACCAGGAAATAAAAGGCAACAGCAAAAATTAACATGACTCCCAATTCTTCAAAGTTCATGATGGTTTTACTCATTTTTCCATAATAATTGGTCAGAAAATCGCCACCAATCCCAACAATCAACGTCATGGCCAGCAGCTGGATACCAATGCCTAATACTGTCTTGTAATAATTGATCGCGAAATCAGTTGTCCAACGCGCCCCGCCGAAACCCAAAAAGAAAATTCCCGCATATAGAAGCACCCATGACGAAATCAGCAGCAATAACATGTTGACTGCGACGACCGTCAGAATGATTACAATAATGAGTGAAAGGACGAAACCAATAAGGCTGTCAATGGGGTTCCAGACAGATGCACTCTGGAGGAATAGATACCAAATTTTGATAGCTACCTCAATAATATTGCCGTGTCCTGATCCGGTTAGCCCGGATGCCTTATTACCCAACATCTGCATGGATTCGATAATTGATCCGGCAATGTTTTGTCCTGATACAGCGTTGGTTAATAACCAGAAGAAAAAACCTGTGAATATGATGAAACGGGTGAATTCAGCAAAAAAATCACCAATGTCCGCTTTGCGTAATGCCATCATGCCAAACGTCCACACCATGGAAATTAACACCAGCGTCCAAAACAAACGTATCGCTGCGCCCTCTAAAATGGTGTGCCAGCCTTTGGCTTTAATTAGAAACTTTTGCGCAACCTGATCAAGTACACTTTGATTGGTTACTGGATCAATATAGGCCAACTCAGCAAATGCAGCAGTTGAGAGCAGCATCAGACCCAAGGCACTAAACAAAAGACATAGAGTTGATTTATTCACAGGCTTGGTCCTCTAATTAATTGGATTCTTAAATTGCTACTTTACTTCTTCAAGTACAATCGGATTACCTGATGCATCAACTGGGCCTTTCACAGTCCAGCGTATTGCGTCTCCTCTAAGTTCCGGTTTAGGTTCTTTAAGCTCCAAATATCCCTTGGGTTCCTGACAACCAGCCAAGGTTAGAAGTAATACCGCAGTCATCGCAATAATGATTGTTTGATTAGTTTTCATAATTGTGTCCTTTGGTTTAAGTTAAAATGCGTCTCTGACATTCCAGATTTTTGCCGCTGGAAAGTTAACCGGACTAAGCCGTTTGGTTGCGGCCTGATGTGCAGCTTGATTTATCGCTTCTTTGTCTACAAGCGCCTGATTTTTGGCATTCTCTGCGTTAAATTGTGCAATCATCATGGTTCGCAATTGTAAAAGTTGGTTTGACTGGTAAGCAGCCAGTTGATTGGCGTACTGAATCGCCTCCAGCTGCCCTCCTGCTGTTTCTGCCCGTGATTGCAGTAATTGTAAATGCGCGGCATCGAGGGGCGCCCCATCTTGATGTATTTCCAAGCCCCGTAATGACGCATCATTGGCGCTTTTTTGCGCGTTGGTGCTGGTGTTCTGCCCTTGTTTTATCAAATCCCAGGCTGTATCTGTGCAGTTGCCGCCCAAATTAAAACAGGGAGAACCACTGTAATAACTGGCGTTCCTGTACCTGTTTAAATAGTTCTCTACGCCGCCCTGATCTTGATAATATTTAAGTGTATTGGACGCTTGAACTAATCGATTCATCGTATATTCCGCTTTTGCCCAGACATAAGCTGCTGGCGCTACCGTGTTGCGGAGCATGTTTTCATATTGCTGCAATTGCGTCCGATACTGATCAATCTGTTTGAGTCGCATCTCTACATTCTCATAAGCGGTAATCGAAGTCTGTTTAATATTCGCCATATCAATAACAGCCATACCCCCTGCTCTAATGTTTGATGAATGACCGGCACTCCCCATTACGAACAGGATTGCTATCCACAGGGCGGTTAGATTTCTTCTGTTTATCATGTTAGATCACTCCTTTCGTTAATAATCAAATGATTGATACGGTTTAGAAAAGACCATGTCTTTGGTAACAATGACATTGAATCTAAAACCTGGGCGTATCTCTAGTGTTGGCGCAATATTCAGATTTTTCATCATTAGCCGCGTGGTCGCTTGCCCAAGTTGCTGGCCTAGCGACTGACTCAATATGCTACCGGCATTTTGCCGCCCGAATACGCCCCCTCCCCCAGCATCACGCTGGCTGTACGTGGCTCCTGCTATCACGGCTGACATCAATAATGCCGATCCGAATATTCGCAAATAATGATTATTGACTTGATCTTTGAATCCCGCTTGACCGATACCATCAGCTCCCGGCATCGCACCAATATCCATTGTCTTGCCGTCAGGAAAAATAATCCGTTGCCATGCAACCAATACACGCGATTGACCATAGGCAACATCACTGGAATAACTCCCGACCAGACGAGCGCCTTGAGGTATCAAGCGCCAACGGCCTACGGGTGTGTCATAAATGTCCTGACTGACTTGCGCCATGATTTGGCCGGGCAGTTCTGAATTAATACCGGAGATAAGCACAGCCGGTATTACAAATCCGTTCAGTAGGCTATACGGTGTTTCGGGTGCTGCTGGCTTGCTGTCCAGTTTCCAACGACTCCCCTGCCCTGTTGCATCAAAGTTTGCATAATTGTTATCAGGTCTTTTTGAATCCGCATCAATTAATTCTGGCGCTGAATCATCCAAACCATCGCGGCCACCGATATGCCCACTGTCCTTGATTTGTTGTAATCGCGCAAGATAGGCAGCAGCAGGATCATCTTTTGCTTGTGCATCGACTTGCTGTCTGACTGCTGCTATTCGTGCCAATGCTTCTTTCCTGCTGGGTGTTACGCCAGAAGGAGTATAGTTGGCGGATGGAGGTGAAGATGAACCAGCACTTCTTGGTGCTTCCATAGCCACATTGGTTTTTGCTTTTACCGCTTGCTCAAATAGTTGCAACTTCATCATACGAATATGCTCTGAAGCGGGATCTCTTTCGAGACTGTTCACTGGTGGTAATGGGGGTAAATCAAGATTACTGGGGCGTGCAATCATGATTTCTGGCGGCAAGTCCAGGGCAGGTTCTGTGGGTGCCGGTCTTTCCGGTTCAATGAAGCCATCCTTGTATTCGCCCGTAATAAACGCGGCCAGCATATTGCTTGATCCAGCTTTTTTGCTTTCTTCGGTATTGTTTGAGTCTTGTGGTTCTGAGCGATTTATTGCTACAACCATCATGATTAATAAAAAAACCAGCATGATACCGACAACAATATAAATCGGAAGGTTGTTGACCCGGCGCACGCCAGATGACGATATGGTTTCAGGAGATGCGTCAGCAGACATACTCATAACTTACTCCTTACGAACCCAGTAACCTGCCGGGTTTATTGTGCTCTCATTGAAAATATACGCGCGAGTTAGAACATGCTGATCAACAAAGACTGTGAGACGGTATAAGCCGTCCATTTGGTCAAAAACATATCCAAGCGTCATACCATCCGATGTAGGTGTATCCGTTGACTTGTTAAGGTTTGATTTTTTATGTTCATGGATGGCATAGCCGCCAGCTCGCAAATTATCTACTAAAGCATCACCCAATGAATCTACCGTTGGATGTTGCATATTAAATTGCGTGCTGGCCGGTGGATAAAGCTGTATTAGTTGCCCTGTCACATCACTGGCTATACTTTTGTTGTGAGCCTCATCGTTATGCGCCACAAAATTGCCAAATTGTGTTGTTGCACAACCAGTCAGAATGAATATCAAAACAAGCATTGATAACCGGAACATTTTAATTTCCTTGTGTTTTGGTGATCGTCACCCGGCTTTGATCGCTGCCTACACCCGCAATCAGATACGCTTTATCAAAAACCGCATCCACAATGTACCGGTCATGCTGCAAGCGGTAATTAACCATTACCTCTGTGTCTTGTGAGAACAAGCCACCTTCTTTACGCACCACCATCAAAACCGGCGCTTCTTTTTGCGAAAAGGTTGTCGGCATCTGAATAATTGTTTTCTTGCCATCGTTATAGACGCGCAGTGGCTTCCAGGCTGCGGATCCAGACACGCTATACAAAAAATCCAGATCGCCTAAATACTCTCCCGTCGAGGGTATTGTTCGAGATGATTTAATCTCCATTGCGTGGTTCTCTCTCATTTTGACGGCATCCCATTTTGCCTGTGCATCTTCGGGATAAATAAAAGCAACGCGCGGCATAAATTCCTGCCGGTGGGATCTGAGCCGCATGTGATAAGTGCGCCGGTCGGTAGTCACAACCAGCGAGGTTTCCAGCCCGACATCAAGGGGTTTCACAATCAAATGTTGTACTTCGAGCGCGGCACGGCCTGTTATTGCCGGTTCGACTTGCCAACGCACTTGATCACCCAAATGAATAGAATTGACTTGTTCGCCGGGTTGTAATTGAATATCGCAAACCTGCAACACCGCGCAGACAATGCTGGGTTGTTGCGCACCAAACAGAAACCGGATGGTGCCATCGGGTCCAGCGACCGGCTTGATTCCAGTGGCGCTGGATTGTTGCCATTTCTTAGCTATTTCAATTGAAGCCCTTTCCTGTGGTGTTAGTTGAGGATTGTCTTTTGCAAAATAAGAATCAGGAAAATTACTGCCTACCGCTAAAACAACAGAAGGAAGCAAACTAATAGAGAGAGTAATAAGTGCATATCGAGCGTATTTCATTATCATTCCTTTTTATATTTGCTTTGCCCAAGAATAATCCCGCACATAAATGCCGAGCGGGTTATTGCGAATTTGTTCCTCAGTTGTATTTGCAGTTGAATCAATGCTATAGATAGTCAAAAGCGCGCGCATTATGAAGGGGGGTTCTTTGGGATGCCCTTGACGGTCATAAACCAATTCTCTCCAGATCACCTGCCAGGTTTCGGGGCTTTGCGGAATAACCGAGACAATCTCAATATTCACAGTCTCATTCGCGGCGCGTTTGAACGGGCTGCTCGTATCGGTACCGTTTAGCCAAACGTTGGTTTTGGCGGTTGCCGGATCATCCGATGAGAGCATGGCGTATGCCCGAAAAATTGCGCGGCGCTGTAGCGCAATATCAGGTGTTACCATCCGCAAATCATTAATAAATGCGGCGACCGATGCGTGAATAACCCGAGGATCAGCCGGTGCCGCCATGTCTGCCCGTGACACGGCTATCGCCTCCCCCAGGTTATCAATTTGTACCACGTAGGGAATAAACTTCGACTGGCTGCCGATATGGATAATCCCCCCAACGGCTGCCAGTGTGATCATTAAGGAAAGTATTGCCAGTATCTGCCACATATTGCGCGATGCAGCCACAGATTCCATGTGATCATTCCACGAGCGCCGACCCGATAAATAAGGATTTTCGTTTTCCCCTTCGCGGCGGCCACCTTCTATGAATTCATCAGTTAATCGTGCATTTTTGGGATTAAGATTGAGTAGTGCTTGTATTGACTTCATGACATGGCCTCATTATTTAATTTCAGTCCTTTAATATCCAGCCATTCCTTGACCCATTTGTCGCCATGTTTTGCGACCAACTGCTTGATTGTGGCAATTGATTCTTTATCTGATGAGCCGACAAATGCTAAAGCTAGTTTGCCTAATGCCAAGTCGTAGAGCCTTCTGCCATCTTCTGATACATAATAATATTGGCGCTTGGCAACCGCCGATGCGATGATTCCAATCTGGCGGGTATTCAGTCCCATGCGTCGATATAACGCCGCAGTATCCTGATCACGCGCGTGTACGTTAGGTAGGAATATCTTCGTTGCGGTGGATTCGACAATCACATCTAGAATGCCGCTGTTGGCTGCATCGGATAAGCTTTGCGTTGCCATCAACACGAAACAATTTGCTTTGCGCATGACTTTTAGCCATTCACGGATTCTTTCACGGAATGCAGCATGACCCAACATAAGCCAAGCTTCATCCAGTATGATTGCCGCCGGTTGGCCGTGTAAGTCACGTTCAATGCGTCTAAACAGATATAAAAGGGTTGGCAATGCATATTTCTGACCCAGGTTCATTAGTTCCTCAATCTCGAACGTTGTGAATGACGACAGGGTCAAACCGTCATTTTCTGCATCCAGCAAATGACCCATCATGCCATCAATCGTGTACTGCGCCAGTACATCGCGGATGGAGTCATCCTGTATCGTTACCACAAACTCAGATAAGGTTTTAGCATTACTTCTGTGCATACTGGTGATGGCGTTACTGATTTCATTACGTTGCGCTGGTGTAATCGTACTGTTGTTCAGTTCGATGATGGTGCTAATCCATTCCAGCGCCCATGCACGATCACCTTTTGTTTCCAGAAATTGAAGGGGGCAAAACGCCAGAGAATCATCATCTGCGGCAACGGAAAAATGCTTGCCGCCAACTGCCTTGGTCAGCGGATACATTGACATGCCCTTATCAAAACAATAGATGGACATGCCCTCGTAGCGCCGCAGTTGCGCAGCTATGAGTGCCAAATGCGTTGATTTACCCGCACCGGTTGGGCCAAACATGAAGGTATGACCCAAATCTCGCACATGCAGGTTTAGCCGAAACGGCGTAGCGCCTTGGGTAGTACAGTGCATGAGTGGCGGAGCCATGGGCGGATACATCGGACAA
>Ga0209063_1000702_pt1 | contig 20121 bp, 26 predicted proteins | sample KloWWTmeKNB19Kit_FD_187177 | JGI IMG/M metagenome (GOLD analysis project Ga0209063, IMG submission 187177) | Active sludge microbial communities from Klosterneuburg, Austria, studying microevolution and ecology of nitrifiers - Klosterneuburg... | ecosystem: Engineered > WWTP > Aerobic digester >... | reverse complement strand
CGGCAACCCCCTTGTTGTGCATCCGATCGGCGTCATGCGGGCAGAACACGCCGAGCACGCGGAACGGCTTGCCCAGTTGCTGACCCTGACCCACAACGCCACGCCACCCGACGATGCCCGCGCCACTTGGCGGCAGCTGAGTGCAAGCGTGCGAGAGTTCGCCGACGATTTGCAGCACCACATGCGGCTCGAGAACGATGTGCTGTTTCCGCAGTTTGGCGTACCGCCAGGCTGATCGGTGAACGTGGTTAAGAAGTTTCCGCTGAACCCGGCGCACCCTGAGCGCATCTGCTGGGGCTGCGACCGGTACTGCCCGGCCGACGCGATGGCCTGTGGCAACGGCAGCGTGGCGACGCCTCATCCTGCCGAGCTCTTCGGTGAGGACTGGATGAGTTGGGGGCAGGACCACGATGCGACCGCCTCGCCGACGCCCGCGCTCCCCGCCGCCGACACACCCGAGTCCTGAGCGCGCTGGCGACGTCGCGGCCGCCCGCGTGGCAACAATGGGCTACCGACTGCAAGCCCGTGCAGTCGGCCGAATTCAGAACGTCCACCGCTGCGCATGAAGACACCCCACATCCGTCAGGCCGTCTTTTCCGACCTGGAAGAACTGGCTGAGCTCTTCAACCAGTACCGCGAGTTCCAAGGGCAGACCTGCGATCTGCCGGCTGCTCGCGACTTCCTGAAGGCCCGTTTCGACCACGGGGAATCGGTCGTCTTCATCGCACATGTGGAGGCCGCTCCCGTGGGATTTGCGCAGCTGTATCCGAGCTGGTCGTCCATAGCGCTGGCACGGGTGTTCGTGCTCAACGACCTCTTCGTCCACCCGCTCGGCCGCCGTACGGGTGTCGCGTCAGGCCTGCTGGCTGCGGCCGAGCGCTACGCCTGGTCGCAGGGTGCCGTGCGCGTTTCGCTGAACGTGGCGCATGGGAACGCGCCTGGGCAGGCCCTGTATGGCGCCCGAGGCTGGATCCGGGACGAGCAGTTCCACGCCTACCGCCGGCTGCCGGACAGGCGGTGACGAAGGGTCGCCTGGGGGCATGGGACGGCACCGGTCTGGCCCTGTGCGGTATGGCTGCAGCAACGAACACTTGAACCATGAAAAACGCGCTGGAAGAGAACCGGTGGCTGCTGTGGCTGGGCCTGCAGCGCCAGACGGTGGACGCACGCGAGCGTGCCCGCGACGTGGTCGGTGCGGTGCTGGGCCTTTGGGTCGCCGGCGCACTGACCTGGTTGGGCTGGGGCGCCAGTTCACCGTGGTTGGCCGCGCCGATGGGCGCCTCGGCCGTGCTGCTGTTCGGCGTCCCGAGCAGCCCGTTGGCGCAGCCCTGGCCGATGATGGTGGGCAATGTGATGGCGGCGCTGGTCGGCGTTGCCGTGTTCCAGGCGATGGGCTCGACGCCAACGTCCGCTGCGTTGGCAGCCGGCCTCGCGCTGGCCTTGATGTTCCCCTTGCGCTGCGTGCATCCTCCGGGCGGTGCGGTGGCCATCACGGCGGTGTTGGGAAACTCCACCGTGCATGAGATCGGTTTCAGCTTCGCCTTGATGCCCGTGGCCTTGAACTCGGCGCTGCTGCTGGCCGTCGCACTGGCTTGGCGGCGCATCACACGGCCTGCGCCTGTGCATGCGCCCGTGATTCACGGCAGCCGACACAGCACCGCCGACCCCGCACCGCAAGACCGCATCGGGCTGACCACCGCGGACCTGGATGCGGCCTTGCGCGACTTCAATCAGTTGGTCGACATCGATCGGGACGCGCTCGAACAGATCTTGCGCCAGGCCCAGATGCAGGCGTGGCAACGCCGCTTCGGCAGCGTGCGCTGCGCGGACATCATGTCCCGCGACCTGGTGACCGTCGAGTTCGCGACGCCGCTGAACGAGGCCTGGTCCTTGTTGCATCGACATCGCATCCGTGCCTTGCCCGTCGTCGACCGTGCCCGTCGGGTGATCGGCATGGTCACGCTGGTCGACTTTCTCAAGCACGCTCAACTCGATCCACGTGACCACCTCAGCCTGGGTCGGCGCATCCGACACCTGCTGACACCCACGCCCGGCATCTACTCCGACAAGTCGGAAGTCGTCGGCCAGATCATGACCAGCCCGGTGCAAACCGCCACCGAGCAGGAATCGGTGGTCGAACTGGTCCCCCGGCTGTCGGACCAGGGGCTGCACCACATCCCGGTGGTCGACGACGAACGCCGCCTGTCCGGCATGGTCACGCAGTCGGACCTCGTGGCTGCACTCTATCGGGCACAGGCTTCCGGTCAGCCCGGCAGCAACTGACACTAGCCGTGAGTGCGGCGGGCTCAGGCCCAATGCCCACGGCATGGAAGCGGGCACCTATCGATTGCCTTGTGAATGGTCTTAAAGAGGCATACGCTATGCCTCTATTAAAGGCATCCCATGAACAGCGTCATCGAACAGCCCACGCGGGCGGAAGTGCAAGGCGACCCGATCACGCAGTTGGTGACGCAGTTCTGCGACGGCGTGCGTGGTGAACTCCTGCACGGCCTCATCTTCGAAACCGTGCTCCTGTACCGCGGTGACTTCGGCAACGCGTCGGGTTTCGAACTCATCGCCCTGGAGACGCGCCATGGCGGCCGTTGAGCAGGCAGCACCGCTGGTCCGCGCCCTCGAGCTGCCGTACCGGCATGGCTTCGTCACCGATGTCGAAAGTGACGCCCTGCCGCCGGGACTGGACGCCGACACGGTGCGGGCGATCTCGCGCCGCAAGCGGGAACCCGAATTCCTGCTGAAGTGGCGTCTGGCCGCCTTCGAGCGCTGGTCGGCGATGACGCACCCGGCATGGGGCCAACTGCGCATCGAGCCGATCGACTTCCAGGCCCTGAGCTACTACTCGGCACCCAAGTCGATAAACGCGCAGGCCGACGGGCCCAAGAGCCTGGCCGACGTCGACCCCAAGCTGCTGGAGACCTACGAAAAGTTGGGCGTGCCCCTGCACGAGCGCGCCCGCCTGGCGGGTGTGACCGGCGTGGCGGTCGACGCGGTGTTCGATTCGGTCTCGGTGGGCACGACGTTCCGTGAGCAGCTCGCCAAGGTCGGCGTGATCTTCTGTTCGTTCTCGCACGCGGTGCAGCAACACCCCGAGTTGATCGAGCGCTACCTCGGCACCGTCGTGCCGCCGGGCGACAACTTCTACGCAGCGCTGAACTCGGCCGTGTTCTCCGACGGCTCTTTTGTCTACATCCCGGCCGGCGTGCGCTGCCCGATGGAGCTGTCGTCGTACTTCCGCATCAACGCGCGCAACACCGGGCAGTTCGAGCGCACGCTGATCATTGCCGAGGAGGGCAGCCACGTCAGCTACCTCGAAGGCTGCACGGCGCCCCAGCGCGACGAGCACCAGTTGCACGCAGCCGTAGTCGAACTGATTGCCCACGCCGACGCGCACATCAAGTATTCGACCGTGCAGAACTGGTACCCGGGCGACGCGCAGGGGCGCGGTGGCATCTACAACTTCGTCACCAAGCGCGGCCTCTGCGAAGGCGTGCGTTCCCACATCGCGTGGACGCAGATCGAGACCGGCTCAGCCATCACCTGGAAGTACCCGAGCGTGGTGCTGCGCGGCGACGACTCGCGCGGCGAGTTCCACTCCATCGCGGTGACGAACCATTTCCAGCAGGCCGACACCGGCACCAAGATGATCCATCTCGGGCGCAACACCACGAGCCGCATCGTCTCGAAGGGCATCAGCGCCGGCCACGCGCACAACAGCTACCGCGGGCTGGTGCGCATGGCGCCCACGGCGGCCGGTGCGCGCAACCACACGCAGTGCGACTCCCTGCTGATCGGGCCCGACTGCGGCGCGCACACCTACCCTTATGTGGACGTGGCGCGCGACGACGCCGTGGTCGAACACGAAGCGACCACCACCCGGATTTCCGAAGAACGCCTTTTCTACTGCCAGCAGCGCGGCATCGACCCGCAGGAAGCCACGGCGCTGATCGTCGGCGGCTTCTGCCAGGCGGTCCTCGACGAGCTGCCGATGGAGTTCGCGCTCGAAGCCAAGGCCTTGCTGGCGGTATCGCTGGAAGGCGCCGTCGGTTGAGCCACCGACCCACCACACACCAGGCAATCTGACCATGACACCCTCCGAACCCCTGCTGCAAGTGCGCGACCTGAGGGTCGACGTCGGTGAGCGCCGCATCCTGAAGTCAGTCTCGCTCGACGTACCCGCCGGCGCGCTGCTGGTGCTGATGGGTGCCAACGGCAGCGGCAAGAGCACCCTGGGCCTGACGTTGGCCGGGCACCCGCGCTACCGCGTCGTCGGCGGCTCGGCGCGTTTTGCCGGCCAGGACCTGCTGGCGCTGAGCCCCGAGGCCCGCGCGCGGGCCGGGCTCTTCGTGTCCTTCCAGGCGCCGCCCGAGATCCCCGGTGTCAAGAACAACCTGTTCATCCGCACGGCGCTGAACGCGGTGCGAGAAGCGCGTGGCGAGGCACCGCTCGATGCTTTCGACTTCCTGGGTGACGCCCGCGCCGCGGCCGCGCGCCTGGGCCTGCCCGAGGCGATGCTGGGCCGGCCGGTCAACGACGGCTTTTCTGGTGGCGAACGCAAGCGCAACGAGCTGCTGCAGCTCGCGCTGCTGCGGCCACGGCTGGCGGTGCTGGACGAAGTCGACTCCGGCATGGACGTGGACGGTGTGCGCGCCGTCGTGCAACTGGTGCAGGAGCTGCGTGCGCAAGGCACGGCCTTCCTCGTGGTCTCGCACTACCAGCAGCTGATCGAATCGCTGATGCCCGACGCGGTGCTGCGGCTGGACCAGGGCTGCATCGCCGAGACCGGCGGCGTCGGCCTGGCCAGCGACATCGGCCGCACCGGCTTCGTGCGTACGGCAGAAGCGCTGGGCGTCTGACGTCATGGACACCGCCCGCGCCGACATCCTGGCCGCCCGCCACCAGCTGCAAACTCGCGGCTGGATCTCCCGCAAGGCCGAAGCCTTTCGGCACCTACCTCCGCCTGACGCGGCCGTCTGGCTGGGTGACGAGAGCGGACGAGCAGCGCCGGGCTGTGAAGCCCACCCGCTCACGGGGGCCGGCTGGACGCTGCACCCGATCGGCCACAGCCCGCAAGGCCGGGTCGACGCCCGCTGGCTCGACGCAAGCGACGCCCTGCAGCGCGCCGAGCTGTGGGCCGGCCTGTCGGCGCCGTTGGGTGCAGGCATTGCGGACAATGCGGATGATCGAGCCGAGGGCGACGCCGCACCCTTTTCCTGGGCGCACCGTGCGTTGTGCCGGCATGGCCTGCGGCTGCGCATCGGCGGCACCCCGGGCGCCGAGCGCGGACCGCGTGAACCCGTCTGGCTGCAACTGCGCCATCAGCCGCGCAGAGCCGTCGAAGCGCCGATGCTGGTGATCGAGGTGCTCGCGGGCGTGCACTGCGTGCTGGTCGAGACGCACGACCGCCAGTCGGTGGCCTGCCAGCAGCCGGTCGTGCAGAACCTGCAGGCCCACATCGTGCTGGGCGACGGCGCGACGCTGCAGCACCTGCGCATCGCCACGCCGGGTGCTGCAGACCACATCGCGCACCACGTGCACGCCAGGCTCGGCCGCGATGCGCACTACGCACAGGCGCTGGTCGCCTCGGGCAGCAGCTACCACCTGCAGCGCAACGTGATCGCGCTGCAGGCCGAAGGCGCCGTGGCCCGCAGCGCCGGCCTGCTGCTGGCGGCCGACTCGGCACTGGAACACCAGGTGCGCCTCTCGCATGGCGCCGCGGGCACCACCAGCACCATCGAGGACCTCGCCCTGGCCAGCGGGTCGGCGCGCGCCGTCGTCAATGCGCACACGCGCATCGCGCCCGGTGCCGCCCAGGCCGACGTGCGCCAACGCTTGACCGGCATCCCCACCGGTGGCCAACCGAAGCTGGTGCTGCGGCCGCACCTGGAAATCCACCATGACCAGGTGCAGGCCATCCACAGCGCCACCTGGGGGGCCTTGTCCGAAGAGGCGCTGTTCTATGCGCGCCAGCGTGGCCTGGACGAGCGCACTGCACGCGGCCTGATCGTGCAGGGCATGGCCAGCGCCTTGCTGCAGCGCTGTTTCGCCGACGACACGTTGCTGGACACGCTGGACATCGACGCGCTGCTGCGTGCTGCGGTGGCCCGCCATCTGGCACCGGGCCAGGAAGCCGAACATGGTTGACATGAGTGACCTGCACGCGGTCGCTCATGCCGCCCTGGACGTTGCCGGCCTCGAGCGCCTGCGCGCCCAGTTTCCAGTGCTGGCGCAGGAGATCAACGGCGCACCGCTGGCCTACCTGGACAACGCCGCCACCACGCAGTCGCCGCTGTCGGTGCAGGACGCCGTGCGCCATTTCGAGCAGCACGACCGGGCCAACATCCACCGCGGCGTGCACACGATGAGCCAGCGCGCCACCGATGCCTTCGACCAGGCCCGCAGCACCCTCAAGCGATTTGTCGGCGGGGGTGCAGCGCACGAACTGATCTTCACCTCGGGCACCACCGACGCGCTCAACCTGGTGGCGCATGGTCTGTCGACGCCGGGGGCCCAGCCGGCTGTCATCCAACCCGGTGACGAGATTGTCGTCAGCGCCCTGGAACACCATGCCAACCTGGTGCCCTGGCAACACGCGGCGCGACGTTGTGGTGCGCGGCTGCGCATCTTGATGCCCGACGCGCAGGGGCGGCTGCATGTCGAAGACCTGGCCCGCCTGTTGACACCCCGTACGCGGGTGTTCGCCGTGACCGCCTGCGCCAATGCCACCGGCGAGCGCCCCCCGTTCGAGGCCTTGCTGGCGCTGGCCGCCGACGCGGGTGCGCTCACCGTGCTCGATGCCGCGCAGTCGGTGGGCCATGCGGTGCCCGATCTGTCGGCGCTGGCCTGCGACTTCATGGCCTTCTCGGGCCACAAGATGTACGGGCCGATGGGCACCGGTGCGCTGGTCGGTCGTCGCGCCGCACTGGAGCGGCTGGAGCCTTTGCGCTACGGCGGTGACATGGTGGCCTGGGTCAGCACCACCGAAGCCAGCTTCGCCGAGTTGCCGATGCGGCTGGAGGGCGGCACCCCGAACGTGGCCGGCGCGGTGGGCCTGGCGGCGGCGGCCGACTTCATCGACCGCACAGGACGCAGCACGATCGACGCGCATGTCGTCGCGCTGCGTGCGCAGGCCGCCGCCGGCCTGGCTGCGCTGCCCGGCGTGCAGTTGCTGTCGGCCGATACCGGCGCCTCGGCCATCGTCTCGTTCGTGGCCGGGGGCGCGCACCCGCACGACATCGGCACGCTGCTCGACGAGCAAGGCATTGCCGTGCGCACCGGACATCACTGCGCGCAGCCGCTGCTGGAACACCTGGGCCTGGGACCGACGACACGGGCCTCGTTCGCGCTCTACAACACGCACGCCGAAGTCGAGCGTTTGCTGGCCGGCGTGGCGCGCGCGCTGAAGGTGCTGCAATGAATCAGACCACCGCTGCCGAACTCGACCTCTACCAGGACGTGGTGATGGACCACAAGCGCGCGCCGCGCCACTTCGGCACGCTGCCGGCGCCCACGCACCAGGCGCGCGGCCAGAACCCGAGTTGTGGCGACGACCTGCAGGTGACGCTGAACGTGGCGCAGGACCGGATCGAGGACATCCGCTTCAGCGGCCAGGGCTGTGCCATCTGCATCGCCTCGGCGTCGATGATGACCGAGACCGTGCATGGCGGCGACGTGGCGTTGGCGCAGCAGTTGCATCAGCGCTTTCGCGCCGTGCTCACCGGCGAACTCGAACCCGAAGCGGCGCACCTGGGCAAGCTGATCAGCCTGGCCGGGGTGCGCCGCTATCCGGGCCGCATCAAGTGCGCACTGCTGGGCTGGCATGCGCTGATGCACGCGCTGGACGGGAAACCATGAGACCGCAGCGCGAGCCTGTGGTGACCCAGCGCGCGGTGCGGGTGGAATGCATCCCCGACGGCCGGCCAGCCGACCTGCCGGCGGGCACCCCGGCCCAGATCACGCAGGCGCTCGGCGGCTCGTTCACGCTGTGGGTCGAGGGGCAGTTGATGCGGCTGCGCGGCGCCGATGCCGACGCCATCGGCAAGCCGGTACCCAAATCCGACCTGGCCGCCACGGCACCGACCGACAGCGGGCCCGAAGGCCTGCGCAGCCTGGTGTGGCAGACGCTGAAGACCTGCTACGACCCGGAAATCCCGGTCGATATCGTCGAACTGGGTCTGGTCTATGTCTGCGACGTGCTGCCGATGGACGACGGGCGGTTTCGCGTGGCCATCCAGATGACCCTGACCGCACCGGGCTGCGGCATGGGCGAGAGCATTGCCGACGAGGTCTGCGACAAGGTGCTGGCGCTGCCGCAGGTGGGCGAGGCCACCGTGGACATCGTGTTCGACCCGCCCTGGGACCGATCGATGATGTCCGAAGCCGCCCTGCTCACCCTGGGTCTTTGACGACCGATCCGACCCCATTCGACCGCATCCCCTCTCATTCCCGCCCCGCGAAGAAACCACTCCCCATGAGCCTGAACATCCTGCTGCTCGAAGACGTGCATGCCAGTGCCACACCAATCTTGAACGCCGTGCCCGGCGCCGAGGTCCTGCGCCTGATGCACGCCCCCGATGCGCAAGAGCTCGAATCCCTGCTCGCCGACGTGCAGGTGCTGGGCCTGCGTTCACGCACCCGGCTGTCCTGCGACATGCTCGCACGGGCGCCCCGGCTGCTGGCGGTGGGTGCGTATTGCACCGGCACCAACAACATCGACCTCCAGGCCGCCAGCGAGCGCGGCGTAGTGGTCTTCAACGGGCCGTTCTCCAACACCCGTTCGGTGGCCGAACTGGTGATCGGGCACGCCATCCACCTGATGCGGCGCATTCCGGAACGTCACGCCGCGGCGCGCCGCGGTCAGTGGTTGAAGGACTCGCGCGGCTCCAACGAGATTCGCGGCAAGACGCTCGGCATCATCGGCTACGGCAAGATCGGCATGCAGACCGGCCTGCTGGCCGAAGCGATCGGCATGCGCGTGGTCTATCACGACATCGAAGCTCGCCTGCCGCTGGGCAACGCCACGCCGGCGGCCACGCTGACCGCGCTGCTGAGCGAAGCCGATGTCGTCACGCTGCACGTGCCGCAGACCGAGCGCACACGGCTCCTGATCGACGCCGAGCGCCTGGCGCAGATGAAGCCCGACGCCGTGCTGATCAACCTGGCGCGCGGGCATGCCGTCGACCTCGACGCCTTGCACGATGCGCTCAGCACGCACCGCTTGCGGGGGGCGGCGATCGACGTCTTTCCCACCGAGCCGACGTCGAACGCTGCGGTCTTCGAGTCGCCGCTGCGGGAGCTCGACAACGTGATCCTGACACCGCACGTGGGCGGCTCCACCGCGGAGGCCCAGCACAACCTGGGCGTCGAGGTCTCCGAGAAGCTGCGGGACTACCTGACGCTGGGTGCGGTGCGCGGCAGCGTCAACCTGCCGGAGGTCAGCGTCGGTACCCTGAAATCGCCGGCGCGGCTGGTCCACATCCACCGCGACCAGCCCGGCGTGATGTCACAGCTCAACGGCGTGCTGGCCATGGCCGGCTTCAATGTGTCGCAGCTGCACTTGGAGACCGACGCCGGCTTCGGCGTCGCCGTGGTTGACCTGAGCCGACCGCTGGACAGCGCCACGCTTGATGCGGTGGCGTGCGTAGAAGGAACGGTGCGCGCCTTCACCGTGCGCTCGTCGGCTTGATGCAGTTCAAGTACGCACCGGGCATAAACAAATAAACTTCATACCGCTTTAGGGGCAAGCATGCGTCTGGCCGAGTACACCGACTACACCTTGCGCGTGCTGATGTATTGCGCAGCGCGTCCGCAGCAGTTGGTGACCATCAGCGAATTGGCAGACCATCACGGCGTATCCAGAAATCACCTGATGAAGATCGTCACTGATCTGGGCCGCCTGGGCGTGCTGGAGACGATACGAGGCCATGGCGGCGGCCTGCGCCTGCTGAAGGATCCCGCCCAGATCCGCGTCGGCGACGTGGTGCGCGCGTCCGAGACGGACTTTCGCCTGGTCGAGTGCTTTGACCCCGCCACGAGTCGGTGCACCCTGACGCCGTCATGCCGCCTGAAAGGCGCATTCGACGCGGCATTGCGAGCCTACTTCAAGGAACTGGACGGCATCACCTTGGCCGATCTCGTCGAGCCGTCGTCGGTGCCGGCTTCAGGGCGAACCGTGTCGCTGCGTCGGCGCAACGGCGCGTCGCCCGCCGCAAGCCCGAACAGTTTGCGAAAGACCCACCGAACCGGCACGTCCGATGCATGAGTCCGTCACATCGGTGCAGCCGTCTCGAAACGACGCATCGCGTCGAGCCCTTCCACTTTCCCATTCAGGAGCCTGCATGTCACAACCACATCTTCACCTGTCCCCCGACGCCATCTATCCGTTCGACGCTCGGGGCGTGGCCAAGCGCTTCCGCCATGCCGCAATCTTTGGCGCGCTGGACAGCCTGCAGCCAGGCGAGACCATGCGCTTTGCCAACGACCACGATCCGTTGCCGCTTCTGTCGCAGATCACGCAACGCTACGGCGACCGCGTCAGTGTTGAGTACCGGCAGCGCGACCCCGGGATCATCGTGATCGATTTCAGCGTGCTGTGAGCCGAGACCGGTGATCGAAGTACGCCCACGCACAGACGGCTGAGGCAGCCTGAGCGCAGGCTCGAACTGAATTCAACCCTCGCCGCCTCCACCCGATCCGGTCCACGATGCGCTGTAACCGCAATCGCATCCACACCAAGGAGAATGAATTGGTACGCTTGATTCGAAATTTGTCCATCGCGACCGCTGCTGCAGCCGTGCTGGTTGCTTCGTCTATTGGCCCGGCGCTTGCACAAGCCGTCGACCACAGCCACGACGCGGCAGCGCTACACAAGCTCACCCTGAACCAGGGCAAGAAGTGGGGCACCGACGAGCCGCTGCGCGCCGCCATGGGGCGCATCCGCGGCCTGGTCGAACCGCAGTTGGGCGCAGCGCACAACGGCAAGCTCACGCCAGCACAGTACAGCGAGCTCGCCACGCGGATCCAGACCGAAGTCGGCGGCATCGTCGCCAACTGCAAGCTTGAGCCGAAGGCTGACGCCATGCTGCATCTGCTGATCGCCGATCTCGGTGACGGCACCAGCACCATGACCGGCAAGAACCCCAAGCAGCGCCCGGCGCTCGGCCTGGTGAAGGTGGCGAAGACCCTCGACCAGTACGGAAAGCACTTCGAGCACCCCGGCTTCAAGCCGGTGGGCATCGGTCATTGACAGGTCCAGGAGATTCTCATGAAGTTCACCATTCCCAAAACGCTGCAAAGCGAACACGAAGCCCTGCACGAGCGGCTGCGTCAGGCCACCGAGGCCGGCGGCGAAGTCGGTGAAGCAGCCAAGACATTGGCTCACCTGATGCACCCGCATTTCGTCAAGGAAGACGAGTTCGCGCTGCCTCCGCTGGGTCTGCTGGTGGCTCTGGCGCGCGGCGAGGTGAACGCCGAAATGGCTGCGGTGCTGGAACTCACCGACCGGCTCGAGGCCGAGTTGCCGGAGATGCTGGACGAACACCGCAGCATCGTCGAAGCGTTGAACACGCTGCGCGACGCGGCAGCGCGTGCGGGCCATGACGACATCGTCGCTTTTGCCGAGGCGCTGGTCGAGCATGCGCAGACCGAGGAAACCGTGATGTACCCGGCTGCCATCCTGGTCGGCCAGGTGGTGCGGCAGCGCTTGGGCATAGGTGCAGCAGCGCTCGCCTGAGAGTAAGCGCCATGAAAACGCCCGCGTTCTTTGATGACGTGGCACCAATCGCGGTCACGGACCCGTTGGCCGCGCTGCTGGGCGCGGCCGAGGGCGGGCGGATCGAGTACCGCTACCTCGATGCAGTCAAGCTCGCCGGGCACTCGTGTCCGACCGTGGCAGGCGCCTGGCTCATGACGCGCACGGCGCTGGCGCGCCTGTACCCCGTTGGAGCGCCACAACGGGGCGGCTTGCGGGTCGAACTGCGGCAGACCATCGACGAGGGCGTGGCCGGCGTGATCGCCAGCGTCGCGGGCCTGATCACAGGGGCAGCGAACGACGGGGGCTTCAAGGGCCTGGCCGGCCGCTTCGGGCGGCAGGGCCTGTTGCGATTTGGTGTGGCCATGGCAGGCGAGATCCGCTTCACGCGGCTGGACAACGGATCATCGGTCGAACTGGCGCACTTTCCGCAGTCGGTGCCCCGGCCCAGCGGGCTGGCGGAACTGATGCGCGACGCCTTGGCGCCGCAGGCGGATGCAGCGACGCGCGAGGCCTTCGCCGAGGCTTGGCAAGACTGGGTGCGAACGATACTGATCGACCATGCCGACGACGCTGCATTGATCACCGTCGAGCATCGCCTGGCGCCGGCCGGCTAGTCAGATGAAGTGCCGGCACGCTCGGTAGGCTGTTCCCGCGATCCCTGTCCAAAGCAGCGTGCGCAGCGCCATCGCGCCGACGGTGCGCGCCTCGTACGCAGCACCGTTCCATGCATGGACGCCAAACGTGGCGAACACCAGGCCCGTAGCGACGGCGATGAAGACGGCCAGCGGCACCGACCAGCGCCGCCGCCCCCACAGCCCCAGGCCGCAGGCCACGTAGGCGAACCCGCCGATGAAGTTGAACCAGAGCACGAAAGGCACGATGGCCCCGGCCGCAAGCCGTGCCCCCTCGCCACCGAACAGCGTACGACCGCCAGAGAAGACCGTCAGCAAACCGAAGAGCACGGCCACCACGGCCAGTGACTTCACCAGCAGGTCCGCTTTGGATGTGTTCACGATCTTGGTCTGAGTTGACTGGCGCTGAAGGGGGCTGGACCAGGTCAGAGGCTCAAGCCTTGCCCTGCTTCCTCTTCGGTCCGGCCATCACGGATGTGATAGATGCGCTTGAAGGTGGGGATGATCTTCTCGTCGTGGGTCACCACGATGATGGCCGTGTGGTACTGCGTGGCCATCTGGTTGAGGATGCGCACCACCGCCAGCGCCCGTTCGCTGTCCAGCGGTGCAGTGGGCTCGTCGGCCAGGATCACCGGGGGCCGGTTCGCGAGTGCCCGCGCTATCGACACCCGTTGCTGCTCGCCGCCGGAGAGTTCCGACGGCTGCGCCTTTGCACGGTGCCCCACATCCAATGCCTTCAGCAGTTCGACCGCCCGCTCGCGTGCCTCGCCATTCGATCGTCCGGCCAGCATCGGCAACAAGGCGACGTTGTCGGTGACGTCCAGGAAGGGGATCAGGTAGGGCGCCTGGAACACAAAGCCGATACTGTCGCGGCGCAGCGCACGCAGGTCGGGGATCTTCCAGCCATCGTCGTATATGGTCTGCCCGCCGAGAATCATGCGCCCCGCCGTCGGCTCGATGACTGCGCCCAGGCACTTCAGCAAAGTGCTCTTGCCCGAGCCCGAGGGCCCGATCAGACCCACCACCTCGCCGGGTGCGACGACCATGTTGACGTCCTTCAGCGCGTCGACCGCCGTGTCGCCTTTGCCGTAACGCTTGCGCAGGCCTTCGATACGGATGCCGGTGTCGCTCATGTCGTGCGCCTTCATCCGCCGATGGCCGCAGCCGGATCGACCTTCAGCGCCGCGCGGATGGCCAGCGTGCTGGCCAGCGCGCAGATCACCATCACCGCGACCAGCCCGAGCAGCGCGTCGTTAACTTCCAGCAGCACGTACTTCGGGAAGATGGGGGCCCAGAAGGTGGCGGCCACCTTGCCGACGATGAAACCGATCAGGCCCAGGCCGAGCGCCTGCTGCAGGATCATGCCGGCGATGGTGCGGTTGCGCGTGCCGATGAGCTTGAGCACCGCGATCTCGCGGATCTTGCCCAGCGTCATCGTGTAAATGATGAAGGCCACGATGGCCGCGCTGACGATGGCCAGGATGACCAGGAACATGCCGATCTGCTTGGCCGACGTGGCGATCAGCTTGGCGATCAGGATCTCTTCCATCTGCGCGCGCGTGTAGGCCTCCAGGTGTTTCCAGCGCCGGATCGGCTCGGCCACGCTTTCGGCCATGGCTTTGGCATCCCTGCCGGGCTGCACCTGCACCAGCACCGTGTTGACGTTGTGGTTGGCGGCCTGCGAGGCCTGGATCGCCTCCAGCAAGCCAGGTACGCCCGGCCGGTTCAGCGCCGGATTCGCCGCCGTGCGGGCACGGTCGTTCAGGATGGCGTCGTTGTCCTTCAGAAACTGCGCTTCCTGCGCGTCCTTCAGCGGGATGAAGACCATCGGGTCGCCGCCTGAGGACACCATGCGCTGGGTCAGCCCCACCACCGTGTAGTCGTGCCGTCGGATGCTGATGCGCTGGCCCAGCGTGAAGCCGGTGCGCACGTCGACCACGGCTTCGTAGTGGCTGCGCGTGATGTGGCGGCCTGCTACCAGGTAGCCGGGTTCACCGGGCTGTCCGGGCTCGAAGCCGACGATCATGGCGCGCACCTCGCGGCCGACGTTCTGCCCTGGCCCTGCGCCTTCACGCACCTGCATCGTCAGGTAGGTGACGTTGGCGGCGCGCGCCACCCCCGGCAGGCCGAGCACGCTGCGCACCACGTCGTCGCGCAGACTCGACGACTCGGCGTAAGGCCCCTGCGTGTCCTGCTGCACCACCCACAGGTCGGCGCCGCTGTTGTCGAGCAAGGCCCGCGCGTCGTCGACCATGCCGCGGTAGACCCCGGCCATCGTCAGCGTCACGCCGATCAGCAGGCCCAGGCCGATGCCGGTGAGTACGAATTTCCCCCAGGAATGCAGAATGTCGCGTCCGGCCAGGCTGATCATGGTTTGCTGCCGGCAAGCTGGTCGACGACCTTGATGCGGCTGCCGGCGGTGAGCGCCTTCTCGCTGTAGACCACCACCTCGTCACCCGCCTTGATGCCGTCCAGCACCTGCACCTGTCCGTCCAGGCTGGCCGGCCCGACCCGCACCGGCGTGAAGCTGGGCTTGCCGCCTTCGATGCGCCACACGCCGACCTTGTCGGCCTGACGTTGCAGCGCGGGGTTGGGCAACAGCACGGCCTGCGCCGTGGCCGGCAGCGTCAACGTGACCTCGGCCAGTTCGCCGGTGGTGAGGCCCGTAGGCAGGCTGTCCAGCGACACCAGGGCCACGCGTTCTTCGGTGATGCTGTCGCTGGTGGCCTCCACCCGGGCCACCTTGCCTGTCAGGCGCGTCGATGGATTGGAGCGCAGGACGATCGAGGCCGGCAGCCCGGCGACCAGACCGGCGGAGCGGCCCTGGTCCAGCCGCACCCGGATCCACAGCGACGCGGGCTCGATGAGCCGCAGCACGGCCTGACCCGCCACTACGGTGGAACCCGCTTCGGCGTCGCGGCTGATGACCACACCCGAGGCCGGTGCCAGCAGGCGCACGTTGTCGCGCTGCTGTCGCAGGCCCGCACGTTCGGCCGCCAGGCGCTGCGTGTCCTGGCGTGCAGCGGACACGTTCGCGTCGGCGGCGGCCATGGCGGCATCGGCCGAGGCCTGTTCCTGCTGCTTGGCCTCGACGGCGCCGGCGCTCATGAAGTTCTGCGCGCCCAATTCGACATAGCGGCGTGCCGTGATGCCCGCCAGTTCGCTGCGGGCCTGGGCATCCCGACGCTGCGCCTGCACCGCGGCAACGACGCTGGCCGCGCGGGCGATCGAGGCATCCAGGGCCGAAGCGCGTTCATCCAGGTCCACCGGGTCCATCTCGGCCAGCAACTGCCCCGCCTGGACCGTGTCGCCGACATCGACCAGCACCTTGCTGACGCGGCCGGCCGTGGTCGGCCCGATCAGGTAGGCACGGCGTGCCTCGATCGTGCCGATGCCGAACAGCGACGGCGACAAGCTGCCGACGGTGGCCTGGGTCACCGTCACACGGGTGGGTGCCAGAGGCCCGGAGCGCATGACCACATAGCCCAGCGCGGCGATCAGCAACGCCCCCAGCAGACCCAGACCGAGCCGGCGCGACCAGTTCGAGGGAATCTTCATGCTGTCGCCCGGATGCCGCGAAGGTAGATACCGAACACGCCGTCGCCCTGCGCCTTCATCGCTGCGGGTTTGCCCGTCAGCATCGACTGCATCACCAGGCCCTGGACGATGCCGACGAAGAGTGTGGCGGCGGCTTCGAGGTCGACCCCGGCCGGCAACTCGCCCAGCTTCATGCCGACCTTCAGTTGACTCAGCAGAATCTGCCGGTAGGCATGCAGTAACGCCCTGACTTCCTGCTTCACCGGGGAATCTGCCGGCTGCTGCAACTCGTGGAAGATGATCCTTGGGGCACCGGGATGCGCAATCACGAATGCCACATGAGCGCGGAACACCGCTTCGAGAGCAAGCACTCCCGACGTCTCCGCGCGCGCCGCTTCCTCCAACTTCGCCAGCAGTCGCTCACGCACCCATTTCATCGACGCCACCCAGATGGCGTCCTTGGTGGGAAAGTGCTTGAACACGGCGCCCTGGGTGATGCCGATGGCAGCGGCAATGTCGCTGGTGGTGATGGACACCGGGCTCACGGTCCGGGCCAGGTGCAACGCGGCCGCGACGATCTCCGCCTGGCGTTCCTCGGTGGGCAATCTGGTTTGCATGGCAAGTCCCTTTACGGACCGTAGGTAAGTAATTGAGTACTTGCCATGATACACGCATGCGGTGCGCTCCGTCGTCTCTGGACTGGACGCGGTAAAGCTCGGAGTTCGGGCGCGCTCCTGAGTGCGCTCCCGCACAGATGCCCAGGTCTGACTGGGCGCAGGCTAAGCGCCCGGGGCGTACCCGCGCCCGTTGACGATGACGATGAGCAGCCCAGTGACCACGACTCCCAACTTCGAACCTGAGGGGAACCCCGCTCCCGCGTCGAGGCCGGACGAGCAGCCAACTGAAGACACACCACTGACGAACGCGGAACTGGTGCAGTTGCGTATCCGCGTGATCGCGCTGGAGAACCTGGTCATCGCGCTGCTGGCCGAGGCACCGGATCGACAACTGACCCTCGCGCGAGGCATGGCGACCTACATCTCGCCTCGAGCCGGCTTCACTCCCCACCCGATCACGCTGCGAGCGGCCGACGAGTTGCTGAGCTTGGTCGACCGGGCCGACCGCTACCTCCGCCCATAGCTGCCCCAGTTGCCACCATGCACAGCTTCCACATCTACCGTTACGACCCAGACGCCGACGAGAAGCCCCGAATGCAGGTGATGGAGTTCGAGGTGGGCCGCGCCGACCGCATGTTGCTGGACGTGCTGACGCGCCTGAAGGCCATCGACCCGAGCTTGAGCTTCCGCCGATCCTGCCGCGAAGGAATTTGCGGTTCGGACGCCATGAACATCAACGGCAAGAATGGCCTGGCCTGTCTGACCAACATGCGCTCGCTGCCCAGCACTGTGGTGTTGAAGCCACTGCCCGGCCTGCCCGTGATCCGCGACCTGTTCGTCGACATGACCGGTTTCTTCAAGCAGTACCACTCGATCAAGCCCTGGCTGGTGAACGACGACCTGCCACCCGAGCGCGAGCGACTGCAGTCGCCCGAGGCCCGCGATGAACTCAATGGCCTGTACGAATGCATCCTGTGCGCCTGCTGCACCAGCGCTTGCCCCAGCTTCTGGTGGAACCCCGACAAGTACGTCGGGCCGGCGGGGTTGCTTCAAGCCTACCGTTTCCTGGTGGACAGCCGCGACCAGGCCAGCGGCGAACGACTGGACAACCTGCAGGACCCCTACCGCCTGTTCCGATGTCGAACGATCCTGAACTGCACCGACGTCTGTCCCAAAGGACTGAACCCGGCACTGGCCATCGGGAAGATCAAGGAGATGATGATGCGCCGTGCCGTCTGATCGCATGCTTGGTCAAACGGACCAATCAGACGATTTTTCCGTCTTGGGTGAGGAGGATCCCGGCGCCGGCATGGATGAGTTCTGGTGGGATCAATTGGTGAACCTGCCGCTGCCACCAGCAAGTGCAGCCGCGCCACCTTGCACAGCGCGTGACGCGTAGCGCATGACGGCTAACCCAGCACGGCACCCGCACCGACCCTGGCTCTGCGGTGTGAGTCGGTGCTGATCGGACACACACTCTGGGCCGCATCACTGCCGGGACATGTTGCGACGCTATCCTTGACCCGGTTCAAGGCGGAGCCAGCCGCTCCTGGATAGGCTGCGGGGCATACCCCTACCACGAAGGAACTGGAATGAGCACCGCAGTGAAACTGATCGATGTGCGTACGGTGCCGCCGGCGCAGCGGCACCCACTCATCTTCGGAATCTTCGATGCGCTCGAAACGGGGCAGACGTTGGAGATCGTCAACGATCACGACCCTGTGCCGCTGAACCACCAGTTTCAGCAGACGCGCGACGGTCAGTTCGACTGGCAGTACCTCAAGGCGGGGCCTGACCTATGGCATGTGCGCGTGGCTCGAGTCGCCGACGGTGTGCCCGGCGGCATGACCAGTGGCTGTGGCAGCGGCGGTGGATGTTCCTGCAGCGGCTAGGCGCGGTAGGCCGCGAGTTGTTTGCTGTCGAGGATGCGGATGTCGCGCTTGTCGACGGCGATCAATCCTGCGGCTTCGAGCTCGCGCAACACACGCGAGAAATACTCCGGCGTCAGCGACAGGCGCGAGGCCACGGTCGCCTTGCTGACAGGCAGCGATACCGTTCGCGCCACATCCGCGTGGCTGTCCTCGAGCGCTTGGTCGCGCAGCAGATAGCCGACGACACGCTGCACGCCGCTTTGCAGGGCGTAGGCCTGCACGTCGTGCACCAGGCCGTGCAAGCGGCGCGACAGGCCGGCCAGCATGCGCATGGCGAAGCGGCTGTCCAGTTCCAGTTCGGCTACAACGGCGTCACGATGGACCGACAGCAGCAGTGTGTCGGCAAGCGCCTGGGCGTTGACCATGCAGGGCTTGCCCAAGAACATCAGTGCCTCTGCGAAACTCGCGCCGGGGCTGACGAGTTCGATCACCTTTTCCTGCCCCGCCGGCGAAACCACGAACAGCTTGACCTGCCCGACGACGACGACATGGAAGGCATCGCAAGGCTCGCCGACGCGAAACACCATGTCGCCGCGCTCGAAACGCCGCAGTTGGCAGCCCTGCGCCAGGCGCTCACGTTCGGCGCTGCCTATGTCGGAGAACAAGGGCAGCACCGCCAGAAAGCGGGGAATGTCGAAGTCGCGGGTATCGAGCACGGAGGGATTTTCCACGAAGCGGCAACACCCAACGTCTGATGCAGGCCTTGATCGAACATTACATCACCTTGCGACAGCTGCACGTCGGCTTCGTCACCGCCAGCGGCAGCCTGTTCGCGCTGCGGGCCTTCGCCGCGCTCGCCGGCGCGCGGTGGCCGCTTTCGCGGTCGGTCCGCGTGGCCAGCTGGGTTATCGACACCGGCTTGTTGAGCGCAGGCTCTTTGCTGTGGGCGACGCTGCAGCTTAACCCCCTGGTGCAGGCCTGGCTGGGCGCCAAGCTGCTGCTGCTGCTTGTCTACATCGGCCTGGGCACGATGGCGCTGCGGCGCGCGCGCACGCCGTCAGCGCGCCTGGCCTGGACGCTGGCCGCGCTGGCCTGCTTCGCATGGATCGTCGGCACGGCCATCGCGCACGACCCGTATGGGCCGCTGCGCTGGCTGTCGACCTGACGCGTGATGTCTGCGGTCCGTCGTGCGAAGAGGCGCTGCAGGCAGCGGGCCTCGCGCCCCCTGCGCCGCGAAGGCCGCCGTTGACGGACATCAACGCGCGACACACCCGGCGGGCCGACAGTGGCCAGGTGGCGGAGCGGAACAGCCTGCCCGCGCAACGAAAGGTCCTGATCATGCGATCCAGCACTCTTCGGTTGGTAGCCGCTGCCGTCGCGACGTTCTCCATGGCCGGGACGACACTCGCCCAGCCCAAGGTGGATCTCGGCAAGCGCGAATTCGAGAGCAAATGCGCGCTGTGCCACGGCATCGACGGCAAGGGCCGCGGACCCTTTGCCGAGCAGCTCAAGAGCCGCCTGCCCGTGACGCTGGAGCTGGGCATTCTCGCCATCATCTGTTCACTCTGTATCGCGCTACCAGTCGGCATTATGTCCGCTATCAGGCAGGACACCGCGTGGGACTACGCCGGCCGTAGCTTTGCGATTGGCCTCCTGGCCATTCCCGGGTTCTGGGTCGGCATCATCCTGATCACGAT
>Ga0209063_1000701_pt1 | contig 20122 bp, 16 predicted proteins | sample KloWWTmeKNB19Kit_FD_187177 | JGI IMG/M metagenome (GOLD analysis project Ga0209063, IMG submission 187177) | Active sludge microbial communities from Klosterneuburg, Austria, studying microevolution and ecology of nitrifiers - Klosterneuburg... | ecosystem: Engineered > WWTP > Aerobic digester >... | reverse complement strand
TCATCCCCAGGCATTGAGACCCAACCATCAAAACCGAGCACGAGCTGATTGATCGTGGCTTCATTCTCCTTGAAGGTGAATTTCATGTTCGGCATGTCCATGTCCAGATCTGCCTTGATGTCCACCTTGGTGTTCTTCAAGTATTTCACACCATCGAAGAGCACGTTGGTCGTGTCCACTTCGGTCTCAGTGTTCAAGGTGAACAGGTCCTGTGTGAAGTCGCCACTGCCCTTGTGATCAAGCCCGAACAATTCCATGGCAATGCTCATTGAAGCATCATCGTAGGTCACGCGTCCATCTTCGATCCAATACTCGCGCAGTCCGATGTTGAACGCACTAGCCGTGTCCGACGGACTTTCTGCGGCTGCAAGACTGTCCGCCTTGGCGATATCCCAGTTCGCTCGCCCATCCTCCAGCACCTTTACATTGATACGTGGACGCACAAGCCCGATCCGTTTGATGTCGATGCGATCCCCGAACAGGCTCTTAATGTCCACCGTAGTGGTGATCTCCGCAATATTAGCAAGCTCGACCCCTTCGAACGGAGCCACGTTCGTGATCTTCACATTCTCGATGTCCACCGTGAGGTTCGGAAAATTCTTCAGTAGTGTGATGTCCCACTCACCCCAGTCCACCACTGCGTTGATGTTCTTGTTCACTTCAGCCTTGACCGCTGCTTCGATCTTGTCTTTGAACAATATGGGGATGAGCACGGCCGCAGCCAGCAGCAGGACGATGAGAATTCCGAGGGTAATGAAAATGCGTTTGAGCCACTTGGACATGTTCTGCGGTGTTCTTGGGATGAAGGTTGAAACGTCGTCGGGTTCCAGGTTGCCCTGGACCCAACGAACGAATTCGTCCTAAAGTGCAAAGATCGTTCTGCAAGTACAGCTCCCCGACGGGTCACCGGACTTGATCGTTCACACCTCCTTGGTGAACAATTTTTCACCCTGCATGTGCGCCACAATGCTGCAGCACGTTGCGTCGCCCGTAACGTTCACCACGGTCCGACACATGTCGAGGATCCGGTCCACAGGTAGAATGATCGCGATCCACGCGGGGTCCAGGCCGACCGACGTGAGCACCACGAAGAGGGTGACCAGACCCGCACTGGGCACAGCCGCCGCACCAATACTGGCCAAGGTGGCCGTAAGCACAATGCTGAGCTGCTGCATGAAAGTGAGATCGACCATGTGGAACTGCGCCAAAAAGACTACGGCCACCGCTTGATAAAGACTGGTGCCATCCATGTTCACCGTAGCGCCGATCGGCAGGACGAAACTTGCCGTGCTCTTGCTGACACCGATGTTGTCTTCCACACATTCCAAGGTAACCGGCAATGTTGCCGCACTGCTGCTTGTGCTGAAGGCCAAGAGCTGCGCCGGGGCGATGGCCTTCAAGAACTTTCGGAACACGTTGCGACGCATGAGCAGTGTCATCACAGTTGGATAAACCACGAAGACCACCAAGGCAAGGCCGATCACCACTGTGATACTGTACCCCGCCAGTGATTTGAACAACTCCACCACGGCTGCCGGATCATCTCCTGCAATGCGTGAGACCACCCCGGCCATAAGTGCAAACACGAACCATGGCGCGGCGTTCATCACCACATCCACCATCTTCATGAACACTTCGTTGAAGCCATTCATGAGTGCGATCACGGGTGCTGCGGTCACAACCGGGATCATGAGCAAAACGATGCCAAAGAAGATCGCGAAGAAGATCACTTGGAGCATCAAGGCATCATTGAAGCTCAGGAAAATGTTGCTCGGCACCATGTCCACAAGGAACTGGAGCGGACCGGTCTTCTTCTGCACACGATCCGCAACGCCTGCGACCTTCGCATCCATGGCCGTCTTGCCTTGGGCTGCCGCGACTTCCTCCACAATGGCAAGGTTCGCAGGATCACAGCTCAGGCACCGGCCATCCTTCGGGCGCTCCACACTGGGCGTGTCATTCACCCAAAGCTCGTAGGTAATTCGATTCCTCAATCGCTGTGTATCGTCTGCCAACTCGCCGGGTTTGACCACATTCACCACCAACAACCCAATACTTACCGCAATGAAGGTGGTGGTCAGGTAGAGCGCCATCATGCCCAAGCCCGTTCGGCCCAACTTGGTGATATCGCTCAACCCGCTTACACCGCTGATGATGCTGAAAAGCACTAAGGGTATAGCGATGAGCTTGAGAAGATTGATGAAAATGTCGCCGAACGGGGCGATCCAATCCATGGTGAACGAACTCCACCCCATAAAGCTCGAAGCAACAGCCCACGCTGTGCCGGCAACTAGTCCGATGATGATCTTGGTCGGAAGTGAAAGGCCTTTCTTCTTTTGTTCGGTGTTCATAGACGAGCACTTCGTTGACGTAAGAGATGATCGACCAATACAAGGCAAGCCATGGCCTCAACGATCGGGACAGCTCTGGGTACGACACAGGGATCGTGGCGGCCTTTTGCTTCCAACGTTACTGCATTGCCTCCGCGGTCCATCGCAAGTTGTGCTTTTGCTATGGTGGCCGTGGGTTTGAACGCAACTTCGAAGTGGATCTCTTCCCCGTTGCTGATACCACCGAGGATACCACCTTGCGGAAGTTTGTTGTGCTCAGATCCACGCATGGTCGATGCTTCAGATCCACTACCGATCTGGAATCCCTTGGCCGCATTGATGCTTAGCATTGCTTTGGCCAGATCGGCTTCCAATTTGTCGAAGACCGGTTCTCCCAAGCCAGCGGGGGCGCCTTGAACGATGCAGCTCACCACTCCACCGACACTATCGCCTTGGGCACGGACCTCTTCGATCAAAGCGGCCATGGCTTTTGCAGTAGCGGGATCAGGGCAGCGGACCGGATCGTTCCAAACCGCGGCGAGGTCGAGCTTTGCCGGGTCGGCTTTCAACTTTCCAACAGCACTCACAAAAGCAGTAACACGGATACCTGACCCAACAAGTACCTGCCTTGCAATTGCGCCTCCGATCACAGCGGAAGCCGTGGTGCGCGCACTGCTTCGGCCACCGCCCCGGTGATCCCGAAAACCGAATTTATCCTCCCACGTCTTGTCCGCATGTCCGGGGCGATACACGTCCTTCAACTGGTCGTAATCGCCACTCTTTGCATCTGCATTTCGGATCAAAAAGCCGATCGGTGTTCCTAAGGTCTTGCCTTCGAACGTTCCGCTCAACCACTCCACACGGTCCGCCTCGTTGCGCGATGTACCCAGTTGTGTACTTCCGGGTCGGCGACGGTCCAATTCGGCTTGTATCGCGCTCAAGTCCAACGCCAAACCTGCAGGGCAGCCATCCACCACACCGCCGATCGCAATTCCGTGGCTTTCCCCGAATGTGGTAAGCCGAAACGTATGTCCGAACGTGTTCCCTGCCATGGGGGTCGAAGATAGCCGACCGCCCATTCTACTTGACACAGTACCATGCGTGAATACCCTATTTTCGCTCGCTCACCTGAACCCACCCTACATGCTACGCAACTACTCCTCTGCTTTTGTCTTCGTCCTATTCACCTCCTTAGCCTCTGCACAATGCGCAGAGAGCGCGACAAACAAAGTGCTTCTCGTAGGCGATAGCTGGGCCTTCTTCATGGGTGTGGACCAAACGTTGAACACCGTCCTGGAACGCTGGGGACATTCCGATGCCCGCTTCGTGACCAACTTGGTACTTGCAGAGAACGGCGCCCAAACGGACGACTTCTTGGAAGTCGATAAACAAACCGAGATCGCCAACCAGCTTCTGGACAACCCCAGCATCAAAGTGGTCCACCTAAGCATTGGTGGCAATGACGTACTTGGCGACTGGAACATTGATATGACCGCTCAAGAGACCGAAGCTTTGGAGGCCTCAGTTACCGAGCGCTTACATCAGGTGATCGCCTTCATACTGGATATTCGACCCGATGTGCATGTGCTCTGGAGCGGTTACATGTATCCTAATTTCGAAGAGGTGATCGAAAGTGCAGCACCACTGCAAACCTTGCATCCATTCTACGGGACATGGGAAGACATGGGCTTTCCGAGTTTCGCGCAGATCAACAGCGTACTGAACAACTTTTCCGCGGGAATAGCAGCCTACATCGATACCATGCCGCGTGTCCATTTCGTGAATTCCCCTGGGCTTTTACAGTACACATACGGTCAAGCCGAGGCATTGGAAGTTGCACCGGGCGGCACCTATGCACAGTTCACTGCGCCCCTGCCCATCGGCTTTCCTGAGTATCCTTCGCCCTTGAATTCGATGCGTGATTATGGTATCACCCGCGATTGCTTCCACCTCTCACCAGGTGGCTACCGCGATATGATCGACCTGCACACCCGCAAGTTCTACCACAAGTTCTTGATGAACGATCAGTACATCCTTTCCAACGGAGGTCAGAATGATGGTTCAGTTTCTGACGCAGGAACGGTTTCGCCGCTCTTACAAGTTGGAGCGGTTGGCGCAGAGCAATTTTCCTCCATCCTCACGTTCAATACCACTGCCATGGAAAGCCCCGTGGTTGAAAGCGCCAGCATCTTCTTGCGCCGCACTTCACTTTCCGGAACGAACCCCGTGGGGAGTACCGTTTCAATAAGCATGAAGAACGGTGCATTTGGTGCAACCCTTAACGTTGAAGCCAGCGACCTTACCGATACTCCGGATGTCGCAGGAACAGCTTGTCGCTTTGGCGCCAACGACGGCAATGGCCGATGGATCCGTCTTGATCTGCCTGAAGAGTTCTTGCCATTCATTACGCCAGCTAACACGACGCAATTCATCCTATCGGGAACGGAAAGCGCGGATGGGGTGATCACTTTCACGGATGCAACCGATCCTGAGCTGGCACCGATGCTCAACCTCACTTTCGGCGAGGTGAACACATCGATCATAACGGAACAGCTGGAGCCAACACCGCGCATTTATCCCAACCCGACCGAAGGACCAGTGACCATCGCGGCAAATGGGCATAAAGTGAGATCCATTCGGGTCCTTGATCCACTCGGAAGGAATGTTCTTACGTTCACCACCAACGTACGTTCAGTGGATCTATCCGGCTTGCCCAATGGGTCCTACACACTTGTACTTTCCACGGAAACTGGGAATGAAGTGCAGCGCATTGTGAAGTGGTAGAAAAGAGGGTAAATGGGTTTGGATCCGAGCCGTTCAAGAAGATGATGTCCAGGTCAACATCATATCCTATACGATCATTACCATCGATCAACGCCAACGTCAAACCCATATTCGCCAAGTACCCTACGAACATCCGTCCTCGCATGATCCATTTGCGAGAATTGGTTTACCAGGTTGTTGCTGAATTGGAAAGCCCCATCCAACTGGAAGAAACGTTGAAATGGGGCGAGCCCAGTTACCTCACGAAGTACGGCAGCACGGTGCGCATGGACTGGAAAGCAAAGACACCGGATCAGTACGCAATGTATTTCAAATGTACCTCTCGTTTGGTGCCTACGTTCAAGAAGCTGTATGATGATGTGTTCACCTTCGAAGGTACTCGGGCTATCGTGTTCAAGTTGGATGAGGTTGTTCCAGATGTGGAGTTGAAACATTGCATCACCATGGCATTGACCTACCATAAGGTAAAGCACCTGCCGTTGTTGGGGGCTTAGAAGAGCCAGTATATTGATGTGAGAAGATCGACAGGCGTTGGACGAATTCCAGTTGGAAGATCGGAGGCGTGCATTGGTAATCGACCTCAACCTTTTCTTTGCACCCATGCAACGCCTGTTGATCACCAATGCCAAAGCCTTGGTCGGGACACACCCGGCTGGCACACGGATCCTTGCTGGTGCGTCCATGGCGCAACTTCCCATGATGGAGGATGCATGGCTGCTTGCTGAAGATGGCCGTATCGCTGCGTTCGGCCCCATGGCCACACTTCCGAAGAATTCGGAACAAGCCGACGAGGTGATCGACGCCAAAGGCGGATACGTCCTTCCCGGTTGGTGCGACCCGCACACGCATGCGGTGTTCGCCGCGCCACGTGAAGAAGAGTTCGTGGACAAGATCAAAGGTCGTACCTATCAGGAGATCGCTGCCAAGGGTGGCGGCATTCTGAACAGTGCCAAGAAGCTGCGCTCAATGGATGACGATGTGCTTTTCGAACAGGCCAAAACACGCCTGCAAGAGATGATGCTTCAGGGCACCGTGGCCGTCGAGATCAAGAGCGGCTACGGACTAACGACCGAAAGCGAGTTGAAGATGTTGCGCGTTGCACGCCGGTTGGCGGATGCGCTCCCCTTGCAGGTGCGAACTTCGTTACTGGCGGCCCATGCCCTTCCACCGGAATTTGCAGACGACCGCAGCGCTTACGTGGACCTGATCGTGAATGAGCTGATCCCACAGGTGAAGAAAGAAGGTCTCGCCGATTTCGTGGACACCTTTTGTGAAACGAACTATTTCACCGTGGCCGAAATGGAGCGGATCCTCGTAGCAGGTGCTGCACATGGCCTGCGCGGAAAAGTCCACGTGAACCAGTTCACCAGTATTGGAGGAATACCGGCCGCTGTAAAGCACAATGCCTTGAGCGTTGATCATCTGGAGGTAATGGAAGATGTGGATATCGATGCACTAGTTGGGGCACGTACGATCCCGACCCTATTACCGAGTTGTTCTTTCTTCCTTCGTATTCCTTACGGTCCAGCACGCCAATTGATCGATCGTGGGTTGCCGGTCGCACTCGCCACGGACTTCAACCCCGGCACTACGCCCAGCGGCAATATGAACTTCGTGCTCTCGTTGGCCTGCATCCAGTTGCGCATGCTGCCCGAGGAGGCGATCAATGCCATGACATTGAACAGCGCTGCGGCCATGGGATTGGCGGATGAACTTGGAAGCATTACGGTCGGTAAACGAGCAAGTCTTATCATTACGCGGCCGATCCCTTCGCTCGCATATCTGCCCTATGCTTTTGGAACTTCACACATTGGAACAGTGATCATCGATGGAAGAGCAGTCAAGGCCTGACAAGGACCTATCCGAAGAGATCGCGCCCTCTTTCATTCGTCCTCCAGGACTGGAATTCGCGATGGGCGTTGCCTTGTTCGCTGTGGTGCTCATGGTCTTCTTCCTGGTGCAATCCGGCATTTTCATACATGGCGTGGTGCAACATTCACCCGACCTGGTGAAGGACGGTTTCTCGCTCAGTCTCTTGAGCGACCCACTAATGGAAGAGCGCATGAACGACTTGGTGTTCAACGGGGACCTGGTCGGGCAAGAAGCCTTTTGGAGTGGTCTGGTTTGTACGCTCTTGATCCTGATCACCGTCCATTTTTGGAAACGGGAACAGATGTCCCTGTTCCTTGGTTTGCGCTTGCCTTCCTTGAAGCAAGTGGGCATCTGGCTTGGTGTTTTCCTACTTCTTGGCTTGGTGATCGAAGGCATTGCACGGTTCAACCCGGCTTTTCAAACGGATTTCATGAAGCAGGTGATCGGAAGCACCACGAACATGACGATGCTCTATCTGGGCGTTGGTGTACTAGCCCCGGTATTCGAGGAATTCCTGCTACGCGGATTGTTGTTCGGCTCTATTAGGCACCTGATGGACGAGCATGCCACCGTGGCGATCACGGCGGGTGTCTTCACCCTTATGCATATGCAGTATGATTGGACGGTGATGCTGCTCGTGCTGCCGATGGGCGTGGTGCTCGGGTACAGCCGGTCCCGCAGTGGCTCCATTTGGGTGCCCATCATGCTGCACATGCTGAATAATGTGGTGACGGTGGTGGCTCCGTAGGTGGATAAAGTTGGAGAGGTTCAAGAGTTGAGAGGTTGAGGGGTTGGGGCAACATTCAACCTACCAACTTCCAACTAGCTCAACCTCCAACCTCCTAGAACTAGATTTGCGGCCCAAACCGAAAGTCCATGCAACGCCGTTTGATCGAATGTGTCCCCAATATCAGTGAAGGCCGCGACCAGGCCAAGATCGATGCCATCGTCGCCGTGGTGAATACAGTTGAAGGGGTGCGTCTGCTTGATGTGGATCCCGGAAAGGCCACGAACCGCACTGTGATCACCTTTGTTGGTGAACCAGAGCCGGTGATCGAAGCGGCCTTCAAACTGATCCAAAAGGCACAAGAGCTTCTTGACATGCGGACCCACAAGGGGGAGCATCCGCGCTTTGGTGCAACGGATGTTTGTCCATTGGTACCGATCAGTGGTGTGAGCATGGAAGAAGCCGCCCAATTCGCCCGGAAATTGGCGGAACGTGTGGGCAACGAGCTACAGATACCTGTTTACTGTTACGAGGCCGCAGCGAGCGAGGAGAAGCGCCGCAACTTGGCGAACAACCGCAGCGGTGAATACGAGGGGCTTCAGAAGAAACTATCGGATAGCGCTTGGAAACCGGATTTCGGACCTGTGGAATTCACGCAGAGCGTTGCGAAGAGCGGTGCCACGGCCATCGGTGCACGGAACTTTCTTGTAGCTTACAATGTGAACCTGAACACCACCAGCACACGCCGCGCGAACGCCATTGCCTTTGATCTCCGGGAGGCCGGCCGGGTGGAACGGATAGGTGATCCGCTTACCGGAAAGGTGGTGAACGATGCCAATGGTGAACCGAAAAAGATCCCCGGCAAACTGAAGTCCGTGAAGGGCATCGGCTGGTACATTGAGGAATATGGGATCGCGCAATTGTCCTTGAATTTGACGGACATTACGGTAACACCCGTTCACATCGCATTCGATGAAGCATGTAAGAGCGCGGCGGAACGAGGCATCCGTGTCACCGGCAGTGAGCTCGTGGGTCTTATTCCGAAACAGTCACTGCTGGATGCTGCGGATTTCTTCTTGGCACGCCAAGAGCGCAGCTTAGGGATCAGCGAACGCGAAAAGATCAAGATCGCAGTTAAGTCGTTGGGACTTGATGACCTCGCTCCTTTCGACCCGGAGAAGAAGGTGATCGAGTATATGCTGGAAGAACCCGGCAGCGAACGGCTTGTGCGCATGGACCTGAAACGTTTCAGCGAGGAAACGGCTTCGGAAAGTCCTGCCCCCGGCGGTGGATCCGTGGCGGCATACGTAGGTGCGTTGGGCGTTGCACTCGGCACCATGGTGGCCAACCTGAGCGCGCACAAACGCGGTTGGGACGAGCGTTGGGAAGAGTTCAGCGTGTGGGCCGTTAAGGGCGAAGTGCTTCGGAAGGAACTGTTGTTCCTCGTGGATGAAGACACCCGATCCTTTGATCGGATCCTCGCGGCCATGGGGCTTCCGAAGGGTTCGGATGACGAGAAAGCTGCTCGCAAGTTCGCCATGGACGAAGCAACGAAGGGCGCGATCAACGCACCCTTGCGTACCATGGTGGTCTGCGTGGAAAGCATGGGCTTGATGAAGGCCATGGCCGAGAACGGTCTAAAGGCGAGCGTGAGTGATGCAGGCGTGGGTGCTTTGTGTGCGCGGACCGGGGCGATCGGGGCCTACTTGAATGTTCGGATCAATTGCGTGGGATTGGATGATGAGCAATTCAAGACCAAGGCGCTCAAGGAAGCGGAAGATCTGAAGGCAAAAGCGGAGACCCTCGAACGTGAAGTAATGGAACTGACGCTCCAAAAGATCTGACCGTCCATTTACCTGTCGAACACGTTGCGCCTCTTTGTTGGGCCGTGTTCATTCTCTAATGAAGCTCAGTCGACAGTGCCAGCACAACACAACGGGGCACTTCTGCGTATCATTGGGGAGAATGGCACGAAAATTCACCTCTTTGCGTCAATAGCCAGCTGAGCGAGGTTGAATGGGAGCACGCAGCACATACCGCCAGTTGACCCGCCGGGTCATGTACTTCTTCCCGATCCAGCTCTTGTTGCTGCATTTGAAGAAGAACCATTTGTTGCTCTTTACATGGCTCCTTCTCTTCGGCTACATCACGGAAAGTATGGGCGTGAAATACGGGATCCCCTACCTCTTCCTCTATCCCGAGTATTACGGCACCGTTGGTTTCGCATCTTACGCGATCACGGGTTTCGCCTTGGGTGGTTTCATCACCGCCTTTAACCTGTACAGCTATGCCATGCACGGCTACCGGTTCCCGTTCATTGCCACCATTGCCAGGCCATTCCTGAAGTTCAATATCAATAATGCCGTGATCCCCGGGGCGTTCGTGTTGGCCTTTCTCATCTGCTCTGCACGCTTCCAGTATCTGAAAGAGCTTGTTCCCACAGGGACCATCATTCTCCACCTTCTCGGTTTTCTGTTCGGGATCTTGGTCTTCCTTTCGCTGGCCTTGTTGTACTTCACGCGCACCAACACCGACATTATCAAGATGCTCGGGCGGGAGCCGGACGAATACCGACCTGCCGAACCACTGGTGGATATAATTGGTCCGCAACATGATACTGCACCGCACCGTCGTGTGGAGAAACGCAAAGCAAGTCGATGGCTTAGAAGGCAACAGAAGTCAGAGAAATGGCGGGTGGAGACCTACCTGACGCCCCGTTTACGGATCAAGCTTGCACGAAGCAGCGCCCACTACGACATGGAGATGCTGCGCGATGTGCTCTGGCAGAACCACATCAATGGATCCATTTTCGAGGTCATACTCGTGATCAGCTTCATCGCGTTGGGCGCGTTCAGCGACTTCCGCTTCTTCGCCATTCCGGCCGGTGCCAGCGTGTTCCTTCTATTCACCATGCTCTTGATGGTGATCAGTGCTTTGTTCAGTTGGATGCAGGGTTGGACCGGTACGGTGATCATCATGATCGTCGTGGTCTTGAACATACTGAGCCAACGGACGGACAGGTTCCTTTACGACAACCACGCTTTCGGCATGGACTATACGGTGGAACCCGCCACCTATGACCGGGAAACGATCAGTGCGCTTGCCAATGACACGCGAGCTACCGAACGCGATGCGCAAGCGATAACAGGCACTTTGGAGCTTTGGAAAAAGAAGAACGAAATACTGATGGACGGGCCGAAAAAGCCACCCTTGGTATTGGTGAACACGAGTGGTGGTGGATTGCGTTCGTTCCTCTGGACCATGCTGAGCTTGCAGTATGCGGACAGCCTGACGAACGGTGAATTGATGGATCGGACCGCTTTGATCACTGGTTCTTCCGGGGGCCTGATCGGGGCCGCATATTACCGACAGTTATTCTTGGCCCAGCAAACCACCGACAGCGTAGACCGAAATGACAAGGCGCTGTTGGAAGAAGTCTCCAGCGATATGCTGAACGCGATCTCGTTCAGCTTGGTGACGAACGACATGTTCGTGCGCTACAGGAAGATCCACGATGGCGAACTGACGTACACCTTGGACCGTGGACAGGCGTTTGAAAGACGTTTGGACCAGAGCACACGCAATATGCTCGACGTTCGGATGGGTGAGCTGGCCGAACCCGAGATGGAAGCGCGGATCCCCCTTATGGTGATCTCGCCCGCCTCGATCAATGATGGGCGCAGACTTGTGATCGGTTCCCTTCCCATGGCCTTCTTGACCAATATTGCACCGGAGCCACAAATGCATAGTGATGGCCAGGCCGAGGCGGTGGAATTCCTGCGCTTCTTCAAGGAACAAGGTGCGGAGAACCTGAAACTCTCCACCGCGTTGCGCATGAACGCTACGTTCCCGTACATAACGCCCGTGGTCTCCCTACCCAGCGAACCTGCCATGCGGGTGATGGATGCAGGACTTCGCGACAATTACGGATACCGGACCACGCTTGCCTACTTGGTCACCTTCCGGAAGTGGATCAAAGAGAATACCAGCGGGGTCGTGATCCTCCAACTGCGCGATACGCAGAAGGAGTTGGAGGTGAAACCGAGCAACGGCTCATTGCTTGGACGCATGTTCGACCCATTGGGCACGGTGTACAATAACGTGGTACGGGTACAGGACCAGGACTATGATCTCATGATGCAACAGGCCAGTGCTTGGGCCGATTTCCCGTTGGAAGTGGTCGATATCCAACTACGGCACGATGAGGAGGAACAGATCTCCTTGAGTTGGCATCTGACGGCCGTTGAGCGCACGCGTGTTCTTCGGAGCATCCGTTCGGCCGAGAACCAAAAAGCGTTCGCCCGTTTTCAAGAGGTGGTGATGGGCGATGGCCCGGTCATGACCCTGGCCGTTGGTGATGGACCACCAAGCCGTGTAGCGGGTCGGGCACCACTGAAGTGAGGGCCATTCCCCGGTCCAACAAGCATTCTGCAAGTAGCTCCCGAAAGCCATAGGCCACCGAGCCGGTAGCAAAGACGCTGCCTCGCTGTTCGGCAGTGAAGAACCGGGTGAGTAATTCCGCCATAGCACTGAAGCGACCGAGGATCAATTCACGTACATAGCCTTCTTCATGCCTGCCAGCCAACAAACCCGTGTACTTGGCTAATTCCCTTGCCGGATGTGTGGCTCCATAGACCTGTGGCAGTAAAGTTCCCAGATCTGGACCATTGCCAAAAAGTGATGCGTGCAGCTCCCGGGGAACACGGCCGTAGAACGCATCCTGCACTAGATGGCGACCTATATCCGCACCACTTCCTTCATCACCGATCAAGTAGCCCAGAGAGGGCATGGGCGTGAACAGTTGTGTGCCATCAAAATACCCGGCGTTCATCCCTGTGCCAAGAATAAGGACAAGCCCTGGTCCGCCTTCGCATAAACCCAGCGCAGCCGCTGTAAGATCGGATGCCACATTGATCTCAGCCCCTTCCCAGATCTGTCGGATCGCATGGTGCATGTTGGCCCGCCGCTCCAAGTTGCCGCACCCTGCACCATAGATATGCACCTCACCTGCAACCAAGGCCTCTGGAAAATGCTCTTTGAAGAATTCCCGGATCTCGTGTGAAAACGCTTCCCCGTTGCCGCTAATTGGATTGAATCCGGGGAGCCGTTCTCCTTTTGAAGGCCAAGTGGTGACCGTACCGTTCGCGGACAAGATCGCCCAGCGCGAAGAGGACCCTCCGATCTCGCCGATCACTTGTTCCATTCGTTATGGTTTAGTGACCGGCCCTGCCTTTAAGCAGGTCGGTCGAATAGGAATTTGTTGGGACTGATGAAGCCGTTCTTCACTGCATAAAGCACTACGGAGGCCGTATTGTTCACACCGAGCTTCTGCATGATGTTGCGACGATGGGCAACAACGGTGTGGGAACTGAGCCCTAGCTCCTTGGCGATGCCCGTATAGGACTTGCCTTCAGCGATCAATGTGATCACCTCGCATTCGCGATCACTCAACAACAAAGGCTCGCACGAGAGCGGTTCATTCATGAGCTTCTCCACATCGATCGATGCGTTCTTCAGCACATCCAACACCTTGCCGCAGTAGAATTTGCTTCCATCAGCGGTTTCTGTAACGGCAGCGATGATCTCCTGCACATCACAATCCTTCCGGATGTAGCTCGTTACACCGGCTTTGACCGCTGCGAGCAGTACCGCCGTGGAAGGTTGTGGGGTAATTGCAATGAACCGGGTGTTCTTGGCCCGTTTGATCCCGTCCCGGATATTCTGAGCGCTGAAGCCCTCAGCAGTGTGGTCCATCAGAACGACATGCGGCTTGTGCCTTACCAACATGGCCATCAAGGCGATGGGATCACGCGCCACACCGACCAGGTCCACACGGTCGGCTTCACCCAGCACGGTCCTAAGGCCGATAAGGGCCAGTTCACTGTGGTCGGCGATCAATGTCCGGACGATCATAACTTATTTAGGATCATTCTTGATAAGGCGCAAATCTACTCCCAGAACACCCATGCGACAAAAGCGATTTTGAACACATCGCCGCTCAATTGTGTTGAAAATTGTTGCGAACGGCACCGTTCAGTGGGTGTTTCACACTGTCATCCTTCGCCCACTAGGAACCGCCCCCCTTCGTAGCTCAGGTCGGTGTTCGGGAAGATCGCTCTGGCCTCCTCCAAAAGGCCGTCCACGCTCTTGAAGCGCGAACTGAAATGTCCGATCAAGAGATGGGAAACCCTTGCCGACTTCGCGATCTCCGCAGCTTGACCGGCGGTGCTGTGCATGGTCTCCTTCGCTTTGGCGACCATGGCATTCGTGAACGTTGCTTCATGGTAAAGCAGGTCCACGCCAAGCAAAAACGGGATCAAAGCCGGTTCATATGCCGTGTCTGAACAATAGGCATAACTGCGCACGGGATGGGGATCGAATGTGAGTTCCACATTGGGGATCTTCGTTCCATCGGATAAGGTCACATCCGCACCGTTCTTTACCGCAACCCGCTCACGTATTGGGATACTTTCTACCCGATCGGGTCTCAATCGCCTTGGACCAAGCACTTCCTTGAACAAGAACCCCGTACATGGAATGCGGTGTTTCAAGGCAAGGGAGGTTATTGTAACGCGCTTATCGGAGAACAGGACCACTCCGCTGTTGTGCAATACGGTATGCACGTGCAGAGGGAATCGCAAATAGGTCCCGGATGCCCGCAGTTGGACATCCAACACTTCCTTCAACTCCTTAGGACCATGGACGTGAAGTTCTTTTTTACGTCCCAACAGGTGCATGGAACTGATCAAGCCCATTAGTCCCAAGTAGTGGTCACCATGCAGGTGACCAATGAAGATGCGATCGATCCCCACGAAGTTGATGCCCTCACTCCGCAGTCGTTCTTGGGTCCCTTCACCACAATCCACTAGATAGCTTGCACCGCCGATCTGCACCAATTGTGCGGTGGGATAACGACCACGGGCGGGCAATGCTGCGCCGGTCCCCAAAGTAATTACGGTGAATGGCGTGCGCCGATACATCTTTTTACAAGAAAGCCCCGTTATCCGGGGCCTTGCTTGGTTCAACTTTATTCAAAGGCCTCAACGTTGTAGGGCCATTCGGCCGGTATAGGTTTCGTTGCCGCAATCCACCTTGTACAGGTATACTCCAGCGGGTAGATCACTGCCTTCGAAGATCACTTTGTTCTGACCTGCCTTGGCAAGTACTTTTTGGTTCCAGATCTCCTCACCCACCATATTGTACACACGCACTTTGGCATCGCCTGTGCGCGCCACAGCGAACTCGATCGTGGTTCGTGCATTGAAGGGATTGGGCACGTTACGAACATTGGCCAAGGCAATGGCACTGTTCACTGGAACACCCACATTGTCTTCGTTGATCACGATCTGGTATCCGCTGAACTCATAGGGCAGTTGCTGGGGGAAGCCCAATAGGAACCAAACATTGACATTGATGATGAGCGGGTATGTCCCAACCGCTGTCGGTATCCCCTCGATCAAACCACAGCCGAGTACTTGCGGCAAGTAGGTACATGACGCAGCCGTTTGAGAATTGCAGACCACTGAAAGGCCGGGCGGCAACCCGGAGATATTGACCAATTGAACACTATCAAGCGGCAAGTTGGTATCGGGGACGATCTCTCCTGAGTTGTTCGGGATCATCATGTTCAACGTATCGGAGTAGAACGTGTTCAATACCCCGGACCGAAAGTCGGTGGCGGTATCTGGCCATACCCCGAAGATGCTGTCAGCATAAAGCACATTTGGGATGCACTGAGCGAACACTGTTCCAGTGGACAACGCAACAGCGAGAATGAGCAAATATCTTTTCATGGCTACTCCTTGTTGACGTCCTTTTCGATCTCTTCCATGTACAACAGATCCACGGCCTCTTCAGGGGTCGGCGTAATGGAGAGGACGCTTTCCAATTGCGAGATCTGCACCAATTTTTGCACTGGTTCTTGCAAACCGCATACCACCAAGGTACCGTTCACGCTCTTGCAGAGCCTGTTCGCAACGAGCAGAGCGCTCAATCCGGAGGAATCGCAATATCGAGTGGCCGAAAGGTCGATGATCGCGTTGCGAACGCCTGTTTTGTTCAGGTATACAAGCTCGCTCTTGAGCTCCGGAGCACAGGTCGTGTCCAATTTATCCACATTGCTGGTGACCAGAGTATACCTGCCTTTATCCTCTATAGTGAAGTTCATGTTCTGTGGGCTACTCGCCAAATATAGGCACCTATTGCCAGCTCCAACGACAGCCCCCCCTGCACTACTTTCAAACAGTGCTTCGTGGGATACGTGCCGCGAGCAAATACAGCACGGCCATGCGGATCGCAACGCCGTTCTGCACCTGGTCCAGTATGATGCTGTTCGCGTGGTCGGCCACCTCACTGGTCACTTCCACGCCCCGGTTGATCGGACCTGGGTGCATAATGATCAGCTCCTTGCCCAGTTTCCGATACCGTGCCAGATCGATCCCATAGCGCACCGCATACTCCCGTAAACTCGGAAAATTGGCAATTCCGTCCCCGCCTTGTCGCTCCAACTGGATCCGTAACATATTGGCCACATCGCACCAGGCCAATGCTTTGTCCAGATCGTGCTCCACCTTAACACCCAAGCTTTCGATGTGTCGTGGGATCAAGGTGGCCGGACCACTGAGCATGACTTCTGCACCGAGTTCCTTCAGGCAGAAGATATTGCTCAACGCGACGCGCGAATGCAGGATATCTCCCACAATGACCACTTTCAATCCTTTCACCCGACCCAACTTTTCCCGAATGCTGTAGGCGTCCAACAGCGCTTGCGTAGGGTGTTCATGGGTGCCATCGCCAGCATTGATGATGGGGGAATCGATATGCTTGCTCAAGAAAACAGCGGCCCCTGGGTCAGGATGCCGCATCACCACCATGTCCACTTTCATGGCCAAGATGTTGTTCACCGTATCCACCAAGGTCTCCCCTTTGCTCACGCTGGATCCACTGGCACTGAAGTTGACCACATCGGCACTCAATCGCCGCTCGGCCAACTCGAAACTAACGCGCGTGCGGGTGCTGGCTTCGAAGAACAAATTCGCAATGGTGATGTCCCGTAGCGCAGGCACTTTCTTGATCGGCCTGCCCAATACTTCCTTGAAGCCGTCGGCGGTCCTGAAGATCAGTTCAATGTCGGCAGCTCGAAGTTCCTTGATCCCCAATAGATGGCGAGTGCTCAATTGATCGCTCGGAATTACCTCGCTTTCCGACCCCATGGTGCTCTTGGCGCTCATTCCGTGCTATCGATCATTTGAAGTGCCATGTGCAACGTCATCGGAACTGCGTGCATCCACTTGGTCCGTATGGAGGAGCACACGATCTTGTCCATCGGTCCCGGCCCACTCCACCGTTACGCGTTCGTTGGCGATGCTATCCACCCATTTGCCTACATGGTCCGGTTGAATGGGCAGCTCCCGACTGAAGCGCCGATCGATAAGGACCAACAACTTCACCTTTTCGGGTCGCCCGAACGCCAACAGGGCATCCAAGCCGGCTCTGATCGTGCGCCCGGTGTACAATACGTCGTCCACCAACACCACCGTCCTGCCTTCCAAAGAGAAATCAAGATCAGTGGCACTGGGAGCTACTGAAGTGGTGCGTTGCCTGAAATCATCGCGATGAAAAGTGATGTCCAACTCGCCGTATTTGAGCTTCTCGTCTCCCAGTATCCGGACCAATTCCTTGCGCAAACGGCGGGCCAATTGCACACCCCTCGGTTGCAAGCCGACCAAGGCCACGCCATCCAGATCGCCATGGTCTTCGATCAGCTCATGGCACAACCGCTCTATCGTTAAGGCAACAGCCTTGTTGGTGAGGATCGGCACAGTGGGCATGGGTGGCGAAGGTAATGGAGACGGTGCAAGGGAGTATAGGTGCTTCCAAGACTGATCAAAAGAGGCACTTTGAAAGGGTTCCCTCATCAGCTATCATCCCTTGATCCAGCAGGTCATTCCCATTCCCAACAAAAAGCCCGGTCCCACTTGCGCGGGACCGGGCTCTTGATGTGCTTAGTCGAATTACTCGGCGCTATCCGCGTCGTCGTCTTCTTTCTTTGCCTTTTTCGTGGCTTTGCCAGCGCGCTCGTTGGTCTCCATAGCGCTCTTCAGGTCGCCCAGAACGCTGAGGTCACCTAGTGTGCTCTTTTCAACCTTCTCGTTCACGCTCTTCACAGAGGCACTTGGACCTGCACCTTCCTTGCGAGCTGCTTTGGCTTTGCCACCTGCTGCAGGTGCTGCTTCCAACATTTCCTCGCCTTCTTCGAAGGTGCGGGTGTGGCTCAGTACGATACGGCGTGCTTCGGCATTGAATTCGAGCACCACGAATGGTAGCTTCTCCTCCAATTCCGCCTTTCCACCATCGGCCTTCTTCAGGTTCTTGGCGGTAACGGTGCCTTCAACACCATAAGGCAAGCTCACGATGAAGTTCTGGCCTGCACGGCCGGTGAGGGTTCCCTCATGCGTGCTGCCCGGTGTGAACACGGTGGCGAATACTTCCCATGGGTTCTCTTCCACTTGTTTGTGGCCGAGGCTCAAACGGCGGTTCTCCTTGTCCACTTCCAACACCATCACTTCGATGTCATCACCCACGTTGCAGAATTCGCTTGGGTGTTTGATGCGCTTGGTCCAGCTAAGGTCGCTGATGTGGATGAGGCCATCGACACCTTCTTCCAGCTCGGCGAAGATGCCGAAGTGGGTGAAGTTGCGCACCTTGGCGTTGTGCTTGCTGCGCAGTGGGTACTTGAACTCGATGTCCGTCCATGGATCGGCGGCGAGTTGCTTCATGCCCAAGCTCATCTTGCGCTCTTCGCGGTCGATGTTCAGGACCACGCAATCGATCTCTTGGCCTTCCTTCAGGAATTCCTTCGGGCTTCGCAGATGCTGGCTCCAGCTCATTTCGCTCACGTGCAAAAGGCCTTCCACTCCGGCTGCCACTTCCACGAACGCGCCGTAGTCGGTGATCACCATTACTTTGCCTTTCACCTTGTCGCCAGCGTTCATGTCTGCGCTCAACGCATCCCATGGGTGGGCTTGCAGTTGCTTCAGCCCAAGGGCGATACGCTTCTTCTCGTCGTCGAAGTCGAGGATGACCACGTTGATCTTCTCGTCCAGCTTCACCACCTCTTCCGGATGGCTTACACGGCCGTAGCTGAGGTCGGTAATGTGGATCAATCCGTCCACACCGCCAAGGTCCACGAATACGCCGTAGGTGGTGATGTTCTTCACCGTTCCTTCCAACACCTGACCTTTTTCCAAGCCACCGATGATCTGCTTCTTCTGGGCTTCCAGTTCCGCTTCGATCAATGCCTTGTGGCTCACCACAACGTTCTTGAATTCCTGGTTGATCTTCACCACCTTGAATTCCATGTTCTTGCCAACGTACTGATCATAGTCGCGGATCGGCTTTACATCGATCTGGCTGCCTGGCAGGAACGCTTCGAGACCGAACACGTCCACGATCAAGCCGCCTTTTGTGCGGCACTTCACATAACCGGTGATGATCTCACTGGTCTCCATGGCGCTGTTCACCTTGCTCCATGCATTGTGAACGCGCGCTGTCTTGTGGCTGACGACCATTTGGCCACCCTTGTCCTCTTGCTTCTCAATGTACACTTCAACCCTATCGCCAATGGCGAGGTCGGTCTTGTAACGGAACTCGCTGATGGGAACAACACCTTCGGACTTGTACCCGATGTTGATCACCACTTCCTTCTTGTTCATTCCCACCACGGTACCCATCAACACCTGTTTCTCGCTGATGCTGCTGAGGGTATCCTCATACGCCTGCCCCATCTTGGTACGGGCTTCGGTGACGGCCACCTGTTTGTCATCCACTAAGGCCTCCCAATCGAAATCGGCAGGTGGTTCGAGGAAGGTGACCTTGTTATTCTCTACTGTTGACATGCAATGCTTACTTGTATCCTGCACCTAGGGGGTGGTGTGCAAGAGGGTTGGTTGGTTGGCCTGCTCCACCCGACGCAAGCTCCCCCGAAAGGGGCGGCAAATGTAGTGATTTTATGGTTCCTGACCTGACGTGGAATTACCATGCTTCCAGGCACGGAGGAAAGCAGGCAGGTCAGCGGGAACCCAATAGCATAAGATGGCCCGAAAGCTCCTTTGGGACCATGCTCCCTTCCGGGAGGCGCTCCTTGTAGTGTACCTCCCAGAAATAAGTCCCATCCGGAACAACCTCCCCGCCTGCACGGCCAGTCCAACCGTTCCCAACTTGGGTGGACGTGAACAGCACCTGCCCCCAGCGGTTCCGGATCTCCATTTCAAAGCCCTGAGGCACCCCTTCAACGATCGGCCCGAACGTATCGTTCACTCCGTCACCGTTCGGGGTGAAGACGTTTGGCATGGTCAGCGATGTGGTACAATTCTCGGTTCCGACCGTAACGGAAGCCTGCGCACTCAAG
>Ga0209063_1000700_pt1 | contig 20122 bp, 7 predicted proteins | sample KloWWTmeKNB19Kit_FD_187177 | JGI IMG/M metagenome (GOLD analysis project Ga0209063, IMG submission 187177) | Active sludge microbial communities from Klosterneuburg, Austria, studying microevolution and ecology of nitrifiers - Klosterneuburg... | ecosystem: Engineered > WWTP > Aerobic digester >... | reverse complement strand
ACTGGACATGGAACACTACGCCAGCGGTGGTTACATCCTGCGTGTTCTATCAGCCGACCAACGCGATGTCAAATCCTTCAAGATCTCTGTTACCCACTAAGCCATGAAAAAGCTCACCCTCCTTCTCCTCTCTTTTGCGTTCATCGGCGGTGCATTCGCCCAGGTGCCACAACGCATGAACTACCAAGCGATCCTGCGCGATGTGGGTGGCGCAATTCTGCCCAACACCTCCGCAACTTTGGGACTGGCCGTCCTGCAAGGCAGCGCAAGCGGACCCGTGGTCTACAGCGAGGACCATGCGGTTACCACAAATGGATTCGGCTTGGCCAACGTTGCCCTCGGTGGGGGCACTGTCGTGAGCGGCACCTTCGCCGGGATCGATTGGAGCGGTGGGCCCTACTTCGTGCGTACCAGCATGAACGGTACTGCAATGGGCACCTCGCAATTGTTGAGCGTACCCTATGCCTTGTTCGCAGAGGAAAGCAATACGCCCGGACCACAAGGACCCGAAGGTCCTGAAGGGCCGCAAGGCGTTGCAGGTGCAGCAGGTGCTACTGGCGCAGCAGGTGCTACTGGACCTGCGGGTGCAACGGGTCCGCAGGGTCCGCAAGGAAATCCTGGACCAACCGGACCAACTGGACCACAAGGGCAGACAGGGCAAGATGGCACGGGCGTTACGATCCTCGGATCACTGACCAATGTGAACCAACTACCTGGCACCGGTGATCCTGGTGATGCGTATCTGGTGAATGGCAACTTGTACGTATGGAGCGACAACACGAACACGTGGGAGAATGTCGGTTCGATCTCAGGTCCTGCCGGCCCGCAAGGTCCTGCTGGTCCGACCGGCCCAACAGGACCCGCTGGAGCGACGGGTGCAAACGGTGCTCAAGGTCCTACTGGTGCTGCCGGAGCAACAGGTAACACTGGCACGCAAGGACCTGCTGGTGATGATGGTCGAACCGTGCTGAACGGATCCACCAACCCGACCGGAGGTACTGGTGCGAACGGTGATTTCTACGTCAATACTTCGAACAACTTCTTGTATGGACCGAAGACCGGTGGTGCATGGGGAACAGGAATTTCGCTCGTTGGGCCGCAAGGATCCACAGGTGCGACAGGGACCCAAGGTCTGCAAGGCCTTCCCGGGACAAATGGAACAAACGGCACCATAGGACCGCCAGGACCAACTGGACCACCCGGTCCTCGTGGTTATTCTGTGCTGAATGGCACGACCAACCCAACTGCTGGAACGGGTGAGAACTCGGAATTCTATATAAACACCTCCACTAACACGATCTACGGACCCAAGACCGGTGGAGCATGGGGAGCAGGCACTTCATTGGTCGGACCGCAAGGAACTGCAGGAACAAATGGAACGAATGGAACGAACGGCGCACCTGGCACGCCCGGGACCAACGGAACGAACGGTACTCCGGGCGCACCCGGAACCAACGGCACGAATGGAACCAACGGCGTGGATGGAAGAACTGTACTGAACGGTGCAACCAACCCGGCAGCGGGCACCGGAGCCAATGGTGACTTCTTCATCAACTCGGCCACTAATTTCCTGTACGGACCAAAAACAGGAGGTGCTTGGGGAGCAGGCGTTTCATTGGTAGGGCCGCAAGGAACTGCAGGAACAAATGGCACGAACGGCGCACCTGGCACACCTGGGACCAACGGAACCAACGGTACTCCGGGAGCACCCGGAACCAACGGCACAAATGGCACGAACGGCTTGGATGGAAAGACCGTGCTGAACGGCACTACGAACCCTGCCGGAGGAACCGGCACGAACGGTGATTTCTATATCAACACCTCGACCAATTTCCTATTCGGACCAAAGACCGGTGGTGCATGGGGGACAGGAATTTCCTTGGTTGGACCTCCCGGACCAGGAGGTGCCGGATGGGCTTTGACCGGAAATGCAGGAACAGTACCTGCCAACAATTTCCTTGGGACCACGGATGATCAACCACTTCAATTCAAAGTGAACAACATCTATTCTGGTTGGATCTCCAATACCGGTAGCACAAGTATGGGCTACGAGGCTTTCGGCCCAACCAATACGACGATCGACGCCAACACCGCTTTCGGTTACCGAGCTCTGAGACTTGCAACCGGTGCAGGCATTGCTAATGCCGCGTTCGGTAGGAATACCCTGAATTCGCTCACCACTGGCTTGAGCAATTCCGCATTCGGGGATCAATGCATGCTGAACACGACAACAGGCGCTTTCAATTGCGCCATAGGCCAAGGGGTTCTTGGCACCAACACGACGGGAAGCAACAATACCGCGCTTGGGTATAGAACATTGAATGATAATACGACGGGTTTCTCGAATGTGGCCGTGGGAGCGAACGCATTGCGGAAGAACACGAACCGATCGAACATCGTGGCCGTAGGCGATAGCACTTTGTACAACAACGGTGTAGGTGCTGGGCCGATAGACGATATCGACGTTCCGGGCCAAGCAGCATACAATGTCGCTGTGGGCAGCAAAGCGTTGTTCTCCAACAACACAGGCGGGTCAAATACGGCCATTGGCTGGCGGGCTTCGTACGGTGTAACATCGGGCTTCGACAATACGGCACTTGGCCAACTTACACTTGCCAACACCATCTCAGGCTCCAACAATACAGCGGTAGGGTCCGGGGCCGGACCAACGTTGAGCGGTTTTTCAAATACAACCGCGATCGGGAGAAGCGCCTCCACTAGTGCAAACAATCAGGCGCGAATAGGGAATGCCTCGGTCACCAGTATCGGCGGCCAAGTCGGGTGGACCACCGTCAGCGATGCCCGTTTCAAACGAAATGTTTCTGCCGATGTACCCGGGCTCGACTTCATCATCAAACTGCGTCCGGTCACTTATAACTTGGATGCTAACAGCCTCTCCTCCTTCCTTAAAGAAGGCCAATACACCGACGAAAAAGGAATGATGGTCACTGATCATCCCGATGCGGAAACCATTGCAGCACGGGAAGCAAAATCCGTCATTCGCTACACGGGGTTCCTGGCCCAAGAGGTCGAGACGGCAGCCAGGTCCAGTGGTTTCGATTTCAGTGGTGTGGATGCACCGAAGAACGACCAAGACCTCTACGGGCTGCGCTATTCGGAGTTCGTTGTTCCCTTGGTAAAAGCCGTCCAAGAGCAACAAGCCCTGATCATGAAAATGGAAGAGCGCATTCGACAACTCGAAGCTCGTTGATACCTGAACTGACAGTCACGGCCGATCAACGCTACGTCAACTCCTTCAAGATCTCTGTAACCCACTAAACCATGAAAAAGTTCACCCTCCTTCTCCTCACTTGTGCGTTCATCGGCGGAGTCTTCGCCCAAGTGCCGCAACGCATGAACTACCAAGCGATCCTGCGCGATGTGGGTGGCGCAATTCTGCCCAACACCTCCGCAACTTTGGGACTGGCCGTTCTGCAAGGCAGCGCCTCCGGCCCCGTGGTATACAATGAAGACCACGCGGTGACGACCAATGGTTTCGGTCTTGCCAATGTTGCCCTAGGTGGTGGCACTGTCGTGAGCGGCACCTTCGCCGGGATCGATTGGAGCAACGGACCCTACTTCGTGCGTACCAGCATGAACGGTACTGCAATGGGCACCTCGCAATTGTTGAGCGTACCTTATGCCTTGTTCGCAGAGGAAAGCAATACTCCCGGACCACAAGGGGAGCAAGGGATACAAGGTGAACAGGGGGAACAAGGCGAGCCGGGTCCTGCTGGCGCAACCGGTGAAACCGGTGCTACTGGTGCAACGGGTGCACAAGGGCCTCAGGGAGAACCAGGAGCCGATGGCGCCGACGGAACCGGAGTGACCATTCTGGGGTCGCTTACCAATGTCAACCAGTTGCCGGGAACCGGTGATCCGGGCGATGCCTATTTGGTGAACGGCAACTTGTACGTATGGAGCGCGAACACGAACACCTGGGAGAACGTTGGGAGTATCCAAGGCCCAGCTGGTCCGCAAGGGACACAAGGTGTTCCGGGACCAACAGGGGAGACCGGAGCTACGGGTGCACAAGGCACTCCGGGTACCAATGGCACCAACGGTACCAATGGAACCAATGGAGCGGATGGACGAACCGTGCTGAATGGATCCATCAATCCGACCGGTGGTACCGGTGCGAACGGTGACTTCTACATCAATACATCCAACAACTTCCTATACGGACCGAAGACCGGTGGTGTATGGGGAACAGGAATTTCGCTTGTTGGGCCGCAAGGAACAGCCGGCACCAATGGAATAAACGGCATCAACGGAACACCAGGCACCAATGGAACGAACGGAGCACCAGGGACAAATGGAACGAATGGAACGAACGGCTTGGATGGACGAACCGTATTGAACGGTGCAACAAACCCCGCAGCAGGAACCGGAGCCAATGGTGATTTCTACATCAACACCGCAACAAACTTCTTATACGGTCCTAAGTCGGGTGGCGCATGGGGAGCAGGCGTTTCATTGGTAGGGCCGCAAGGAACCGCAGGAACAAATGGAACAAACGGCGCACCTGGAACACCTGGCACCAACGGGACCAATGGAACGAACGGTACGCCGGGCGCACCGGGGACCAATGGAACCAATGGGACCAACGGTGTGGATGGAAGGACCGTATTGAACGGTGCAACCAACCCCGCAGCAGGAACCGGCGCGAATGGCGATTTCTACATCAACACCGCAACAAACCTCTTATACGGACCGAAGTCGGGTGGCGCTTGGGGATCAGGCGTATCATTGGTAGGGCCACAAGGAACTGCCGGAATAAATGGAACGAATGGAACAAACGGCGCACCGGGCACTCCTGGAACTAACGGAACCAATGGAACCAACGGCACTCCGGGCGCACCTGGAACCAATGGTACCAATGGCACCAACGGTGCAGATGGACGAACCGTGTTGAACGGTGCAACGAACCCGACTGCAGGCACCGGAGCCAATGGTGATTTCTACATCAACACGGCCACCAACTTCCTGTACGGACCAAAGACAGGAGGTGCATGGGGAGCAGGCGTTTCGCTTGTAGGGCCACAAGGAACTGCAGGAACAAATGGAACGAACGGATCACCTGGAGCACCTGGAACGAACGGAACCAATGGCCTAGATGGAAGTACCGTACTGAATGGCACCACAAACCCCGCAGTAGGCACCGGCGCAAATGGTGACTTTTACATCAATACCGCAACAAACACCTTATATGGACCTAAGACAAGCGGAGCATGGGGGGCCGGAGTATCCTTAGTGGGACCAGCAGGACCAGCAGGTGGCGGAGGCTGGTCGTTAACGGGGAATACCGGAACGAATACACTTACGAATTTCATTGGTACGACCGACAGCATGAATTTTGAAGTACGAGCCAACAATAGGCGTGCAGGTTTGGTGGGACCAACTACGAACAATACAGCATGGGGATATCGGGCCCTGCCTACAACCAGTACAGGAACCAATAACACTGCTTTGGGGCGCACGACGCTCGGAAGTAACACTATTGGAGGAAGCAACACCGCAGTCGGGACTTTCGCCTTGGCATTCAATACCACGGGCACGTACAACACAGCAATTGGGAATGGTGCACTTGAGAACAGTCCGACCGGAAGGAACAACACTGCAATTGGTTGGCGCGCCGCATATCTGAATACTATTGGGAATTCCAACGTTGCTATTGGTGTTGGCGCGTTGCGACTCAACTTGAACCGGAGCAACATTGTGGCCATTGGCGATAGCGCGCTTTACAACAATGCAGCTGGGCTTGCCCCTCCAGCAGGCAAGCTCCCGATACCAGATGGCTACTACAACACCGCCGTGGGCAGTAAATCCTTGTTCACCAACGTGACCGGACTAAGTAACACTGGTGTAGGATATCAGACCCTCTTTACGAACAATTCGGGTTCGCATAACACTGCTATGGGCGAAAGGGCTCTATACACAAATACCGGCTTTTCTAATACTGCGGTCGGATCCAGTGCATTGCTGCAGAATACAAGCGGGGAAGGCAATACGGCCGTCGGCTATTTCGCGTTGCGTGGAACTGTCGGTAATGGAGAATACAACGCTGCACTGGGCTTCAACGCCGGCTCAACTCTCTCCACTGCCCGGTACAACACGGCCATTGGTTTCGGCACCCTCAGCAATAATACAATAGGGCACAACAATACGGCCGTCGGTCGCAGTGCAGGCCCTTCGGTGGACAATATTGCCAACACAACGGCTCTTGGCTACGACGCTCGCCCCACAGCCACCAACATGGTACGTGTCGGCAACACACTTGTCACCAGCATCAATGGTGCCGTGAATTTCACCATGGTAAGCGATGCACGATTCAAACGCGACCTCCGTACCGATGTTCAAGGACTGGACTTCATCCTGGCCTTGAAGCCAATGACCTACACCTATGATGTCACAGGGATGCGTGAATTCCTGAAGGAGGGCATTGAAAAGGATAAGGATGGAAATGACGTACGCGTTTCCGACCCCGACGTGGATCAGGCGATCGCAGAAAAGGAGGTCATCCGTTACTCTGGCTTTCTAGCCCAGGATGTGGAAAAGGCTGCGCAGGCGATAGGCTACAGTTTCAGCGGGGTTGATGCACCCAAGAACAACAGTTCGCTTTACGGCCTGCGCTATTCTGAATTCGTAGTGCCTCTTGTAAAAGCCGTGCAAGAACAGCAATCCCTGATCGATGCGCAACAGAAGCAGATCGATACGTTGAAGGAACAGGTAGAGTTGCTCTTGCGTCGCTGATCGCCCTTATTTCCCGAACGGGTATCGGCTCATCGCGCCTTGCATGATGCTGGTACCCGTTCGCAATTCATACACCATGCGCGGGTCGCCTACCATCCTCCTTCTGATTTCATTCACCAGCGTCTTCGCGCAGCAGCCAAACGCGACGGATAAAGTGATGCGTTCACTTTCCGATACCCTCACTGCGGACGGTTTCACCACACGGGCAAAGCAATTCATCAACTTGGGTGAACTGGACTCCGCTCTTGCCCAGAGCGTCTTGGGCCTTCGGTACTTGGAGGCCGCAACCCCGCAAGTGAAAGAACTGTTCGTCTGGAATTTCCGGTTGATGAAGGCGCAGAAGCTGCACGGCATGATCGAATTCTACCAAGGGGAGTACGACCGAGCATTGAAGAGCATGCAAGCGTACCAGCGAACCGCCAAAGCGGTCGGATCACAAACGGATGTCGGTGCCGCATTCAATTACATGTCCTACTGCTTTCGTTCCATGAACGATGCTGTACAGGCCAAGAAGGCCGCTCAACAAGCGATCGAAGTCCTGCGGACATTACCTGTGAGCGACGACCTCGCGAACGCCTATACGGGACTCGCCAGTGCATACGCTGATGAACGCGAGCTGGATAGCACATTGACCTACAACAGGCTTGCACTGACCATCTACGAACGGACCGGCAACACCGCGAACGCCACCAACACCTGGCTGAACATGGCGGATAGCTGGGCGCTTATCGGTCGTTACGATTCGTGCAGAACAGTGCTTGAACATGCCCGTAATGGTACAGGACCCGATGGTTTTCCTGATGCGCGAATGAAGTATCATGCCCATTGGGGAGCGGTCCATTTTGTGGACGGTGAGCTCCTCCTTGCCAAGTTGTTCTTGGACAGCGCCATGTTGCTTGCGAACGATCTGGAGAACGCAGAGTCCAAGGCCCACATCGGCGATCTGCTGGCACTTACCGCTGCAGCACAACATCAGAACCGCGAGGCGATCTTGCTACAACGTGCCGCACGCGAAAGTCTGCTCGATGATCTGGACCTGGGCAAAGCGCGTTCGTTGACAGAAGCCCGACTGGACTACGAACACGAGATCGAACGCATAAGGACGAATGATCAGCTGGACCGACAACGGAGACAGAACATGTTCACCATGGCGGTAGCCGTAGCATCGATCGTGGCAGCCATTCTCCTGTTCCTGCTCTATCGCAACACGCGAAAGGCACGTATCGCGATCCAACGGGAAAAGGAAGTTTCCGAATCATTGCTGTTGAACATCCTGCCTGCCGAAGTGGCCGATGAGTTGAAACGCACCGGACATGCAGAAGCACGCCAGTTCGATCGTGCGACGATCCTCTTTTCCGATTTCAAGGAGTTCACCCCAATGAGCGAAGCGATGTCCGCGACCGATCTGGTGGAAGAACTGAATGCTTGCTTTGAAGCCTTCGACACCATCATCACCCGACACGGCGTGGAGAAGATCAAGACCATCGGCGATGCCTACATGGCCGCTGGCGGACTTCCTGACCCAAAGGCCTCCACCCCGATCGACGTGGTCAACGCGGCATTGGATATGCAGACGTTCATAAGCACCCGTAAAAAGGAACGAGAACAACATGGCCTGCTTGCTTTCGACATGCGCATCGGCATCCATACTGGACCAGTGGTCGCCGGGATCGTGGGTGTGAAGAAATTCCAGTACGATATATGGGGCGACACGGTGAATACGGCGAACCGTATGGAGACGCTCGGTGAAGTGGGCGAAGTGAATATCAGTGAGGCCACCTACCAACTGATCAAGTCTTCCTCCGATCTTCGTTTCTCGCCGCGAGGTAAAGTGCCTGTGAAGGGGAAAGGAGAAATGGAGATGTTCTTTGTCCATCACCCCGGCCCGACTTTCCAGGATCCATTCACAATAGTTCATGGAACATGAGGTATCCGTGCCGACCTTCGGGTCGATCATTACCAGTGTCTCGGAAAGTTCAGTGATCACTTGCGCACCTACTGGCATGACTTGCTTCCTTCGATCGTTGTTGGCGACGTTTCTGGCAATAAGCTCATGTTGGGAAACCGGTCCTGCATTCGCACAGGAAAACCCCTTGCGGCTGGACTCAGTGGTCAGGCAGCTGGACCGCACAGCGGAGGACACGATCCAACTCGCACTCCTGATCTCCGCTTGCGAATCATGGTACACGTCCAATAATGCATTTCCCTATTTGCAACGGTTGGACAGCCTCTCAACCAAGTTGTTGAAGAGTGATGTCCCGGCGGTTCGCAAGCGCGCCATACATGCGCAAGGAGCGTTCCATTTCTTTACTGGTTATCACGCCAAATTCGCACGCAACGTTCCGCTTGCGTTGCATTCGTTCAATGCCGCGATCGATGAATTCGGCTCAATCGGTTCACAGGGAGCCCTCGCCGAAACGTACGATGCGCTCGGTATCCTCTTTCGTGCCGTTGGGGATCACGAGCAAGCCATCACCAATTTCCTCGAAGAGCGACGGATCGCCATTGCGCTTCAGCGCCCGCACCTCAATACCCAAGCTCTGGTGCACTTGGCCGCGTGTGCTGCGGACCAAGGAGACTTCCGAACGGCTCGGCTCTACCTCGATTCATGCAGTGCAAGCAGCGCTACGGACAGTTCCGCAGTATTGAATGAACGTGCTAGGATCGCCACCCTCAATGGGAACGACGAGGATGTGATCCAACTATTGCACGAAAGTTTGGCCATCGCAAAACGCTCGACTAACCCATGGGACCAGCTACCTGTACTTGCCCCACTTGCACGGAAGTATTATGCTATGGACAAAGTGATAGAAGGGCTGGCGAGCGCCGTAGAGTGTGAGCGCATCGCCAGGGAAGTTGGGGACCAGACGGCCTATTGCACGTGCATGGTGCTGGTTGGAGAAGGTGAACTGCGTGCGGGTAAAACGAGCAAGGCCGAACTCAAATGGCTCGACGCGCTCAAACTCGCTCGCACGATCGGGAACGCGGGAAGTGCGCGAGAACTGGGCGACGAAGGTTCAGTACTGCACATCACAACACTCCTAGGAAAACTCTATCGTGATCAAGGACGCGTGGCGGAAGCGTTGTCCATGTCCGATGAATGGGTCGTTGCACAGGAACAGATCCAACGCATGTCGGGGCGCGATGAAATGCTGTTGATGTCCTTTCGCAAGGAGCAGTTCATCGACAGTCTGGAGATGGCCAATGCCAAAGAACGTGATGCCCTTGTGCATTCGGAAAAATTACAACGTGAAAGAAGCCGGACCATTCTGCTACTGGCCTTCGCGATCCTTATCGTGATCATTGCCATCGTGCTTTGGAGCCGTTCGCGCCTATTGGCCCGCACCAACGCCGCCATTCTCGCTGCGCAACAACAACTCGTGGATAGTGAGAAGGCCCGCGAAGCCGATTCACTACGCACACGCATCGCTGGGGACATACATGATCAACTCGGCAGCGACCTTACTAAACTGGTCATGCTAAGCGACGAAGTGACCGCGAACAATGGGAATATTGGATCGACCATGGAAACGACCAACGCGATCAAACGTGTGGCACGTGAGGCGACCCGTTCGCTCGGCGACATCGTCTGGGCCGTTGATCCGGCTCAGGACGACCTTTCCAGTTTGGTCGATCGCATCCGTTCGCATAGCATGGACATGTTGGACGGAACTTCGATCGAACACACGATCGACTGCATGCATTCAGGGGACCACCAACGGATCACACCCTCCACCAAACGGGACATTCAGTTGATCCACCGTGAAGCGCTCAACAACTCTATTAAACACGCGAAAGCCACCCGTATCGATGTCCTTCTTCACTCCAGATCGGATCACATCACGATGCGCATCACAGACAATGGTGTTGGCTTGGGCGAACCTGTCGGAACCAAAGGGAACGGGCTTCGCAATTTGCATCGACGGGCCGAGCGCATCGGGGCAACGCTCCAAATTGAAAGTAATGCAACCGGGACCAAAGTACTTCTAGAATGGGAATTTTTCGGCAGCCCAACTGATCCGTGGATCGCGGCCAACCAATTTCTGCAGAATCCACTAGTGCATTAGAACCCACTCCCGAGTAGATCGATGCGGTCCTAAAACCACGGTCCGGAGCGATTTGGCCCTGTGTCCACTTCAACCGCGGAATACCACTAAATGGGTATTGCCACAAAGGCAATTCCGCCATCTCTTTATGGCCTCTACCAGGTCAAACCTAACGATGGACGACTGGTCACTTTACGGAACCAACGGTCCCCCAACTATGCGCCAACGAAGAGATCTTTCTCCAGCCTTGTGCCGGTGTGTGTTCCTCTTGGCATTGCTTCAGGTCAGTTTTGCGCATGGGCAGGAACTCGATAGTTTGCGCAAGGCCATGAACGATCCAACCCTTCATGACACTCTGCGTGCAGATGCCATGGCCGGCATGGTGCGCACCAGCCTGATGGCCGGTCAACCGGACTCTGCTTTGGCGATCGCATACCAACTGGAACGGTTCTGTTCCGCCCAAAACGTCACGCGGCGCACCGGTTCAGCATCGGCCATGCTCGGCACGATCTACGCACAGTCGGCAGCCTACGATCCTGCAAGGGTGTGGTTCCGCAAAGCCATGGCACACCATGCTGCAAATGGCGATAAGAAACAGCTTGGCGAAACTGAATTGAGCTTGGGGCTAACCTACCATTTGCAGGGACTTAGACCACAAGCCCTCCAACATGACCTTAATGCTTTGGCCACGATCGAATCAATTGGGGATAGCGCGTCACTGGCACGCGCCCACAATAACATTGCGGCCTTGTACACGGATATGGAGCAATTCGACAATGCGCTTATTCATCTGAACAGGGCCTTGTCGATCATGCGACCGCGCAACGACCCGCGGTTGCGCAATACGATAGGACAGTTGGGGATCTTATACCGCCGTCAAGGTGACTATGATAAGGCCATGCCCCTGCTGCTTGAATCCGTGGAACGTAGTGAAGCGTTGCAGGATAATGAGACCCTTTCCCGGATCTTGCAGACGATCGCCGACATACACTTCGAAAAAGGAGATGCCCAATTGAGCATGGACACCTACACGCGTTCCTCCATCCTCGGATCACCCTATACACAGATCCAGAACTTGATCAACATCGGCAAATGCCTTGTTGAACTTGGACGTGAACGCGATGCACTCAACTCGTTCATTCAAGCCATCGCTATGGCCAAGGCCAACGATGATCTGGTGGAGCAGTCGATCGCACAACATGAACTATTCGTGATATATGAAAAGCAAGGTAATAAGGCATTGGCATTGGAAGCCTTCAAGCAGCACGTGGCTCTTCGAGACTCCATAAGCAATACGGACAAGACCCGGGAACTGACACAGATCGAAATGCAATTCGGCTTCGACAAACAACAGCTTGCGGACAGTCTCCTTTTCGCGCAGGATAAAGCGATCCAGGTCAAGGAGATCCAAAAACAGAAAGTGATCCGAAATGGCTTCGTTGGTGGTTTCGCGTTGGTCGCCCTTTTCGCCGTCGTTTTCTTCACACAACGTAACCGCATCAGTAAAGAGAAGGCCCGCAGCGAAGAGCTACTGCTCAATATCCTCCCTTCGGAAGTAGCTGAGGAGCTTAAGGCAAAGGGCGCAGCCGATGCCGTGCAGATAGATCAAGTAACCGTGCTCTTCACCGACTTCAAGGGCTTTACCGCGCTCAGTGAAAAACTCAGTCCACGCGAGCTGGTCAAGGACCTCAATGAATGTTTCAGTGGCTTCGATCGCATTACCGGCAAATACGGTATCGAAAAGATCAAAACGATCGGGGATGCCTACATGGCCGCGGGAGGCTTGCCCACACCCAACACTACCCACGCCACCGATGTGGTCCAAGCCGCTTTGGAGATGTGCGACTTCGTGGCCGAGGGAAAGGCACGCAAGATCGCAGCTGGCCTACCCTTCTTCGAGGTCCGTATCGGTATTCACACCGGACCCGTGGTTGCAGGCATCGTGGGGGTGAAGAAATTCCAGTACGACATCTGGGGCGATACGGTGAACACCGCAAGCCGCATGGAATCTTCCGGCGAAGTTGGGCAGGTGAACATCAGTGAAACAACGTATGATCAAGTGAAAGTCCATCAACATTTCACTTTCACCCCACGTGGCAAAGTGCAGGCGAAAGGCAAAGGAGAAATGGAAATGTTCTTCGTTTCACGCAATGCGGTCGCGTGAGTGCTGATACACGCCATACACGGATCCCAAGTAACCTCTTCACGGATATGAGCGCTCCAAAAACCGGGTACCGACCAAGAAGCTGGCTGCGTTCAATGCGCCGATCGTTCAACGTCTGCGCACTGCTTTTGGCCAGTTTTGCGCAAGGGCAGGACCTTGATAGTCTACAAAGCGTATGGAAGAACGCCCAACTTTCAGACTCCATACGTTCAGGAGCCTGCTTTGAACATTCTCTTGATCACACTCGGAACGGCAACTTGGATTCCGCATTGGTCTTGGCAAAACGCAGTTTGGCTTTCGCAGAAGCTGATGGCTCACCAAGACTGCAAGGCGGCAGCTGGAAACTGATCTCCAATGTGTTGGCCGACCAGGGTGCATACGACGCCTCCCGGGAGGCAACCACGAAAGCCATGGAATTCTGGTCTTCACTGAATGACATGAAACGCATGGGCGACATGGAGATCGGGTACGGCTATACATACATTCTTCAAGGAGCATACAATCTGGGGTTGGCACACAATCTGAAAGCCTTGGACCACTACACCGCTAAACCGGATAGCGATGGAATTGCCCATGCCGAGAACAACATTGGCGCATTGTATGCCATGTTGAATGAGTATGATAAGTCCATAGAACACAGCAACCGGGCATTGGCAATTATGTCGGCCCGTAAGGACCCAAGGATCGCGAACGTGATCGCTGGATTAGGGAAGAACTACCAAATGACCGGGGACTTCGACGAGGCCAAAAGAACCTTTTTCCAGGCCATGGACCTTTTCGCAGAAGACAAGAACACCGAAGGCGTAGCACGCATTTGGAACGCCCTGAGCAACTTGTACTTGGAGCAAGGAAGCCCGGACAGTGCTGTGTTCGCGGCCCGGCGTACCATTGAATTGACAAAACAACCCTTCCAGATCATTCAAGCAAGCCTCAATGAATCGCGCGCGTTGCAAAAGCAGGGACGCTGGCGAGAAGCGCTGGCACCCGCTCAACGTGCAGAAGCCCTCGCCGTGGAAACAAACAGCCTCGATACCAGGGCAAGTGCGAACAAGGAACTCTCCATGGTACATGAAGCACTCGGGGACAAAGGCCGTGCATTGGAGGCATTCAGGCTCTACGTTCTGCTCAACGATTCGGTTCGGAATGATGAGCAAGTGAAGGAACAAACACGGATGGAAGTGACCCACGCTTTCGACCAACAAATACTCGCGGACAGCCTTTCCAATGCCGCTGAAAAAGAACAAACCCGGCTGGAGAACCTCGCAACCCTTACCAAAGAAAAGAACCGCCGGAATCTCTTTTTGCTTTCCGGTGTCGGCTTGCTTGTCTTCGCTGGGGCTTTGGGCCATAGGCTTCGCGAAACACGGAGGTCGCGCGCGGCGATCCAAAAGGAAAAGGACATCAGTGAGGGATTGCTCCTCAACATCCTGCCCGCCGAAGTAGCCATGGAACTCAAAGCCAAGGGCCAGGCCGATGCGGTGCAGATAGATCTGGTAACCGTGCTCTTTACCGACTTCAAAGGCTTCACCGCGCTCAGCGAAACGCTTAGTCCACGCGAATTGGTCCATGACCTCAACGAATGTTTCAGCGGCTTCGATCGCATTACCGGGAAATACGGCATAGAGAAGATAAAGACCATTGGAGATGCGTACATGGCCGCCGGAGGATTGCCTACGCCCAACTCCACACACGCCACCGACGTGATCCAAGCCGCTCTGGAAATGCGCGACTTCGTCGCCGAGGGTAAGGCACGCAAGATCGCAGCTGGCCTACCCTTCTTCGAAGTCCGCATCGGCATTCACACCGGACCGGTCGTTGCGGGGATCGTGGGGGTGAAGAAATTCCAGTACGACATCTGGGGCGACACTGTGAACACCGCAAGCCGCATGGAATCTTCCGGTGAAGTTGGAATGGTGAACATCAGTGGGACAACGTATGCACTCGTGAGCGGAGTGAATGGTCCCTCGACTGCACCCGGGATACCAGCCTTCACATTCACACCTCGTGGACGAGTGCAAGCAAAGGGCAAAGGAGAAATGGAGATGTTCTTTGTTGATCGCAGTTCGACCGAATGAACCTTGGTCGAAGCCATATCCGAAAATCAGGCGCAACAACACAGTGTGCCCCGGTCCGTTCGCACTCGTTGGGTATGGCTTTGACCGATCATTGGCTCATTGCCCACATCATCTTCACCATTACCAAACTTACATGCATCAAGTACCCACTAATGGGTATTGCGCGGGGCAATGAAAGGTCGTCCATTTGCTTTCGTGGAAAGGTCCAATGAGCACAGCTGAAGTACATAAACAGAAAGATCATCTATCCTCTGCTCGAGCGGCTTCCGCTTGGCGTTGGTTCCTTGCGCTGGCGTTCTTCGCTCCTTTCTCGCCGATCCCGGAGCAAAGGCCCACGAGCGTTGCTGAACAGGGATCCGAACAGCCCGCTGAACAGCAACCGTCTGCGATGTTCAGTCCAACCCTGTTCGTTCAAGATGGACCTGAGCGACCGGATCTTTCGACAACTGACTTCTTCGAAGAAGACCGCATGGCCCAGATCAAGGAAGCGATCGCCATGAGTGAATACCACATCAGCTTTCAAGAAAAGCCCGCTTGTCTTCAGAGTCCGAACCGTGCACAGGATCTCCGGATCAACTACTACACAGATGGCTTCTCTCTGACTCCTCGCATTGAGGGTGAACGCTATCACACGCAGCTCCGTGTACGATCTGTTGGTCGTAAGGATCACGAATGGACGCCTTCCCGTTCAGCGACCATAACCGCTAACGAGCACCATGCCGAAGCTGATCATGGCACGTTCAAGATCATGTATGAAAACGATGAACGCGGCATGCGCCAGGATTTTCTGGTGAAGGAAAGACCCGAGGGTTCAGGACCATTGAACGTGAATTTGCGCTACGAAGGTGATCTAATGGTTACCCAAACTGGGGAGGATGATATCCTCTTCAGTTCCATCGACATTTTTGGCAACCCGGTATCCGAAGTATGGTACAAGGACCTGCTAGCCTGGGATGCGAACAACGAACCCTTGCATGCATGGGCGAGCATCGAAGCTGATGCTATCGTTCTCCATGTGGACGATGCGAATGCCGAATACCCCGTAACCATTGACCCGTTGAGCACCACGGCCACCTGGACCGGGGAAGGCAACCAGGCCGGAGCTTTTTACGGGAGTAGTGTGAATACTGCTGGCGACGTGAACGGAGATGGGCGCAGCGATATCATCATTGGTGCGCCTTTCTACGACGGCGGTGCTACCAACGGAGGTCGCGTCTTCATCTATCACGGCACACCCAATGGCCCCAGCGTTTCGGTAAGCACCACAATTACCAGCATTGCTGCGCAAGTGGCCATGGGCGGTTCGGTTGCCACCGCTGGCGATGTGAATGGCGATGGATACAGCGATGTGGTGATCACGCGCGAAACGGCTTCTCCCAATTCTTCAGCCGTCTTTATCCACTATGGTTCACCGACTGGTGTAAGTGCCACACCGAACACCACTATAACATTGGGAGGAGTATGCTGTGGGACCACGGCAGAGACCGCTGGAGATGTGAACGGAGATGGATACAGCGATGTGATCATCGCAGATGCCGCTTGGGCGGCCAACAGGGGGCGAGCTTATATCTATCACGGCAGTCCGACCGGCTTGTTGGCGACACCTACCACAACCATCTCCGGTACGCAAGACAATGCTTATTTGGGCAACTCGGTTTCCTCGGCCGGCGATGTGAACAACGATGGCTACAGCGATGTGATCATCGGGCAGGGCCACTGGACGGCCGGACAACAAGAAGAAGGGCGCTTCCTCGTATACCTCGGTACTGCCACCGGTATAAACGCCACGCCGAACTTTACCTACGAGTCCAACCAAACGTATATGTTCTTGGGGGTTTCGGTGTCCTTCGCTGGCGACGTGAATGGCGATGGGTACAGCGACGTGATCGTGGGCGGGCCTTCGTACTTCGATGGAAGCAATACGGTGGGAGCCGCTTTCGTGTTCTACGGCTCCGCAGTGGGCATTACCGCGACGGGTATGGACCTGGAGGCGGGTGCGGTGAATGCATCTTCCTTCGGTTATAGCGTAGGCTGCGCAGGTGATGTGAATGGCGATGGTTACGCGGATGTGATCATCGGTGAACCTGGCGGCTTTACCACACAACCTGGAGCGGCTTATGTCTTTCTCGGCACGGCATCGGGTTTGAGCGGTACGCCGGTTTGGACAGGTGGTGGCGTGCAGGCAAGTGCAGGATATGGATCCTCGGTAGCCGGTGCAGGAGACGTGAACGGGGATGGTTACAGTGATGTGCTGGTGGGTGCGCCCAGAAAGGACAATATCGGCCAGACCGATGAAGGGCATGTCATGTACTACCAAGGCTCCCCGAATGGGCTTTCAGCCAGCGGCACACTCGATCAAACACAGTCATCGGCTTTCTTCGGAACCTCGGTAAGCGCCGCTGGCGATGTGAACGGCGATGGGTTCAGCGATGTGATCATCGGGGCACCGCAATACGACAATGGGCAAACGAATGAAGGAAGAGCATACGTTTACTATGGTGGCACGGGGGGTCTGCCTTTTACTGCATCGTGGATCATAGAGAACAATATTGCACTTTCGCTCTTAGGCACTAGCGTATCCACAGCAGGCGATGTGAACGGCGATGGATACAGCGATGTGATCATTGGTGCACCCGGTGCGGCGATCGGCGAGGCCGGAGAAGGTCTCGCCTACGTATATCATGGGTCCGCGGCAGGGCTGGGCACTACTCCGTGGGTCGCCGAACGCGACCTCCTTGGTGCAGCACTCGGGTCCAGCGTTGCGTCCGCTGGCGATGTGAACGGCGATGGCTACAGCGATGTGGTGATCGGCGCCAACGGTTACAGCGTAAGTCAAGCACTGGAAGGTGCGGCATACATCCATCTTGGTTCTGCTACTGGGCTTAATGCCATTCCACTATTCACCTTTGTGCAGGGGCAAGCAAATGCACGCGTCGGCAGTAGTGTAGCCGGTGTTGGCGATGTGACCGGGGATGGTTATGGTGATGTGGTCGTGGGTGCTTCAGGCTGGACCTCCTCTGCACTCACCGGGCGTGGCAGGGCATTTCTATTGAAAGGTCATCCCGCAGGGGTCTTCTACGAAACCAGTTGGGTGGTAGAAGGCTCCAACGCCAGTTCGGCGCTGGGGTCTTCCGCAGCTGGTGCAGGCGATGTGAACGGCGATGGCTATCAGGACCTCATCATTGGAGAACCGGGTCGACCCAACGGCGCTGCTACTGGCGCCGGGCGCGCATTGATGTTCCATGGTGCTTCTACCGTACCCTCCACCACTCCCACATGGACTACACTGGGCACATCCACCGGCGCGCAGTTCGGCTTCAGCGTTTCCAAGGCGGGCGATGTGAACAAGGATGGTTACGGCGATGTGGTCGTTGGCATTCCCGGAGATAGCAACGGTCGCATCAACATCTATCACGGATCACCAACTGGGCTCCCTGTAACAGCGAGTGCCACCTTCACTTCCACAAACAGCGGTGCGCGTTTGGGTACCAGCGTTTCCAACAGCGGGTCGCAAAGTGGAGATGGCTATGGCGATGTGATCGCAGGCGCACCGGAATACAGCGTAACTTTTCCTCCAAGTGCAGATCGTGGACGCGTCCACGTCTTCACTGGAAATAACGGGCTTTCACGAAGTCAGCGCACACGGCAATACCGTGCTGATCAAGTGACGCCGGTGCAAACAAGCAATGGCACCTTCGATGTGAATTGTGGATGGACCATCGGCCAGATCGCACGATCTCACTTGGGTCGACGCCGAATGAAATTGGCATGGGAGATCGTCAACCACGGGCCACCTTTCATGGGTGCGCCGGTGACCAACAGCGTTGCCTATACCGGACAAGAAGCCACTTGGACCGTGGTGAATTTGAGTGCCGGGGTAGAGATCAAAGAGCCGGTGATCGCTGTAGGAACAGCTTATCCGAAATGGCGTGTTCGCCTGCGCCACCATCCCGCAACCATGATCGACGGGCAACCGTTCGGTCCATGGTTCTACATGGGAATACACGACAAACAAGACCCCGCGATCAAGGTAGAGCAGCCCGTTTGCGGCTTGCTCCCGGTGGAACTGATCGCCTTCGATGTGTCCTGCGGCGGCACCTCGCGATCCATTGAATGGACCACAGCCACAGAGAATAACAATGCTTTGTTCCTGGTCGAACGCAGCACTAACGTGCAGGATTGGAAAACAATAGGAACTCTTGTTGGAGCAGGTGATAGTCAGCAAATACAGTACTACCGATTCGTGGATGACGCCCCCATGCCGGGTGTGGAATTGTACTACAGGTTGCAGCAGATCGACCACGACGGGGAGAGCATTGTGCATTCCGTGGTTTCCGCACCACGATGTCTTGAAGTTGAAGGATCCGACCACATCATTGTTCCGAATCCGACTGCCGGGGATGCCCGCTTGGTCTTCATCGGCCCCGGAACCTCAACGGTCCACATGATCGAAGTGCTCGACATCCACGGAAGGATCATTCACACCAGCTATCCAACTGCCATTCTCGCAACTGGCACCACGATCACGAGCCAACACTTGGATCCGGCAACCTATATCGTACGACTTTCAGAAAGCAATGGCACCACGATCACGAGCCTTCGTTTCGTGGTGCAATGAACGCTATTCCTTTTCCATGAAAAAGGCACTTCTGTTCGGAATTCGCGTGTAAGCCGCCCGCTCTCCATCTTTGCGGTCCCTCGGGCGATCCCCATGCCCGGAGATCAGACCATGAATTCGATCAAGTCCGTCCTCGACGATACCTCACTTACCGGAACCACTGTTACCGTGGCCGGATGGGTGCGCACTTTCCGCAACGACCGCTTTATCGCGCTCAATGATGGAAGCACGATCCTCAATTTGCAGTGCGTGATCGATCAGGAGCAAGTCGATGCGGCAACACGCGCACGCTTCACGACAAGCGCCGCGGTAAAGTGTACAGGCGAATTGGTTGCCAGCCAAGGCAGCGGTCAACGCGTGGAAATGAAAGTGACCTCGGTTGAAGTGCTCGGTGATAGCGATGCGACCAAGTATCCCATTCAACCAAAAAAACACTCGCTGGAATTCTTGCGCGAGAATGCACATT
>Ga0209063_1000697_pt1 | contig 20200 bp, 15 predicted proteins | sample KloWWTmeKNB19Kit_FD_187177 | JGI IMG/M metagenome (GOLD analysis project Ga0209063, IMG submission 187177) | Active sludge microbial communities from Klosterneuburg, Austria, studying microevolution and ecology of nitrifiers - Klosterneuburg... | ecosystem: Engineered > WWTP > Aerobic digester >... | reverse complement strand
TTGATTTTTCTGAAATAGAAGAAGCTGTTGCGGCTGGTGTACATATAAATATTGACAGCCTTTCCAATCTTGAAAAATTTGGAAAAAAATTCGGCCATAGCTATCCTGTTGGCATTCGAATAAGGCCTAATATAATGGCTGGTGGAAATATTAAAATTTCTACCGGGCATGAAGGAAGTAAGTTTGGTATTCCAGTTAATCAATTAGACAAAATAGAAGGGATAGTAAAGCATACAAATCTTTTTATCCGCACTTTACATATTCATACGGGTAGTGATATAAAAGACCCGGATGTTTTTGTAAAAGGAATTGAAGTGTTGTTTGAATTAATCCCTCATTTCCCAGAATTGGAAATAATTGACTTAGGTGGCGGTTTTAAAGTTCCTTATCATGCAAATGAAAAGGAAACTGATGTGAATCGGCTTGCACAAAAAATAAAAGAATGTTTTGATAATCATCCTGTAGCTGGTAATAAGAAATTTAAGCTTTGGTTTGAACCTGGTAAATTTTTAGTAAGTGCTTGCGGTTTCTTGGTTTCGAAAGTAACAGTGCTTAAAGATAATGGTGCTACTGTTTTTGCAGCAGTAAATACAGGGCTGAATCATTTAATTCGACCAATGATGTATGATGCGTATCATCACATCGAAAATATTTCTAACCCAGCAGGAGAAAAGAGATTATATACTATCACAGGTAATATTTGCGAAACAGATACATTTGGCTCCGACAGAGAATTAAATGAGGTTCGGGAAGGCGATTTGCTTGCCTTTCATAATGCTGGAGCTTATGGTTTTGAAATGTCTTCTAATTATAATGCAAGATTTAAGCCTGCGGAAGTATTGGTAAGCGATGGCAAAGCTCAACTTATTCGCAAAAGAGATCAGATGGAAGATTTATTAAAAAACCAGATCATCTAGTTTACAAAAAACCAGCCATTGATTGGCTGGTCTCTTTTAAGTTTATGTTTTACTAGTCGTTTATTTTGCTTTTACAATAATCGTAGTCGTAGTTTTTGATGTTACAGGTAAGTCCCCAAATGAGGTTTCAGTAGAGCCAGTTGATTCAGTATTGAAACTTTTTTCCTGAACAATATTTGTTGCTCTGTCAAGGATAATTTTTCCGATAGATTTATTTTTCAATCTTGTCGTTGTTGAATTGCCCATCATCTCTGCTTTTGATTCTGAATTGGAGTTTTCTGTAAAATCAATCACAATTGTGGTATCAGTAATTTCAGCAATTTTATATTCTGTTTCGGAAGAACCACCATTTTCCATAGCAGTAGTTTTCCAAGTGCTGCCAACAGATGAACTGGTATCAGGTAACACATTAAAGAAACTTGGTTTTCCTTTTTGAGGTGGTTGCACCAAATCCATCACACCTTTCATCATATTTGTAATTATGGCCATTCTACTATCACCTTCTGTTAAAGTTATTTTTTCTGGGAAGGCCATTTTTACATTTCCCGATGGATCTATAACCATGTCATATTTCTTTTCCAGCATATCTTTTACTGGCTTGCCAAAAGGTCCTTTCAAGTCTTTTTCATTGTCTGAATCAAATTTTTGTTTTTGGCCCATCCCATCAAAGGCAAAGTTGATTTTTTGTACTTCATGACGAAGTGTTGTATTGTCATCCGTTGCATTGGTAGCAGCGTAGGAATGATTAGCAGAAGCGTCAACCTTAAAATCAATAGACTGTCCCATTGCCTGTTGTGAAATGGTGCTATTAGTTTTCATTTCTATTTCAAAAACTTGGCCTTGACCAAATTTTAATTTTCCTGAAACCGTTTGCGCAAAAGTAAAAGTAGAAGCTATTAAAAATGATAAAATTAATCCTGTCTTTTTTTCCATATAAAATTATTGAGAGTTGTGTTAACGGTTGAGGGTGTAATAAATATGTTTAATCAGCAAATTTGACGATTCTGCTTCATAATCGTTGCAGAATTATATAAATAATTATATCTGTAGACCACTTATCCACATTTAAATTCATCTGAACTTCCTATTTTTAAGTACATTTCAAAAAATAAAAATCTAGAGTTATGCCAATAAGAATGACCGACGATCCAAACGACCCTAACCAAGACTATAACGATGATAGTGGTGGTGGTGGTAGAGGTCCTAATTTGCCCGGCGGTGGCGGTGGACTAATGTCATTATTGCCCATGCTACTTGGGCTATTCAAAGGAAAAGGGATAATTGCTTTGCTTGTTATAGCAGGTGGTGCGTTTTTCTTATTTAAAAGTGGTACTTGTAATGTTGCCGATGTTGTAAGTAAGTTTTCACAAAGTGGATATAATTTTAATCCGTCAGAATTTAATAAAGCATCGGTGTATGAAGGCTTGGCAGATGATGCTGGAAAAAACCCCTTGCCGGAAGCAGTGTCTCTACTTAAGTATGCACCTGCCAGAGAAAATCAAGGTCAGCAAGGAAGTTGTGTAGCATGGAGTTGTGCCTATGCTTCGCAAACTATTCTTACGGCAGCTGCAACTGGGGCCGATCCTAATTCAATTCGTTTTAGTCCTTCTTATTTATACAATCAAATCAAGTTAGAAGGTTGTCAGGGTTCTTACTTGCAAAGAGCAATGGAGGCAATGCAGCGTAATGGCGGCGTTTCTTTACGACAATATCCATATAACGATCAGGATTGTGAGAGTGAGCCTTCATCTTCAGATATTCAGGCAGGAAGACAAAATCTAATTCACGGCTTTACAAGAATTACGAATGGTGATAATATCAATGAAATAAGTGTAAGAGGAATAAAAGAACATCTGAATAAAAATGCACCAGTTGCAATTGGTATGATGGTAGGCGAAAGTTTTATGCAGGGAATGAAAGGACAAGATCTTTGGACACCACAAGGTATGGACGAAAGCCAGATGGGAATGGGTGGCCATGCCATGAGTGTAATTGGTTATGATGATAGAAAATATGGTGGAGCTTTTCAGATAATGAATAGTTGGGGAGCTGATTGGGGTAATAACGGTGTTGCATGGGTTCGTTATGGCGATTTTAAAACGTATGTAAGAGAAGCTTACGGTATTGATCCATTGCCTAAAAGAAGCAATGTTGCTAATATTCCATTAGAATGTACTATTGGCTTGGTAAATAATGATGGAGGGAAAAATATTCCCTTAAGAGTTTCTGCTAATAATATTTTTCAAACTACTTCTCCGATTGCGAAAGGCACTCGTTTTAAGATGTCTATAGAAAACGCAACAGAGTGTTACATCTATGTTTTTGGAATGGAAGTCGATAATTCCAGTTATGTATTGTTTCCCTATTTGAAAACAGGAGAAACTGTTTCTAAACATTCACCTTATTGCGGTATTACTGGTTACAGACTATTTCCTAAAGCACAGTCTATGGAAGCCGATTCAATTGGTAACAGAGACTTTATTGCCATTGTGGTAAGTAAAGATGAACTGGATTATAATGCTTTAAATGCAGCTATTAGTAATAGTAAACAAGTGGACTATTATAATAAAGTAAATGAAGCGCTGCAAAGTATTCTTATCCGTTCTGCAAGATTTAACAATACAGGCAATGGAAATATTTATTTTAAAGTAGATGCAAATAGTAACAAAGCAGTAGCTTGTGTAGTAGCTATTGATAAACAATAAATGATATGAAAAGAATAGTCTTTGTAATCGGCTTTTTTCTTTCAACAATATTTTGCTTTTCGCAGGATATGAAAACATTTAACTTGTACAAGCCAGATGACAATGCAAAGGAAAAAATGTCCGATGCAATAAAAGAAGCAAAAAAATCTGGTAAACATGTATTCCTACAAATTGGCGGCAACTGGTGTGTGTGGTGTGCAAGGTTTAATAATTTTGTAACGACAGATAAATCAATGGACTCTTTGGTGAACGAAAATTATGTTGTTTATCATTTAAATTATAGCAAAGAGAATTATAATACTGAGCTTTTAAAGAAATATAAATTTCCGCAACGATTTGGATTTCCGGTTTTTCTTATTTTGGACGAAGAAGGCGATTTGATTCATACACAAAATTCCGAGTACCTGGAATCGGGCAATGGGTATGACAAAGGAAAAGTAACAGCATTTTTTATTAACTGGAGTAAGAAAGCATTAGACTCTTCACAATACAAAGAACAATAAATGAACCCAAACACTCCTTCATTCATAAAATTGTTGAAGCATCCGTTTAAGTTTAAGTTTTTCTTGTTCACAAAACTACCGGCTGCTTATATCGCAGGTGTAAGGGTGAGAGAAGCAAGCGAAAAAAAATGTGTGGCTTCAGTTCCTTATAAGTGGCTTTCACAAAATCCTTTTAGGTCTACTTATTTTGCCTGTTTAAGTATGGCAGCGGAATTAAGTACAGGTGCATTAGCAATGGCTCATTTATATAAAATTGATCCGCCGGTATCAATGTTGGTAGTAAAAGTAGATTCAGAATATCTTAAGAAAGCAACAGGCAGAACTTATTTTACTTGCGAAGATGGAGCACTGTTTGAAAAAGCAATTGCCGATACGATTGCAACCGGAGAGCCAACAACAGTAAAAGCAAAATCAATAGGCAGAAATAAAGAGGGTGAAATAGTTGCAGAGTTTTATATCACCTGGTCGTTTAAAGCAAGAAGTAAAAAATAATTTTTAATTAATAAAATTTCTTAGTAGAGCAATTTTGTTCGTACGGAAGAAGGAGGAATAAATATGAAAATAGCATTTCACGGCGCAGCCAGAACAGTTACAGGGTCAAAGCATTTAATCACTTTAAGAAATGGGAAAAAAATACTGCTTGATTGCGGTATGTTTCAGGGAATGGGAAAAGCTACAATTCCATTGAACAATGATCTTGGTTTTGATGCTTCAACAGTTGATGTGATGGTGCTTTCTCATGCACATATCGACCATAGTGGATTAATTCCAAAACTGGTGAAAGAAGGTTTTAGAGGAAAAATTTATTGTACTCCAGCTACTAAAGACCTTACAGGTATTTTACTCGAAGACTCGGCACACATTCAAGAGAATGAAGTTCGGTATGTAAATAAAAAAAGAGCAGCAGAAGGACAGCCATATGTACAGCCATTGTACACTTTAGATGATGCTAAAAAAGCAACAGAAAGATTGACGGAAGTAAAATATAATGAATGGAAAACGATAGAGCAAGGCGTTGAATTATTTTTTACAGATGCGGGCCATATTATTGGAAGTGCCTGTGTGCATCTGAGAATTACAGACAATGGCAAAACAGAAAGCCTCACTTTCAGCGGCGATATTGGGCGTTACAGAGATATTATTCTGCGTTCGCCAGATGTATTTCCACAGGCGGATTATATTATTATGGAATCAACCTATGGCAATAGTTTGCATGAAATGCAATTCACCACACCCAATCATTTGCTGGAGTGGGTGGAAAGAACCTGCATTCAGAAAAAAGGAAAATTGATAATTCCGGCATTTAGTGTTGGAAGAACGCAGGAGATTTTATTCGCATTGAATCAACTGGAATTAGAGAATAGGTTACCAAAAGTTGATTATTTTTTGGATAGCCCATTAAGTATCGAAGCAACAGATATAATAAAGAGATATCCCAATTACTTTAATAAAACGATTCAGAAAGTATTGGAGAAAGATGATGATCCATTCAAATTTCCTGGCTTAAAATATATACAAACTGTTGATCAAAGCAAGATGCTCAACTTCCGTAACGAACCTTGTGTAATTATTTCCGCAAGTGGGATGGCTGAGGCTGGTCGTGTAAAACATCATATTAGTAACAATGTAGAAAATAGCCGTAATGCCATTTTAATGACAGGCTATTGTGAGCCTAGGTCATTGGGAGCAAGACTGCAAACAGGTGCAAAAGAAGTTGGCATTTTCGGAGTGGAACATGAAGTGAATGCAGAAATTGGTTCAATCCGCAGCATGAGTGCTCATGGCGATTATGAAGATATGTCGCAATGGTTGGCTTGTCAAAACCCAAGGGAAGTGAAGCGTTTGTTTCTTGTACACGGCGAATATGATGTACAGCAAGATTTTAAATCTCGACTTATTAAAAAGGGTTTTGTGGATGTAGAGATTCCTGAGATGCATTACGAAACAGGGTTATCCTAATTTTTCACATTTTATTTGTAATCCCGGCACAGTTTTTTCCGTTTATAGAGTTGTAAAACCCAACCTCCTTTGCTTTTGAGAGAAATGTTTGTATAAAATTTCTTATACAATTAAAAAAAGGAGCAAATATGAAAAATAAATGGAAAATGTGGAGCGGATTTGCAGCCGTCATCTTTATATTGGCAAGTTGTGCCAGTTCCACACACATCGAGAAAGACGATTCAGTCAATTTTACTGACTACAAAACTTTTGCATGGCTTGAAAAAAATCCTACTGGTGAAAAAGATAAGAATAAGCCAGGCGATTTAACAGAGCAACGTATCCGTGAAGCAGTGAATAAGGAACTTGCAAAATCTGCCGGATGGAAAGAAGTAAAAAGCAGACCAGATGTATTTTTAAGTTATGATGTGCTAGTTGAAAGAGGTTCATCTACAAGTACAAGCCCTGTTTATTCAAGACCTTTTTCTAGAGTTTTTTACAACAGAAGTACCGGTCGTTATTTTACCGTTTTTTATCCTTCTCAATTTGAAGGTTATGAAAGAGATGAAAGATCGATCCGTGAAGGAACAGTAACCATTTCGATGATTGATGGAAAAACTGATAAAACCGTTTGGCAAGGTTGGACAACCGATGAGGTGAACAGCAGAAACCTTACTAGCCGTGAAATACAAAACAGTGTAAAGTCAATCTTCAAGAAATTTGATATAGCTAAAAACTAATTTTCAATAGGACGGTTCCGGACAACGCCTCCCCGAAAGGGGAGGTTTTTTTGTAATGAGTTTTCAGTTTTTCCATTTAATAGTCTAAGTTTAGGAATTGATGACTACAACCCAAACTATTTCAACTTATGACTAAGCATTCAACATTAATTATTTTATTATTTTTCTCTTTTTCTACTCTATTACATGCTCAAAGAAGAGCGGATAGTGATACTAAAAGTGTGCAAGAAGCAACTAAACTTGCTAAGCAAGCAGAAAAATTATGGAAAGATGAGAAATATATTGAAGCAGAAAAGTTATATTATAAGGCACTTTCAATTTATCCTTTACACTTACAGCTAAGTGAATTCGCAGAAAAAAAAATGAAAATAGGGGATGTTAAAGGTGCTAATAAAATGTGGAATGAGCTAATTAAAACAGGCGTTGGCTTAGATTACGTTTGTTGGAAGATGTCAGAAAGTAATTTCAAAGAAGGAGATGTAATTATTGGATTAGAAGCTGCAAAAAAATATTTTGATTTATTTCGTGATCAAAAACCAGAGAGTGCAGCAATGATTACTTTTTTATCAGCAACAAAAGTTGCATTTGCACTTAACGATCGTAAAAGTTTAATTCAAATTAATGAAGTTGCTAGTTCAATGAAAAATAACATTGGTAATACTGCAAAATATGGCGAGAGAGTCAGTGGCATATACTTAAAATTGATTGATAATCAATTTGCTCAGGTTTTGACAGACTTAGAAGATTTGTCAGAAGGTAAAGGAAATTTTATTGGAGCTCGAGTTTTAGCAAAAGAAATTTTTCCCATCTATTACATTTTAATAAATGAATTTGATAAAGCAGAAAAATCGATTCAAGAACTTGTGGCAAAAAATTTATTTATTAAAGCCAAACATTTTACTGATTTAACAGGACTTATAGCATTGGGGAAAAGTAATTATAAAAAAGCTATTGAGGAACTAACCATATATCTTGGGCTTCCTGTTTTTCAAGCACCTGACAAATTTAAGTACTATACAAAAAGAGCAGAGGCATATGAAGGATTAAAAGAATTTGAAAATGCCAAGAAAGATTATGAAGCTGCATTGATATATTATCCGGATTATGAACCTGCTCTTAATAGTCTTGCTCGTTTAGAAGGCCGTATAATAACAGAAAGGCTAACAGATAAAATAGCGCCACAAATTATAATTACTGAACCGCTGGCAGCAAGAGGAATCATTATCGAAGCAGCGGGCAATGAAGTAATGATAAAAGGAATTGCAACCGATCCTGGCGGATTAAAATCAGTAACAATCAATGGAGAAAAAGTGTATTCGCAGGAAGGCGGAACATTCTGGGGCAATGCAGTATTAAAAGAGGGTTCAAATAAAGTAACAATTATAGCAACGGATTTTTCAGGCAACAATGCTGAAAAAACGATTGAAGTGGAAAGGCCAGTTGGAGCATCAACTGCCAACGCAGTACCAGTAAAAGAAGGAAAGAATTATGCATTACTGATCGGTTGCCAGAATTATGATGACAATACTATTCCTTCCCTTGAAGACCCGATACCGGATGCTATCAAATTAAAATTGATTTTGAAGAACAGTTACAACTTCGGTGATGATAACGTCTTCACTTTATTTAATCCCGAACGATCCGATTTCAAAAAACAGTTTTTAGAGATATATGAAGTTATTCAGCCGGAAGACAATCTGGTTATTTTTTATGCAGGTCATGGCATTTGGATAGATAAGGATAAGAAAGGGTATTGGATGCTGACTGATGCAAAACTGAATGATGTGAATACCTGGTTGCCGAATAAAGAAGTGTTGGACATGATTGCAAGGGTTCCTGCAAGGCATACCTTATTGATAACAGATGCTTGTTTCTCCGGTTCTGTTTTTAGGACAAGAGGTTTGAATACGGATATGCCGACCGCAATACAAAAGATCAATGAAAAGATAAGTCGTGTGGCGATCACTTCCGGTAATGATACCGAAGTGCCTGACAAAAGTGTTTTTATGAAATACCTTGTAAAGGCATTGAGTGAGAACAAGGAAAAATACATGACTGCGCAGAAAATGTTCATCAACCAGATTATTGAGGCGGTAATGACAGAGACAAAAACAGAACCCAGATACGGTACGTTGGAACTGGCGGGTCATGTGGGCGGGGATTATATTTTTATAAGAAAATAGTTTTAAAAATACACATGTATAAATTTTTGTTTTTTTGTTTGTTTATTTTTTTCAGTAAAGCATCGAATGCACAGGAAAAATATAAGGATGCTGAGAAGATAGCAAAATCTGCAATTGGGGAATTGCAAGCCGGAAATGTAAAAAGTGCGGATTCACTTATCTGGCTTTCGATTCAAAAATATCCAACTTATACTGTATTTGAATATGTCCGTTTAGTAGCAAAACTGCCTGATGTTTTGGTAGCTAACAGGATAATGGATAAATTGATTGAAAGGGTATCAAAAGTTGATGGACCAGATGTTTTTATACCTGAAACCTCAGTGCTGCTTACTAATAAGAATAAATTAAAGGAAATCAAACTGGAGAAGATTGAAAAAAACAGATGCGTATTTGAATATTGTCTTAGAGCCTATGATGAGAATTTAATAGTCGGTGAAAGAAAATGGATAGAGCATAGTTTGATATTAGCTACTGGAAAGGCTATTGGAAAAAAAGAAGGATTTGATGGGTATGCGTTTAGCCAGATCAACTTACGGACAGAGTTGGCAACAATTCAGGGTGAGTATGATAAAGCAATAGCTATTATTGATGAGATACCTGAATCTTATATGCCCAAGGAATTCAACAATGGACTGAAAATACCTGTTTATTTTAGAAGTGGTGATTACTCCAAAACACTTGAGTTTGTAAAAGGGGCATATGGGTCAAATGAAATGTACAAGGCTGGATTGAATAACTGGAGTTTTATTCTGAATGCAATAATGGGTAACGCTGAAGAGGCTTTAACGAACTATAAGAATATTTCTGGACCTTTTAAAGAGTCTAATTCGATTTACTACTATCTGGCTTTAATAGATATTCGTAAGAAGCAATATCAGCTAGCATTAAAAAATTTAAATATTTTTTTTAGGCTAAGAGGTGAAAAAAACAGTTCGGGAATTTATGACGTCACCATGTGGGAATTATTTAAAGCTTTTGGCGATGCCTATTCAGGTCTTAATGAATATCAAAAGGCTAAAGACAACTATAATATTTCATTGCTTTATTATCCAGAGTATGAACCAGCCATTGCTGCAGTGACTATGCTTGAAACAGATTATGCTTTACAAAGCTCTACAGATAAAGCAGCCCCTGTTATTTCTCTGATAGATCCTTCTCCACAAAGAGGATTAATCATTAATTCTCTAGAATCAAACTCAACAATCAAAGGAATAGCTGCCGATCCATCAGGAATAAAAGAAGTAACTATAAATGGGTTAAAGGTTTATTCTCAGGCTGATGGTAATTTTTGGGGAGAGATATCATTGACTGATGGACTAAATAAAATAGTGATAACTGCAACTGACAAAAGGGGCAACAAAAGTGAACAGGTTTTTGAAATAGAAAAGAAAATTACCGCAATTGCAAACTCAGAACAATTAGAAAAGCAAGGACTTAATTATGCTCTTTTGCTTGCAGCCCAGAATTATAGCGACAATAAAATTCCTTCTCTTGAAAACCCGGTTGCAGATGCTGTAAAACTTAAATTGATTCTTAAGAATAATTACAATTTTGACGAGAGTAATATTATCACACTTTATAATCCTGAAAAAAATGATGTTAAAAGACAGTTGCTGGAGCTAACTAATATTATAAAACCAGAAGACAATCTGGTTATCTTTTATGCCGGTCATGGCCTATGGGTGGAAAAGGATAAGAAAGGTTACTGGATGTTGATTGATTCAAAACTGGATGATGCTAATACATGGTTACCAAATAAAGATGTATTGGATTTGATTGCAAAGCTTCCGTCCCGGCATACTTTATTAATTACTGATGCTTGTTTTTCCGGATCGGTCTTTAAAACCAGAGGACTTGATTTGGGTAAAAAAGATGAAACAAACCCTTCGATGATTCAACGAATGAATGAAAAAATAAGCCGTGTCGCAATCACTTCCGGCAATGATACCGAAGTGCCAGACAAAAGTGTATTTATGAAATACCTGGTAAAGGCATTGAGTGAGAACAAGGAGAAATACATGACTGCACAGAAAATGTTCATCAACCAGATCATAGAAGCAGTAATGACGGAAACCAAAACAGAACCTCGTTACGGCACATTAGAATTGGCCGGGCATGTAGGTGGGGATTATATTTTTATAAGAAAATAAAAAAGCTCCATAAAGGAGCTTTTTAAAGTACGGGAGAGCAGACTTGAACTGCCGACCTTCGGGTTATGAATCCGATGCTCTAACCAGCTGAGCTACCCCCGCATCCGCTTTTGCGATTGGGCGGCAAAAATAGCTATTTAACCCTAAAGATTGAAATGAATTTTGCTCTTAATTTAGCAGAATCTATGATAATACTCCGCCTCGCCAAACCAGTTGATGCTAAAGCAATTCTGGACATCTATGCTCCCTATATTCAAAACACTTCTCTCACTTTTGAAACAGAAGTTCCATCTGTGGAATCATTTGCAAAAAGAATTGAGACCTATCTGCATAGCTGGCCCTGGCTTGTTTGTGAAGTAAATGGTGTTATTGCAGGCTATGCATATGCATCCCGTTATAGAGAACGAACGGCTTACCAATGGAGTGTAGAATGTTCGGTTTATATACATGATGATTTTCAAAAAGCAGGAATCGGCAAAGCCTTATACATTGCTTTGTTTGAAATATTAAAAAGACAAGGCTATAATAATGTATATGCCGTAATTAATTTACCAAACGATAAAAGTGTTGCATTTCATGAAAAATGTGGCTTTCAATATTTTGCTACTTATGAAAAAGTAGGATACAAACTCGGTCATTGGAAGAATGTTGGTTGGTGGCGGTTAATAGTAAACGATTTTAAAGATGAACCGCCTGCACCCATTCTTTTTTCAGACCTAAATAAAGATTTTCTACCAGACTTATTTCAAGAAATGCAAAAGCTTATTTATTCTAAATAATTACTTAGCAGCTTCAGCAGTTTTCTTTTCAATGGCAACTCTTCCGGGATAAACAGTAAGTGCTTCTTCTAAACAATCCATTGCAGCACTTAAAGATTCAAGGTTTAAAACATAAGCCAAGCGAACTTCATTTTTTCCTAATCCTTCAGTTCCGTAAAAACCTGTTGCAGGAGCCAACATCACTGTCTGATTGTTAAAAGAAAAATCTTCCAACAGCCATTGACAAAATTTATCGCTGTCGTCAATTGGAAGTTTTGCTATTGCATAAAATGCACCGCCGGGATTTGGACAATACACACCTAGCATAGCATTCAATCTGCTTACCATTAAATCTCTACGACTTAAATATTCTGCTTTTGGGCCATCAAAATAACTTGCTGGTAAATCAACCGCAGCTTCTCCCATTATTTGCGCCAAACCGGGAGGACTTAATCTTGCTTGAGCAAATTTCATTGCAGTATCATACACTGCTTTGTTTTTTGTAACTAAAGCACCCAGCCTTGCGCCACAGGCACTATATCTTTTTGAAATGGTATCCATCAGTACAACATGCTGTTCTAATCCTTCAAGATGCATGGCACTTACATACTCGCCGTCATAGCAAAACTCACGGTAGGCTTCATCACTAAAGAGGTATAAATTATGTTTGATGCAAAGTTGTTTCAAAGCTTCCATTTCTTCTCTGCTATATAAATAACCTGTTGGATTATTAGGGCTGCAGATAACGATTGCTTTTGATTTTGAAGTAATTACTTTTTCAAAATCTGCAATGGGAGGTAATGCAAAACCAGTTTCTATTCGGGATGTAATTGGAACAACAGCAACACCTGCTGCACAGGCAAAGCCATTATAGTTTGCATAAAATGGTTCAGGAATGATTACTTCATCTCCCGGATTTAAACAAGCAAAGAAACCGAACTGAATGGCTTCGCTGCCACCAGTTGTAATGATTATTTGTTCGGGAGTTATAGATATACCAACTCCTTTATAATATTCAACCAGTTTCCGGCGATAGCTTTCATTGCCGGCACTATGACTATATTCTAATGTTGTAATATTTGCATTACGTACCGCATCCAGAATCTCAGGCGGCGTTTCAATATCTGGCTGACCAATATTCAGGTGGTAAACTTTAATTCCTTTTTTCTTAGCAGCTTCTGCAAAGGGAACTAATTTTCTTATCGGCGATGCCGGCATTTGATTGCCGCGGTTAGAAATTGTAAGCATACGGCAAAGGTAGGGGGCAGAAAGATGTTGATAAAACGAATTTTATAAATCTGTTCTTCGTTCTTAAAACTAATTGTTTTGGGGCTGCAATTGATTAGATTAGGTTTTAATAAACGCCGATCAGGATATCTTACATTGCTTTTAATTCTCCTTTTGTTTTTTCTGTTAAAACTTTCCTTTTCAACATGTCTTTTATAATCATTTGACCATATTCATGTCCCAACTTTTCTTTTGAATTGGGATCAAATGATTGGCTTTGTGCGGAATAGATTAAATCATTGGTTGCAAGATTGTATAAATTGCTTTCCCAAATATATTTTGTTGTGGTGGTATAATAATCCTCCTCATAGATTCGCTCAAACATTAACCGGGAATAATTCCAAAAGCGACTTTGGTAATAATAGTAAGGTGAATATTGTATTCTGGCGGGTTTGTAATATTTCTCCCTGATTTTGTCAAGTAATACAATTGAAAGAACAGCATCCACACCTGATGTCTTCAGTTTTTTTATTGCTTCTTCTTCCGTCATATTCTTAAATGCATTCGGATTATATTCATTACATGAACAAACTGCTTCGTAACCAAGAGCTCTTAAATCTTCGACAATATGGGTCTCCATCTTCTCCCTTAATTGCTGATCATTATCATTTAGTAGCCCTAATACAAGAATCTTTTTATATCGTATAGACTCAGGATTTTCTTTTGTCCATGAATGTGTAATGGACGAGGTGGTTCCGCATCCAGCTATTATAATAGCTATCAGCATAGATAATATCAGTCTTATTTTCATTGTATTCTTTTTCATTATGGGAAACTACATTGATAGTTTTCTAAAAAGTATGACTCTTCTCTTTTGGAAAGATGATTTTACTCAAATCGTTGTGCCATTCATGTTTTTTCTACCTACTCAGTTGTTAATTAAGGAAGTACAGTTATTAATCTTTCATAAAATTTGGTGAACTGCTTATTAGGTTTGTCAATATTTCAAACCGACCTGTTTAAACAACAATTAAAATCAAATTTTATGAAAATGAAACACCTTCCATTATTTACTGTTGGGTTTGCACTTGCCTTAGCTTCCTGTAAAAAGGAAAGCACCCCAAACCCAACGCCAGATCCGGCACCAACTGTTACTGTCATTAGTCCTACATCTGGTCCAAAAAATACAGTAGTTACCATTACTGGAGCAAACTTTGGTACAAGTACTGCAGCTCTCAAAGTATATTTCAATAACATACAAGGAACTGTACAAACGGCTACAGCTACTCAAATAACAGCCACAGTTCCTATTGGGGCATCTACAGGTGCTGTTAAAGTTGAAAAGAACAATGTACAAGTTACTGGACCTGTATTTACTTATAGTGTATCGGCCAATGTAACAACGTTTGCTGGGAGTAGCCTCGGATTTACCGAAGGCATTGGCACGGCAGCACAGTTTAATGTTCCATCAGGAATTGTAAAAGATGCAGCTGGCAATTTGTTTGTATGCGACAGAGATAATCATCGCATTAGAAAAATTACTCCGGCTGGTGTTGTTTCTACTTTTGTCGGCGGTACAATGGGTTTTGTAGATGGAACAGGAACTGCTGCTCGGTTTAATCAACCTTATGCAATTACAATTGCTCCTTCTGGAGATTTTTATGTCGGCGACAGAATCAATCATTCAATAAGAAAAATTACAGCGGCAGGTGTTGTTACCACATTGGCTGGCAATGGTACTGCGGGAGATCAGCTTGGCACAGGTAGTGCTGCAATGTTTTATGAACCACTTGGTGTGGCAGCAGATGCTTCTGGTAATATTTTTGTTGCAGATTATATTAACAATAAGATCAAAAAAATTACACCGGCTGGTGTAGTAACAACATTCTATACTGCAAACAAAGTATTTGGTCTTGCATTTGATGGTGTTGGAAATTTGTTCTTTACCGAATACAGTTATAATCTTGTTTCAAAGCTTACTCCTGCAGGTAGCTACTCTATTGTAGCAGGCGAAGGCGGACAAGGTGGAACAGCCGATGGAACAGGTGCGGCTGCAAGATTTTATTTTCCAGCGGGAATTACTGTAGATGCAAGCGGCAACTTATATGTATGTGATGCATACAATAATAGAATCAGAAAAATAACTTCCTCTGGAGTTGTTACCACATTGGCAGGAAATACTGCAGGCCAGACAAATGGTGTTGGCGTTGCAGCTTTATTTGATACTCCAATTGGAATTTGCGGAGACTTTACAAATAACACATTGTATATCGGAGATTTTAATAATCACAGAATAAGAAAGATAATTCTTGATTGATAAACGATGATTTGTTTACTAATGGTCAAAACCATTAACCTGAGCCCTATCACTTTCAATTCCCCGATTAACTATTCGGGGAATTGTTTTATAAAATATTATTATGAATAAGTTTACAAAAATTATACTATCAATTATTGTAATAGCTATTGCCGCTACCGCATCGTTATGGCTTACCGGGAATAAGAGTGCAAGTCAAAATAATGCAGCGCCGAAAATAATTATGATACCAGCCGTTGGCGCTATACTTTGGATATGGAATATTAAGCCTAACATGAAAAATAGGGGAAAATAAAATGCTGTGCTTGCTCAGCACTTTCCTAATAACTGAATGGAATCGATTAACAAGTGATGTCTTATGCTTTATAATTGAAATTCGTTCTCAGCACTTACAGTATAACTGCATAATTTTTCCGGATGATTATGCATTTGTTGGCTTATATTAGTCAAGGATTAAAATAATTTTTATCCATGACAACCACAATTTTCCGTTTTTTTTTATTGACTGGATGCTTCTTTTTTTTATTATTTCCTGTCGAGATATCAGCTCAAAAAAAATGCGACTGCCCCGAATTTGCAAGCATAAAAAAAGATGGAAAAGACCGGAAAGAGACTGATGTCGAATTATTAAAGGGATCTGACAACAAAGTATGTGTTGCGAAGTATTACGAATGGCAGGCTGAAAGGCTTTCAACACTGAAAGAATTTGATTCTGCTAAACTAACCATTGAAAAAGCAATCGATATTTATAAGAAAGAAAAGTGCAGCGATAATTCTTATTATGATGTATATAAATTATTGGCCGGTATTCATCACAGCCAAGGCAATTACGATGCTTCAATTGAGTATAGTTTAAAGATACTTCCAATGGCGGAAGCTTCTGACAATAAATATGAAGAAGCAGACTGTCTCGTAAAAATTGCTTTCACATTTAACAGGATGAAGCAATCTGAGCAAGGAATAGTGTTTGCTAGAAGAGCAATGGCTTTATTGCCTTCAATTAATTCACCACATAACAAAGCTGATATTCTGCACAAACTAGCATCACGGTATTTATGGTATTATCAGGATACTAAGAAGAAAGAGGTGCTTGATTCAGCAGAACAATTTGCATCTACTCATCTAAGCCTGAGCCGACAATTGAATGATCAAGATCTTATACTGAAAGGCTACAATCAAATGAATGGTTTTGCACATGAAAGGCAAGACTTCAAAAGAGCACTATTATATATTGATAGCAGCCTTTTGTTGCTGCAGAATAATCCAAAGAATGAGTTGAGGGCTACTACTTATGGCGATAAAGCAGATGTATTAATGGAAATGGGAAACTATAAAGAAGCCAGAAGATTTGCAGACTCTTGTCTTTTTTATCACAAGCAATTAAAAAACCCTGAGACCATTGCGAATGCATATGCATTAATATATCAGATAAGTGACAGATCAGAAAATTATAAGGATGCGCTGTGGGCATTGGATAATTATGTATCGATACATGATAGTCTTACAAACGTTGCAAAAACTAAAACGATTACTGAACTTGAAAAGAAATATAACCAGGCAAAAAATGAAAAAACAATAAAGGAACTAGCGCAGGAAAAACGAATTTATGTTTTATTGATCATTGCTGCAATATTGGCATTAATTGCACTTGCCTTTTTTATCCGTCAGCAATCGCTTAAAAGCAAACATAGAATTTTAGAAACAGAGCAACGGTTGAACCGTGCCAGAATGAACCCGCATTTCTTTTTTAATGCACTCTCTTCATTACAGTCTTTTGCATTGCAGGAAAATGACGGAAAAGCATTGGCGAGTAACCTTTCTAAATTTTCTCATATTATGCGGGAAACATTAGAAAGCACTTACAAGGAATATGTGACAATCGAACAGGAAAAAATCTTTTTACTTGAGTACCTTGGACTTCAGCAAATTCGGTTTCCTTCAAAGTTTACGTATGAAATAAATATCGATGAGAATATTGAACCTGATGAGCAGGTAATTCCCTCTATGATTTTACAGCCATTTATTGAAAATAGTATTGAACATGGTTTTTTAGGATTAGATTATCCTGGAAACATTGTTGTGGACTTTCAAATGATAAAAGGGAATCTTTCTATTTCAATTATCGATAACGGGAAAGGCCTTGCTGCAATTACAAAAGAGAATAATGAACATGTAAGCCGGGCTAGCCAGATTATCGCAGACCGCATTTACCTGCTGAATATGAAATTGAAAACAAAGGCATCATTTTCTATTAATAATAATGGCAATGAAAAAGGGGTAACGGTTTTAATAACGTTACCCCAATTGTTTAGAGATGATATAAAAGAGTAATTATTTTATTTTATCACATCCAATTTCTCTTTTGCCTCCATAGCTATAATACTTAACAGTTCCGCTGTAGTTTCCACTTCCAGTATAGTCTTGTGAGAAGGAAAACTCCTGGTAAAAACATTTTCCATCAGGATCATTCGTTACACATACTGCACCGAGAGTTCGATTTATGATTGCACCGGTTAACTCATTTTTTCGGACTGTCCAGTTAGAGGAAGTAATAATTGCTTTTGTAAATTTATCGTTCCAGCCCAGTTTATTAGCGGCTGAAACCATCTGGCTTTCTATTCCGGGGTTGTTCATGCCTGCTTTTGGTAACTGGCGGCTTGCCATTAGCTCATTATGCAGTTTGGTTGAAAGAGTTTTTAAATCGGTTATCCCAGCATTAAGGTCAAGATTTAATTTGCTTTCAACTTCGCCAAGTTTTAATGCCGGAAAAAGTAAGTCACAACTTATTTCATGGCTTACATCACCAGCTTTTACCAGGTTATCAATAAAATAAGAATATGTCCAGTTTTCCTGAGAAATATATGGTGCATAATTCTCTTTAAACCATTGTGCATCTGGCAGCAGTGCAAATTGAATATAGGATTTACCTTGTGCAGATAATGGCAGATCGAAATAGGATAAGTCACCACCCCAAACTGCGGTTCCTCCATCAATCCTAATTCTTACCCGAAGTTTTACATTCCCATCCATTAAGTCTTTTACATTCATTCCAAGGTACACAGTGCCAAAAATCGCCTCACTGGTTTTAAATTCATTTTTAATAACCGCTACCATCTCTTTTTCTTTTCCAATTATCAACGGCTTACTGCTCCAAACTATTTTATTCAAGTGTTCTTTATGAAAATCGCTGGTGAAAAATTTTGCAGCTTCTCCTTGTGTGTTACCCATTAACTTATTTATTTCTTCTAGTTTTTTCTTAAACGGTTCATTGTTGGGCGAAAGTAAAAGAACCGCCATGCATTCATACTTTGCTTCATTCAGAAACTTTAATTTATCCTGAAGGTTAGGTGCATCTGCACTTTTTGTAATCATTGCTACTACGTTCCATTTCAGCCGGTCTGCTCTTTTTACGTAGTCATCATAATCTGCCAGTTTGGCCTCGATAAGCCCGGGATAACTCTTTGGGTCAATAACACCAAGTTCTTTTTTCTTTTCCTCATATTCAGTTATGTTAATTGCTTTTACTCTATCGTAATATTTTTTTCCTGTAACTCCTGGTTCAATGTCTCTGCCTGTTGAATGTATTCCGATTACTTTGTGCCAGATTTCTTTAAAATAATTGTTAGTCTCTTCCTTTTTTGCTTTGGTAGTATTTGCATCTCCGGTTTCCTTAGCCGCTTTATCTTTCCATGGTTTTAATTCTGCTTCCAAAGCAGATGTATTATAGGACGGATCTTTTTCTTTTATCGAATTGATTGCTCGTTCTGCATTCGTAATTGTAGAGGCGGTTGCATTATCCGTTTTTAATTTCTCTATATTAGTCCAGAAGGCTCTTACATAAACTTTTGCCGGGCCTGTGTATGTATCGTCTTGAATTGTCGCAGGTTTAGCTAATGTATCAACAGTTGACTTTGCATCCTCCTGATTGGATTTATCTTGCTTCCCTTTTATGGTTGGCAGGTTCTTTACATTAGGGACACCTTTTACAGTTATTTGGGCTTTTACCAAACAGAAGCAGCACAAGATGCTTGAAAGAATTATTGCTCGTTTCATAATTAACAGATTTAAACTTTAAAATAATTAATATTTCAAATTATAAACATGTAGATAGATATATGTAGTAAGCAAACTGATAAGTGATGGATAGAAATGAATAATTGATTTGCCATCTTTTTTGAGATAAGAAAGTGAATTAATAACTGATAAAATCTGAAACTATTTACTATAACTTTACTTCAACAACAAATAAATGAAAGTACTTGTAATTGATAATGAACCAAACCTGAGAACTGCAATCAAAGCATTGTTGCAGGCATTTTGTCCGGAAATAAAAACGATTGAAGAAGCAGATGGAGTAAAATCGGGGTTGCAGAAAATAAAAGCCTTTCAGCCAGATATTGTTTTGCTTGATGTAGAAATGGATGATGGTTCCGGATTTGATTTAATGAAACAAGTAGTAAACCCAGGCTTTCAGCTAATTTTTGTGACTGCCCATAATAAATATGCCATTGAGGCATTTCAATTCAGTGCAATTGATTATTTGCTAAAACCCGTTGATCCTGATGCTTTACAAATAAGTATACAGAAGGCAGCTGTAAATATGCGTAATAGTAACCTGCAACAGCAAGTGCAGATATTATTACAGCAGTTAGCAGGAATACAGAATCATGAAAGGAAAATCGTATTAAAGGATATAGAGAATACATATTTTATTAAAGTATCAGACATTCTCTACTGCGAAGCAGATGGAACCTACACAAAA
>Ga0209063_1000696_pt1 | contig 20206 bp, 19 predicted proteins | sample KloWWTmeKNB19Kit_FD_187177 | JGI IMG/M metagenome (GOLD analysis project Ga0209063, IMG submission 187177) | Active sludge microbial communities from Klosterneuburg, Austria, studying microevolution and ecology of nitrifiers - Klosterneuburg... | ecosystem: Engineered > WWTP > Aerobic digester >... | reverse complement strand
CCGTAGCCAGCGGCGCAACGCCGCTCCAGTCGCCAACCTGACCGTCAACGACGAAATTGGCGGCCAGGGCAATGCCGCTGCACAGGAAAATCATGGCCGCCACGCGCAGCAAGCCACGCCGGCGGGCAATCCGGGCACCCACCAGGACAACCAGCAGCGCCAGCAGGATCAGTGCGGGAATGCCAAGCATGGGAATGGCCAGCGCGGCCAGGCCGAAGCCAATCGGCGGCCCGCCAATCGTGCCGTCGCTGCTGATCAGGACATCCTCGCCAGTCGCGCTCGTCGCCACGACGAAAAACACCAGGGATGGCGCACCCGGTTGCGACAACTGGCTCAAGGCATCGGACAACTCGATGACATCCGAGCCGGCCACGCCGTTGTCGGCACCGACGGCCGAGCTGCCGGCAATCACGGTTTCACCGCCGAATGCGCCGCCCGCGCAGCGGGCGCGGGTGACCTGCACCACTTGCGGGGTCAGGCCGCCGCTGGCGGTGACCCGCAGGCGGACATCGGCGCCGTTGACCAGGCCGACAGTGCAACCGCTGCCGGGATTGGCATCGGCATCCACGTACACCGAATAATCGTAAGTCGACTGCGCAAATGCACCGGGCGCCATGCCAAACAGGCAAAAAGCAGCCAACAAGAGCGCGAAGAGGCCCTTCGACTTCGAATTCGACTGCTGATCCCCTGCTGATCCCGCGTTATCCGGTCCACCCGATTGCTGCGGACGACCGGCAATGGGTCAGCGATGCCGCACGACCCGATTGCGACATTCTGTCACAGTTACGATTGTTTGCGAATCAGCGCGAATACGCACGCGCGATCAAGCACCTGCTGCTGCGCAGACCCGATCGGCGCGAAGTGCCGGCAATCTTCAGCGCCGCGGCGCGCGGGTCAATTCGACGCCATCGACGGTCATGCGCCAGCTGCCGTCGATCTTGCGCGGTGGCGAGGACACCCGGAACGCGGTCGTCATCGGCCCGATGCCGACCTCGAAATCATCGCCATGAAAGGCGTGCAACGGACCATCGATCTTGATCGAGGCGCCTTTGCGCAGGCGTTTGTAGGAAACGCTGCCATCGCGCGTGATCAGCAAACTCATGCCGTCGGCTTCCCAGCGCCCGACATATTCCGCTTTCGCCTGCGGCACCTCGATGCCGCAAGCTGCCAGCAGCACCAGCAACAGGGCGAGGACGACAAGTCGGCCGGCGCGCATCATCGGTCGGGTTCCTGCGCCGGATTTGCGCGCATGGCAGCAGCCGCGCCGACTGCCGCGTTCGCTTCGGCCAGTGCAGTCGTTGGCGAGGGTTTGCGCAACTGCCCGATCAGGGCATCCAGCGGCAGGGGGCGACTGAACAGGAATCCCTGGTAGTTGTGGCAACCCAGCGCTTCCAGGCTCGCCCGCTCGGCCGTGGTCTCCACGCCTTCGGCAATCAGGTCCAGATCGAGGGCCCGGCCAAGCGCGATGATGGTGCCGACGATCGCCCGGTTTCCGGCATTGGAATCGAGATCGCGGACAAAGCTCTGGTCGATCTTGATCGACGCCACCGGCAGTCGACTCAGATACGCCAGCGAGGAATAGCCGGTACCGAAATCATCCACGGCAATCTCGACGCCGCGTTCGCGCAACACGGTCATCCGTGACGCGGCCGCATGGTTGTTGCGGATCAAGGTGGACTCGGTCAGCTCAAGGGCAATCCAGTGCGCATCGATGCCGGCCGCGTCGATGTCGGCAAACAGCGCCTCGACAAAATCCGGATGATTGAATTGCACCGCGCTGACATTGATCGATACGCGGCGGAATGCCGACGGCAGGCGGTGCGCGTGCAGGCGGCGGATGTCCGCGCAGGCGCGACGCATGACCCAGCGGCCCAGTTCCAGCATCAGGCCGGTTTCTTCGGCGACCGGGATGAACAGCGCGGGCGAGGGCTGGTCCCGATACGGACTGTGCCAGCGGATCAGCGCTTCGGCGCCCGTGCATTCACCGGCCAGGTTGTATTGGCCTTGATAGTGCAATTCGAACTGGTCCATGGCGGCGAGGGCAAGCTGCAGCTCCTTCTCCAGTTGCCGGCGCAACTCCAGGCCGGCAGACAGGTGGCTGTTGTAGTACATCGCGCAATTGAGGCCGGCAAGCTTGGCCTGGTACATCGCCGTATCGGCACGCCGAAGGATGTGTTCGGCAGCACCATCGCCGTCGGGAAAAATCGCGATGCCGATCGAGGGCGTCACGTGCAGGCGGTGCTCGCCAGCTTGCAGGGCATCGGAGAATGCCGCCCTGATCGCCACCAGCAGGCCATCGACGCGCAACCGGAGCTGAGCTTCATCCCCGGCCACGGCGTCCACCAGCATGACGAACTCGTCGCCGCTGAGCCGGCCGACCATTCCATCGTCGCCGACAATAGCCTTGAGGGTGTCGGCAACGGCGACCAGCAGCAGGTCACCGATGGCGTGGCCCAGCGTGTCGTTGACCATCTTGAAGCGATCGAGATCGAGGAACAGCAGTGCACCGAAGCGGCCCTCGCCACGTGCACGCAGCAGCCCGGCATCAAGGCGCTGCATCATCTGCCGCCGGTTCGGCAACTGCGTGAGATCGTCGTGCAGCAACTGGAACACGATGGTTTCTTCGGCCTTGCGCCGCGCCGCGACCGCCTGCAACAGGGTCTCGTGCTCGATCGAGGCCTGGCAGCTGAGGGCCAGGCGGATCATCAACGGCTTCAGCAGCTCGATGACCGGCGCCTCCAGGGCATTACCGATACGCTGCACGGTCATGGTACCGAAGTCGCCGAGGCGAAACGAATAGCAGTGCCGGTCGGCACCTTGCCCACAACGCTGCCGTGCGTCGCAGACGACCGTGCTGACATCGACGGCGCAGGCTTCCGGCAAGGCCCACGCAGTCGCATTGCGCGGAACACTGAGGAAATGTTCAAGCCGGCGTTCCGCTGCAGGTGACTGCAACACGGGTTCGCCTTCGACATTTTTCAGAAAATGAAAATGCACGGATGTCAAACCGAGCCGACGCAAGGCAATGCGCGAAAACGTCGCCAGCATTGGCTGCAAGCGCAAGCTGGTGCCTATGGCCATGCCCAGCTCATGCTGGATCGACAGGTATTTGAGCGTGTTGTTCATGGTCGGGGCGACCTGCCGAGCAGTGCCACGACAGTCGACTTGTTCATCAGCTCGATCACCCCGGCCCGTGAGCTGGCAATCTCGCCAAGACTCAAGGCACCGAAAATCTCCTCGCAACCGGCCAGCGCGGACTCGATGACGGCGAGTTCGTCATTGATCGCCGCACCCAGGAACAGCGCGCGGCTGATGCAATCGAAGACCACGGCCACACCGGCATCGGCGGCATGCCCGTGCTGCCGGGATTCCCGACAGGCGGCGAGCGCCGCTTCGCCCGCCGACGCGATGAGGGTGGGTGCCTCGCCCTTGAGCAGGAAGACCGTGGCGTTTTGCGGCAGCTCGCCGACGCAGATCAGGGCAGCACCATCCCGCTTGATTGGATCACGGACGAGGAAATCACCATCCACGCCTTCGATCGCCAGGGGAAAGGTCTTGGCGGTGGCAAAGAAGTCGGTATCCGCGAAGGTTTCCCCGCAATGCTTTTCGACTTCCCGGCGATAGACCTCGAAAGCAGGCTGGTAGTTGAGCTCGGCGAGGACATTGCCCTGTGAGCGGGTAACCAGGAACGGGCCGGACAGGCGCTGCCAGCCATGCGCCACGCCATGCGCGACCACCCCGGGCATGGCCACGAGCAAGGCCGAATCCTCAAGCATGCCGGCATTGCCGAGCAGGCACGGACGCTGCACGAGGTCGCCATGGCCGGCACCGCCACCGACGACGACCGCATGTCCGCCAACAATCGCATAGAGGCTTTCGACAAAGGCCTCCAGGTGCGGGCACAAGCCGTCGAACAGGACCATCAGCGATGGCGCGGCTTCAAGCAGGGCAGCCGAGGCCAGCAGCTGCGGCTCGACTGCGGCGCGATCGGACAGGCGCCTGACCACGACGATTTCCAGCCGCTCCGGAAAGCCCATGATCAAGCTGCCATGACGGTGCCATTGCGCACGCTGGACGAGGCCCGGAAAAATTCCGCCGAAGACCGCTACGTCAAGCGACTCGAGCCAGCTCGAGAGCAGCGCCGGATCCCAGTCGTCGGCCTCGCACGCGAGCAGCAGAAAGCTGCGGCATCCCTCGCTGCGCAGGCGCGTGATGGCCGCGTCCAGCGCCGCGATCGAGGCTTCTTCCACCAGCAGCAAACGTCGACCTTCCACCGTCAGCCCTCGTGTGCGTGGATCCGGCGGCACGGTTCGCCCGGTCCATCCCGTGCACTAACCTCACTCCAATACCGCTGCGGTCGTTGCAATGACCGCGTTCCACCTCGTGCGCCCGCATTCACCGGCTGGCTTCCGTCGCGGGTGAAACGGTAGCAGATTCGGCAGCATCAGACATGTGGAAATTCCGGCTTGTGCTTGCGCCCGACGCGTGCGGCCAGTAGCCAGATCGGCCAGCTTGCCAGCAGCAGGGCCATGGCCATGAGGCTATTGTCGCGGTCACTGATGATCGAGGCGACGAGGAAGGCCAAGGATCCGGCCAGTGCCAGGCCCGGCACGAACGGATACAAGGGAACGCGAAACGGCCGCGGCAGATCCGCCGCGCGGCGGCGCTGGACAAACAGCGAGGTGAATACCAGCACGTAGTTGGCGACAAAGAAAAAGGCCAGCAAGGCAACCACCGTTGCAAACGTGCCGGTCAGGATCAGCATCAGGGCAAGTGCGGTTCCGGCAAACAAGGCATTGACCGGCGTGCCACCGGCGTTGATCTTTCCCAGCGCGGCCGGCATCAGGCGATCCCGACTCATTGCATAGGGAATGCGCGAGGCGGCCAGCGCCAAGGCGTTCACCGAGGCGATCAGCGAAACGATCATCAGCACGCGCAGGACGGTATCGCCCATCGGCCCGAACAATCGACTTGCTGCCGTCGCCGCGACAAAGGGATCGCCAGCCATCGCTTCAAGGCCGAGCACGCGAAGGAAGGCGATATTCAGCGCGAGATAGATCAGCAGAACGAGGATCACGCCGCCGATCATCGCGCGCGGGATTTCCCGGCCCGGGTTCCTGATCTCCTCGCCGAAGTACACGGGTGCCGTCCAGCCATCGTAGGTATAGATGGCCGACTGCAGGGCGACAACGATGCTGGCGACCATCAGCAACCCAGCCAATGGCGCGGTCGGCGGCGGCACGACGGCATCTGCCGCAGGCACGGCCATGACCAGGGCGGCAATCGCCAGTGCCAGCAGGGCAACGCCCTTGATGGAGCTGGTCACCAGTTGCACGAGATTCCCAACGCGGATGCCGCGCCACTGGATCAAGGCAAACGCCACCACCACGCTGGACGCGGTCCAGGCTTCCCGACCTTGCAATGCCGGCAGCAGCGGGCCGACATATTCACCGATGACGATGGCCACGGCGGCAAGCGAACCGACCGTGCCGAGCCAGTCGGTCCAGCCCGAAACAAATCCGGCAAACGGGCCGAGCGCGTCATGCACCATCGGATACAGGCCGCCTGAACGCGGCCGCAGCGTGGCCAGTTCGGAGACGGTCAAGGTGCCGAGCAAGGCATAACAGGCTCCGAGCACCCAGACCAGCAAGAACCAACTTTCCGATGGAACCCGCGCGGCAACCTCGCCAGGCGTGCGCAGGATGCCCATGCCGATGGTCGTGCCGACCATCACCGCCAAACCGAAGGCCAGACCGAGCACGCGCAGCAATTTGCCGCCCGTCGAAGTCGCCGTAGCCGGAGTCGATATGGACACGCTTGCATCCCCCGCATGGCCGATTGGCGCTGTTCCCCGCGCGCCACTGCAGACTAGCGGAATGGCGGACGCCGTGCATGCGGGATGCGCCGGTGCCGGCCTGGCTGACCAGACGTTGCATCGCCGGTCGTCGGCCGGCGGACTGCCCCCGAACGGTCACACGATTCCATTCGACGAGCTTGATCCGCCCGCGTTGCTTTCACCGGCGAATTCGCGCATCACCCGCGCCGGCTGATTGGCGGAGATCGGCGCAGGGCGCGCGGGTGAACGTCGCAATCACCGCCGTTGCCGCGATAGACCACCGCGACTATTCATCGAACCCGTATCGAACCCAATGGCGGACCGCATCGCCAAGGCGTTCCTCTAGTGCCAGGCCAATGCTCTCCCAGGCATCGAGGCGGTGGCGCAAGGCGCGTTCGCGGGCGGCCACAAGCGCGGCATCGGCGTTGAAGTGCCAGGCTTCGATCTGTTCGTACTCGTGTTCGATCCAGTCGCTCAGGCGCTCGATCCGTTGCTGCCACTGGTCGCGCAACCAGCAGCTGAGTGGTGCGTGCAGCGGATAACCCAAGTCAACGCCGGCGGCCTCCAATGCGGCGATCGCTTGCGGGTGAATGCCGCGGAACCACTCGAATCTGCCCGCCGCGCGCTGACGGATCTGCGTCGGCGCGAGAACCTGGGCCATTGCAAATGCCGATTTCAGATTCTTTTCGACAGCGCGTGCTTCGCGCACCCGATCGGTTTCCAGCAAGGCAGCGCGATCAAGATCGAAGAATGCGTGAAAACGTGGATGCAAGGCCTGCATGCGCGCCCACGGATCACGCGCATAACCCATCTTCAGGGTGTCCTCCTCGCGGCAGGGCAAGATATAGACAAAGCAACGCCCCGTCGACAGCGTGCGCCAAGGCGGCTCGTCCATCATCCTGGCTGCAACGATCAGGCGCTCTTGCGGGCGCTGGTGCTCCTGCGTTTAGCGGATTTTTTTGCCGGTGCGGCTTTGCTGGCGGCCTTGCGTGGTTTGGCCTTGCTGCGTGGGGACTGGGTCTTTGCCTTGGCCGAGGATTCCGACTTGGCCGGCGTGCGCTTGTGCGTGGCCAGGCTCTTGCGCAGCAGCGACATGAAATCGACCACGTTGGTGGTGGCATCTGCGGGCGGCTCGGGCTCGTCATCGACGCGTCGGGTAACGCCTGCCGACTTGACGCGTTGCTCGATGACCTTGCGCAGGCGATCGCGGAACTCATCCTTGTAGTCTTCCGGCTTCCATGCGGAGGCCATCGACTCGATCAGCTTTTCCGCCATGTCTAACTCGGCCTTGGAGATGCGCACGTCGCTGGCTTTCGCGGCTGGCAACTTGTAATCATCGACATCGACAATCTCCTGCGGGTAGCGCAGAAGATTCATGACCAGGGCATCGCCTTGCGGAAATACCGCGCACAGATACTCGCGGGTGCGGATGACCACCCGACCAATGCCGATTCGACCGGTCTTCCTCAATGTTTCGCGCAGCAGTACATAGCCCTTGTCGGCTTTCTTTCCCGGTACCAGCACATAGGGTTTCTCGTAGTAGGCCGGGGTGATCTCCGTGGCGTCGACAAAGGCCTCGATATCGATCGACTCATGGCTTTCCGGTGCGGCCGATTCGATGTCCTCGGGTTCGAGCACCACATAGTTGCCTTTTGCATATTCAAAGGCCTTGACGATGCTTTTCCACGGCACCTCTTCGCCGGTTTCGGAATTGACCCTTTCGTAGCGGACCGGGTTCTTGTCGCGACCGTCCAGCATGCGAAAGTGCAGATCCATCTTGCGCTCGCCGCTCATGACCGAAATCGGCACATTCAGCAGGCCGAACGAAAGCACGCCATTCCAGATGGGTCGAGCCATGACAGATCTCCACGGAAACCGGCCTTCATCCTAACCCGCGTTTGCGCAGCGAGCCTGTCCGCACAATCCGGTGATTTCCTTCTGATTCATGCGCGCGCTGCTATCACTTCGGGATCGTCTGTCACGCTCGGGGAGTGGTTGCGGATGTCACTGGATAGCTATCGCAAGAAGCGGAATTTCTCGTCCACTTCGGAACCCGCCCGCGGCGGTCGACGCGGTGGCGGAATTTTTGTCGTGCAGCTGCATCACGCCTCGCATCGCCACTATGACTTTCGCCTCGAACTCGATGGCGCACTCAAGAGCTGGGCGGTGCCGAAGGGTCCGAGCTTTGATCCCGCAGTCAAACGTCTGGCGGTCGAAGTGGAGGATCACCCGATCTCCTACGCCCGCTTTGAAGGGGATATTCCCAAAGGCAATTACGGCGCCGGACACGTCCAGGTTTTCGATCATGGCCGTTGGGAACCGCTGGGCGATGCACGCAAGGGCCTCCAGGTCGGCGAACTCAAGTTCATCCTGCATGGCGCGATCCTGCGTGGTTCCTGGGTGCTCGTGCGCACACGCATGCAGGGCAGCAAGCAGCAATGGCTGCTCATCAAGCACGCCGACGAATTCGCCTCCAAGAGCGAAGCGGATGACTTCGTCGATTCCGGCAACGGCCGTGCGCAACGGGAACGTGCCGCGCCCGCGGTTGGTTCCGGTGCCCGCACCAATCCGGGCACGCGCAGGAAGATGACCGCCCTGCGCGGCGCGACCCAAGAACGCCTCGACCATGGATTCTTCGAGCCGGAGTTATGCGAGGCGGCGGATAAACCCCCTTCCGGCGAGAGTTGGCTGCATGAAGTCAAATGGGACGGTTATCGCATCCTTGCCAGCATCCTGCGCGGGCGCATCCAGCTCTGGTCACGCAACGGCATCGAGTGGACCGGCAAACTTCCGGAACTGGTCGAGGCGCTGGCGAACCTTGAACTCGACGATGCGCGACTGGATGGCGAGATCATCGTGGTCAACGACGGCCGCGACGACTTCAATGCGTTGCAGGCACGATTTTCGGATGCGTCTGCGGCCCCGGTCCACTACATGTTGTTCGATGTCGTGCATGCCGAGGGGCAATCCTTCGCCAGCGTGCCCTTGATCGAGCGCAAGGCCTGGCTGGCCGATCGCCTGGAACGTCATGCGCATGCGCTGCTGCGCTATTCCGATCATCAGCTCGGGCATGGCGCTGCGGCATTCAAGCAGGCGATCGTCGGCGGCCTCGAAGGCGTGGTCAGCAAGCGCATCGACAGCATCTACAGCGGCACGCGCAGCGGGGCATGGGTCAAATCAAAAGGCCGCTTGTCGGATGAATTCATCGTCGCGGGTTTCACCGAGCCAAAAGGCAGCCGTTCGGGCATCGGCGCCCTGCTGCTGGCCAAACCCTCCGCCGACGGCCTGCGCTACGTGGGTCGTGTCGGCACCGGCATCGGCAGCGATCAGCTCCTCGATCTGCGCCGCAAGCTGGACAAATCCATTGTGCGCAAACCATCCGCCGATGCCGGATTGATGGCCGCGAGAGATCGCCCGCTGGCGATCTGGGTCAAGCCGCAACTCGTTGTCGAAGTGTTCTACCAGGGTATCGGCGGTCAGGGTTTGCTGCGCCAGTCGGCATTCAAGGCGCTGCGCCCCGACAAGAAGCCCGCCGATGTATTGGCGACAACCACCGCTGCGGCTGCGCAGGATCGCGACACGCAAGCCGTCGTTGCCGATCCACCGGCAAATTCGGCAGCGCGGCAGCCGACAAAAAAGAAACCGGCGAAATCAACGGAGTCCACCATGTCGAAGGACAGCGTGACAATCACGCATCCGCAGCGGATCGTGTTCCCCGGCTTGAAACTGAGCAAACAGGATGTCGCCGATTATTACCGTGCGGTGGCGGAATGGATCCTTCCGGGCATCGCCGGGCGGCCCTTGTCGGTCGTGCGCTGTCCGGGCGGTATCGGCAAGGCCTGCTTTTTCCAGAAGCATGTGGCCAAGGGTGTGGGCGATCATGTGCATGGCGTGACGATCAGGGAGAAGGATGGCGAGGATCGTTATCTGTGCATCGATGACCGTCAGGGCCTGCTCGAACTGGTGCAGTTGAACGCGCTCGAATTTCATCCCTGGGGTGCGCGTTCGGACGATCCTGAACACGCCGACCGCATCGTCTTCGACCTCGATCCCCACTCATCGGTGACCTGGGATAGGGTCACGGTCGCCGCCCGGATTCTGTGCGAACAGCTCGCCTCGATCCATCTGCAATCCTTTGTCCGCACCAGCGGCGGCAAGGGATTGCATGTCGTGGTTCCAATCCAGCCGGACGCAAGCTGGGATGAAGTGCGCGATTTCACGCAATCCGTGGCGGTGGCGCTGGCTGCCCTGGAGCCGAACGAGTTCGTCAGTGTGGCCGGCGAAAAAAACCGCAAAGGCAAGATCTTCATCGACTGGCTGCGCAACGGGCGCGGTGCCACCAGCGTCGCCTCATATTCGTTGCGCGCCCGCGAGTCGGTCGGGGTGGCCATGCCGCTGGCCTGGACTGACCTGAAACGGATCCAATCCGGGGATGCAATCCACGCGGGAAACGCCATCGAATGGATCAAAAAGCGCAGGAAGGATCCCTGGGCAGCAATGGACGAGGTGATCCAGAAACTGCCGCGATTCTGACCGCTCAGCGCTGCCTGGCGGGATTTGCGGCGGAAGCTTGCGGATCGTCTTCAGCGGAGTGGGCATGCGGCTCAGCCACATCGAGCGGATCGGCGAGATGCCGCGTCAACGCCGCACCCACCAGCACGATCAACGAACTGTAGTAGACCCAGATCAACAACAGGATCAGCGAACTCGCCGCTCCGTAGGCATCGGCACTCGTCGTCGAAGCAAGATACTTGCCCAGCGCCCATTTGCCGATCTCGAACAACACGGCCGTCAGCAATCCGCCGAGCAGGGTGAATCGAAAGCCGATTCGCGCGTCCGGAACGTAGCGGAACAGCAGACTGAAGCCGAGCGCGAAAACGGCAATGGTAAGCAGTTCGTTGATGACCAGCCAGACCGCGCTTTCGCGGCTCAGGATCAAACCCATCGCGCTGCTGGCGACCAGGGTGGTCATGAGCAGGAAGCCGATGACCGCAAGCATGCCGAAGGACAGGATGCGCCGCCGGATCCAGGCCCAGATGGCATTGCTGGAAACGCCGCTGGTTCCCCACACCGCATTGATCGACGCCTGCAACTGGGCGAAGGCGGTCGAGGCGGATATGGCCAGCACTACCAGGCTGGCAATGCCGGAGAAGCTCGCCTGAAATGGACTGGCATCTGCATTCTTCATCACCGCGAGCGCGCTCTCGCGAACCTGGCCACCGAGGAGGACGCCCAGTTGATCGATGAGTTGCTGTTCGGCGCCCGGCGACAGGCGCGAAGCGGCCCACAAGGCAAGCACAATGATCGGAGCGAAGGAAAGCGCCGCGTAAAAGGCGGTCGAGGCGGCCAGCGTCAGCGGGTCGCGATCGATGAAATCGAGCACGCTGGCCCAGAGCCGGCGTCGGCGCGGGGCTGGCGAAACCGGCTCGGTGCGGTTCGCTTGCGACGCGGCTGCAGTGGCATTCGCCTCCACTCGAACACCTATCGCCGCATGCAACCCAAGACGTAGGCAACCGCTCCGACCATGGCCACGGCGCCGAGCGGCTTGGCCCGGATCATGCCGCGTACATCCGCCAGCAGTATTTCCGTCTCGTTGCGGACTATCCGTCCGAATGTGGCCTTGGCATCTTCGATCGAGTCGATCACATCACCCAGTTGCGGGGTCGGGTTGGCGACACCTGGGCGGGAAAAATCCGCTGTCGCTTCGGCAAATGAAAGGTCGCTGGAGTTCATGGCCTGCTACCGGAAGTGAGGATGCTCGATGCTAGTGCGGCGCTCCTGAACCATGGGCGAGCGAAGCCCGGCTCGTCCCACTTTGAGTACGCGCACGTGCACAGGGCGCAGGGCGCAGGCATTCCGGAAGACAACATTCGCGCATGCGCAGGGTTGCGCTTCCGCCTGCATTCATCGTCAGCCAACAACGATAGCGGCGCGCTCACGGTTGAGGAGGCCAAGATGGATCTCAAAAGCGGCTCTCCATACTGGATGCTGAAGAATGCACAATCTGCATTCCTTGCGCCGTTGGCGGCGAACCATCGATGCGATGTGCTGGTGGTTGGTGCCGGAATCAGCGCAGCCCTGATCGCACGCAGCCTCGGCGAGGCTGGCATGAAAGTCTGCCTGCTCGAAAAACGCCAGGTCGGCTGGGGCAGTACCTCGGCAAGCACCGCCCTGCTGCAATACGAGATCGATGTCGAGCTGCAGGCGCTGGCACAACGCTTCGGCATCGAAGATGGCGTGCTCGCCTACCGCAGTTGCGAAAAGGCCGTGATCGCGTTGACTCGTCTAGCGCGCAGCTTGCGCAAGGTCGACGTGCGCTCGATGCACAGCCTGTATTTTTCAAGTCACTGGTATCACGAACGCCGCCTGCGCCGCGAAGCGGCCTTGCGCCAGCGACACGGCTTCAAACTGGAATGCCTCGATGCCGATGCATTGCAGGAACGCTTTGGCCTCGATGCCGGGGTCGGCCTGCTTTCCGCCACGGCGGCTGAAGTGGATCCGGTGCAATTTGCGCGCTGCCTGCTCGACCGGGCGCAACGCGACGGCGCGGAGATTTTCGAGCGCACGCAAGTTGTCGAGATCACGCCGACGGCACGCGGGGTGAACGCGCGCACTGCCGCCGGCCACGTGATCCGCTGCAAGCATCTGGTCATTGCAGCGGGTTACGAATCACAGTCGTTTCTCGATCAGCGCGTGGCCCGCAATCGCAGCAGCTACGCCCTGGTTACCGATCCGATCCCGGAAACGATCGGGGCACTGCAGGATTGCCTGGTCTGGGAATCCGCGCGCCCGTACCTGTACGCGCGCAGCACGCGCGAAGGTCGGTTGATCGTCGGCGGTGAAGACGACGCCCTGGATATTCCATTGCGCCGCGATGCACGCTTGTCGAAGAAGGCGCAGGCAATCTGCGCCCGGTTCCAACGCCGCTTCGCCGGCATCAAGTTGCCGGTTGCCTTCACCTGGGCCGGCACGTTCGCGGAAACCGCAGATGGACTGCCGTTTTTCGGTGCGCATGATCAATATGGACCACGCGTTCATTTCGCCATGGCCTACGGCGGCAACGGCATTACCTACAGCGCAATCGGTGCGGAAATCATCCGCGATCACCTGCTGGGATCAGTGCATCCTTGTGCGACGCTGTTCGCGTTCGAGCGGTTGCGCCGGACATGACCCGCGGCACGCGTCCGGTACCGGCCATCGACAGCAACGCCGAGGACGCCCGTCTCGTCGGCCTCGTGCATGTCAGCGACGACGATCCCGGCATTCGCCGGCGTCGCGCAGGCAAGGGCTTTTCCTACGTGGACGCCGAAGGCAACAGGATCGCCGATCGCCTGGTCATCCAGCGCATTCGCAAGCGGGCCATTCCTCCGGCCTATGCCGATGTCTGGATCTGTTCCAATCCCCGTGGCCACCTGCAGGCAACCGGGCGCGATCGGCGCGGGCGCAAGCAATACCGCTACCACCCGCGCTGGAGGGCCGTACGCGATCTCGGCAAGTTCTCGCGCGTGATCGATTTCGGCCAACGCCTGCCGCGCCTGCGGCGCGCGCTCGCACGTGACCTCGGGCTTGCCGGATTGCCGCGCGGGAAAGTCCTGGCCATTGTCGTCAGCCTGCTCGCGGAAACCCTGATCCGCGTCGGCAATGTGCGCTATCGGGATGAAAACAAGTCGTTCGGCCTGACCACGCTGCTGGCCCGACATGTTGCTTTCTTGCGCGGTCGCGCCCAGTTCCGCTTTCGCGGCAAGGGTGGCCTCAGGCACGCGGTCGCAATTGATGATTCCCGGCTCGTTCGACTGCTGCGTCGATGCCAGCAATTGCCGGGGCAGACGTTGTTCCAGTACATCGACGATGAAAATGAGTCGAGGCCGATCGATTCGGGCATGGTCAACGATTATCTGTTTGCCGCCATGGGCGGTGCTTTCACGGCCAAGGACTTCCGCACCTGGGGTGCCACCGTCAAGGCGATTGCGGTGTTGGCCGAAATGCCGTTTCCGGACCCGCCCGACCCGCGAACCCTCGCCACGTGCGTGAATGAAGCCATTGGCCATGTCGCCAACACGTTGCGCAACACGCCGGCCGTTTGTCGGAATTCCTATATCCATCCACGGGTAATCGCAGCCTGGAAGGCCGGCGAATTGCATCAGCATTTTGCAGCCGGCGACCTGCGCTTTCCGCGCAAGCTGGAACGCGCAACGCTGCGCTTCCTGCAATCGTCTTCGGCCTGACGATTGCTCGCCTGGCACCGGCCTCAGGCGCTCGATGACACCGCTTTACGGTTCTTGATCACGCCACGGATATTGGAAACGGCCAGCCCGAATTGCAGGACAACAAGGGCATGCGCGTGCACCGGGATGGCCCAGGTCACCCACAGCACATTGCTGACCAGAAAAAGCAGAAAGCCGAGGTTTCGGCGCTGACGTTGCCTGGAAGAAACCAGCCATCCGGCGACCAGGGTGGCCAGCATGGCTGGCCATTGCACTGCGTTGAGCATGGCTACTGTCCGGCCAGGGTCACCGGCGCACTGTACGCGGCCGTAGATGAATCCTCGAACCATCGCGGCAACGGCCAGCAGGCACTGACCAGCGGCGATTGTGCAAGCGATGCCGCAACGGGATGGGCAAATCTGGAGTATAAGTATTGCTCCCCTGGAGTTGTTCCGATGCTCAGAAAAGGAACCTTGCATGCCCGCGACGCGCAAGCGCTCGAAGATGGCAGCTTTTATTCGATGACCTTGATCAACAAGCCGCCGCACGGGGTCATGGTCTGGGCCGGAAAGCTGCGCGCAACCGCCAGGGAGAAATCCGCGAGCGAGATCGATGTCAGCGACTATCACGCAGCGGAAAAGGTGAGTTTTTCAAAATGGGCGGATGTCTGGGAGTACTTCGCCAACCGCGAATATGCAGAGCTCGCCGCACGACTGCGCAAGGACGCCGAGGCGCTCTATCCCGGCGAATGACTGGAAAGACCCCGGTTGCGGGATTGCCGAGCTAGCGATAGATCTGATAGAGCAGCAGGTAGACGACGACGCCGGTCACCGAGACATACATCCAGAGCGGCCAGGTCCAGCGCGCAATGGCGCGGTGGCGGGCGTCGCGCCGGTGCAGGCCAAGCCAGGCCGTGACCAGGATCAGCGGGATCGCCAGCGCGGCGAGCACGACGTGGCTGATCAGCAGGAAGTAATACACCGGGCGGATCCAGCCGTGGCCCCGGAATACGAAGATCGGCGCGACGTAGTGGTAGGTGATGTAAGTGACCAGAAACAGCCCGGAGACGACAAGCGCGGCAAGCATCGCGCGCTTGTGCCGCTCGATGCGCTTGTGCGCGATCATCACCCGCGCATACAGCAGCAGGATCATCGCCGTGGCATTGAGGGTTGCATTGACATGCGGCAGCAGGTTTGGCAGATCCATCGCGGGATAGTCGTCGGGTGCAGGTGGAGAGGCGGTCGCACGCACGGTGCCGGGCAACCCCGACCGCTGTCAAATCCGCCGGCCACGTGATCCGGATCAAGTTCCCCCGGGGCCGCCTCGCCTAGAGTCGATCAGCAAACCCGCTGCGCCGAATCCACATGCGATATTGCGGGCTGACCGCTTGTCGCCATGATGTGGGCGCTGCACCGCGGGATTGCCCGCATCCGCCATGACCCATTGCGTTCGATCATGAAAAAACCTGCTCGGCAAATCCTTCTCGTTGCATCACTGGTGCTGCTTGCCGGCATCCTCGCCCTGCTGGTGCTCAAGCGCCCGGCCACGTCGGACTGGGCTTCGGCACCGGCCGAGATCCAGGCCATGCTCTGGCCCGGCCCGCGTGATGTCGCCGATTTCACCCTGCTCGATCAGCATGGCGCGGCTTTCGACAAGTCACGCCTGCGCGGCCACTGGAGCCTGCTGTATTTCGGCTACCTGCAATGCCCGGACGTCTGCCCGACCACGCTGCAGTCGCTTGGCCGGCTGCGCACGCTGATGGCCGAATCCGGCGCCGCCGCCGATATTCCACAAATGATCTTCGTCAGCGTAGACCCGGGCAACGACACGCCGGAGCGCATCGGCCCCTACCTGGACTTCTTCGACAAGGAGTTGATCGGCCTGTCAGGCGATGCCGGGCAACTGGCGCGGCTGGCCACATCGCTCGGCATCATCTATGGCGAACACATCGAACCGAATGGCGTGCGCAGCATGGAACACACGACTTCGGTCATTGTTGTCGATGCCGAGGGCCGCGGCGTGGCCGCTCTGGCCGGTTCGCACCAGCCTCGCGTCCTGCTCCGCCAATTCGATGCGTTGAAGGCTTACCTCGCCCGCTGAGTGCCCGCATTGCCGGCGCCTGCCTCGACGCGGGCGCACGAGCGCGTGTTGATCAGGGTGAATCGAGCGGCCGGGTTTTCCAGCAATATCCCGCCGCCAGCACGGCACTGAGCAAAAGCACGGCACCGCCCTGGTGCAGCGTGCCCAGCCAGACCGGCACCACCCACAGCAGGGTGCAGATGCCCAGCGTGACCTGGATCATCGCCATCAGGGCGATGGCGTGGCGCGAACGCCGCTGGTCGCGATCCTGCCCTTGCGCACGCATGCGCCACCAGGCCCACAAGGTGACCGTCAAGGTGGTCAGGCCGAGGATGCGGTGCACGAACTGCACCGTCACCGGATTCTCCAGCAGGTTGCGCCAGGCCGGCTCCAGGGCAAACAAGCCGGGCGGCACCAGGTGGCCTCCCATGAGTGGAAAGGTGTTGTACATCAGGCCGGCGCGCAGGCCGGCGACAAAGGCACCGAACACAATGGTCACGGCAACCAGGGTCAGCAGGCTCCGCCCCGGCCAACGTCGTGCCAGCTCGCTGGCCCCGACCTTCACCCGCCTCGACAGCAAGCCCAGGGCAACCCGGAACATCAAGGCATAAACGATCAGGGCCAGGCTCAAGTGCGCCGCCAATCGATAGGGACTGACGCGCGGCACGTCAACCAGGCCGCTCTTGACCATGAACCAGCCCATGTAGCCTTGCGCGCCACCCAGGGCGAGGATGCCGAGCAGCGGCCAGCGCAGGCGTTGCGGAATGGCACCACGCAGCCAGAACCACAGCAGTGGCAAGGCAAACCACAGGCCGAGCAAGCGCGCCAGCAGGCGATGGAAAAACTCGAACCAGAAGATGACCTTGAATTCGGACAGGGCCATGCCCTGGTTGACGGCGGTGTATTGCGGACTCTCCTGATAACGACTGAACTCGGCCTGCCACGCCGCATCGCCAATCGGCGGCAAGACGCCGGTCACCGGCTTCCAGTCGACAATCGAAAGGCCCGATTCGGTCAGACGCGTCGCGCCACCGACCATCACCAGCGCCAGCAGGACAACGCAACAACTCATCAGCCACCAGCCGACCGCACGCGGTCGCACACGGGCATCGACCAAGGAATCCTGACTTTGCGCCATCACCGCCATTTCCTGCTCCACCTTCAACGTTCGAGACCGCGCAGGATCTCCGACCTCGCAGCTTCTGTCATCCCCGGTCAGGCCATTTGTCTCCTCGACTTGATCCAGGTCATGGTTCAGGATTGAATGGACCGTAAAGATACGAGGCCGGCCAGCCCGGCAACTGGCCAGACAACGAGGCGGAGAAGTCGATGGAAAGCACAGACACGCAAGACGAAAAAATCCCGAAGATGCAGCAGCTGCTCGATAACCCGTTCCTGCTCCTGTTCATCGGGGTATTGGTGCCGATGGTTGTCTACATCCTTTGGGGCGTCATCGATATCCTGACCATTCCGGTCGCCAAATAAGCGCACATTCGCGTCAATCGGGGAAAAATCATGAGCGCAATTTTACCTCCCACCGAGCGGCTCTGGTGGAAACACCCATTGGATCGCGTGGAGGGCACCTGGATCGCGATCGCCTTTGTCTGGTGCATGATCATGTTCTTCATGATGATCTACTGGCACATCTACGGTAAGCAGAACCTCTCCACCGAAACCTACAAGACCACCACGGAACTGTTCGCGTCGAAGACCCAGGCCATGGTCGACAAGTACACCGTGCGCACCGAGACCGACCTGGAAACGCCGGTGGTGGCACCACCGCCCGGCAGCGACGTGTACATGATCGCGAGGCTGTGGAATTTCTGGCCCATCCTCGAACTGCAGAATGGCCAGACCTACCGCCTGCACCTGAGTTCGATGGACTACAACCACGGTTTCTCGCTGCAACCGGCCAACATCAACATCCAGATCGTGCCCGGCTACGAACATGTGGTGACCGTCACGCCGAACCAGACCGGAACCTACTCGGTGGTCTGCAACGAATTTTGCGGTATCGGCCACCACACCATGGTCGGCCGCATCTACATCAAGGGGGAGACCGGCAATGTCCCATAAAACCACATACCGGACCTGCCCACGTTCGGGACTGCAGTTCGAGTCCCAGGCGGAAAAGCTGGTCCTGGCAAACGCCGTTGCGGGCGTGATTTTCCTGCTCATCGGCGGCATCCTCGCCATCGGTGTCGTGCTGACACGCTGGCCGACCATCCACTGGCTCGAAGCCAGCACGTTTTACCAGGTGCTGACCGCGCACGGCCTCGACATGCTGGTGTTCTGGATCATCTTCTTCGAGATTGCCATCCTTTATTTCTGCTCATCGACCCTGTTGCGCTGTCGCATCGCCACGCCAAAAGTGGCCTGGGCCGCGTTCGCGCTGATGGTGATCGGCTCGGTCATGAACAACGTCGCCGTCTACCAGGGCGGTTCCAGCGTGATGATGACCTCCTACGTACCGATGATGGCCGCGCCGTCGTTCTACCTCGGACTGATCCTGTTTGCCGTCGGTGCCTTGATCGGCTGCTTTGTCTTCTTCGGCACCCTGGTCGTGGCCAAGCGCGAAAAGACCTATCAGGGTTCGGTGCCACTGGTCACCTTCGGTGCCATCACCGCCGCGATCATCGCCGTGTTCACCATCGCCTCGGGCGCGATCATCCTGATCCCGACCTGGATGCTGTCGATGAACTGGATCGAACATGTCGATCCGCTGATCTATCGCGTCATCTGGTGGGCGTTCGGACACTCCTCGCAGCAGATCAACGTCGCCGCGCACATCTCGATCTGGTATTTCGTCGCCGCCGTGGTGTTTGGCGCCAAGCCGATGTCCGAGCGGGTCAGCCGCGGAGCCTTCCTGCTCTATATCGTGTTCCTGCAACTGGCCAGCGCGCACCACATCCTCTCCGATCCCGGCATGAGCACGGAGTGGAAGGTGCTCAACACCAGCTACTTCATGTACTTCGCCGTGCTGGCCTCGATGATCCATGGCCTGACCATTCCCGGCGCGATGGAAGTGGCACAGCGCGCCAAGGGCTACAACAAGGGCCTGTTCGAATGGCTGCGCAAGGCACCCTGGGGAAATCCGTCGTTTTCCGGCGTGTTCATCTCGATTATCGGCTTCGGCTTCCTCGGTGGCATTTCCGGCGTGATGATGGGCACCGAGCAGTTGAACATGATCATCCACAACACGATCTACGTGCCGGGCCATTTCCATGCGACCGTGGTCGTCGGCACGACGTTGTCGTTCATGGCCCTGACCTACTTCCTGATCCCGGTATTGTTCAAGCGCGACATCATCAATCCCGGCCTGGCCAAGTGGCAGCCGTACCTGTTCGGTCTGTCGATGTACTTCTTCTGCCTGGTGATGATGGGTGCGGGCACCCTCGGCGTCTCGCGCCGGCATTGGGACATGGCCTTCAGCGGTGCGGCCCTGGCCTATGAATGGCCGGGTGCGGCCTACCTGATGATGGGCCTGGTCGGCATCGCCGGCATCGCCGCCATCGCCGGTGGCGCGATCTACATCTACCTGACTGTCGGCTCGCTGCTCTGGGGCAAGCGTATCGCGCAGACCAAGATCAGCTCGGAACCGACGCCGATCCCGGTCGGCGCGCCATCGGCCGCCGTGCAGACTTACGGCTCGCTCGGCTTCGCCGCGCCGGGCACGTTTGTGCTGGCCATGGTGTTCCTCGCCGCGTTCGTCCTTTATTACTTCATCAACTGGAAGTATCTGTCGACCTTGTGGGGGTTGAGCTGATTTGAATCAGCCGTGCCGCTCCGAATCACGGGATCCGGAGCGGCAATCCGATCCAGCGGCTTGCCACGGGAGCTTATCTGCCATGAATACTGTCTGCGTTACGACAGAGCGTTCCGCCGTTGGCATGGCGCGGGAAGTCCTGAGTCTGTTCAAGCTGCGCATCGGCTTCCTCATCATGATCACGGCCGTGGTCGGTTATGTGGCCACGCCGGGACATGCCAGCGTCTTGCAGGTGCTGGTGATGGCGCTGGCCACCCTGGTCGCCTCGGCCGCTGCCGGTGCCTTCAATCATTATCACGAATACCGCAGCGATCGCCTGAT
>Ga0209063_1000695_pt1 | contig 20224 bp, 9 predicted proteins | sample KloWWTmeKNB19Kit_FD_187177 | JGI IMG/M metagenome (GOLD analysis project Ga0209063, IMG submission 187177) | Active sludge microbial communities from Klosterneuburg, Austria, studying microevolution and ecology of nitrifiers - Klosterneuburg... | ecosystem: Engineered > WWTP > Aerobic digester >... | reverse complement strand
GATTTACTTTCCAATCATTATCTTAATTCAAATTAAAATTAGATTTGGATTTAGTAATTGAGTAATCTTTATTAAAGTGAAAGTTGGCGAAATATTTCTAAAATAATCAGAATTAATAACTCAAGTTTCGGTAGTCAAATTAGCCTAAATTTAAGGAAAATTAATATCTTAATAAAATGTTAGATGGTAGAAGGTAGATTTTAGATAGCTTTTCATCAATTAATGGTAATTTTTATCTTATAAATCAAATAAGAGGAAAAATATTAATCAATTAACTAAATACCGTATACCTTCTAACATCAGCCATCTACCATTGTTTATCAACTGCCGAAACTAGAATTAATAAAATAAAGTCACTTGCCTAATATCTTGGAAGATTTGAGATCGGGAATAATTAAAAGTGTAACAATTAATTCCGATTAATTTATTTATGAACATTTTGATTTAAAGCTTTCAAGCACTCAGATGTTACGGTATGTCGGTTTTCTCAATCTCTCCTCACTAAATTAATATAAATCACTTTATATTCTACTCTATATGAGAGTAATGGCATTGTCACATTGGTCGCTATAAATATTTAGAAAAAAATATTTTTGCAAGAAGTAAGATTTATTTTCTCATTTTTGTCCCTCATTTTTAACAAAGGTACAAATGGCAAAGAAGGCGGCTATTAGCTTTATCTTTATAACATTACTTATTGATGTGACAGGTCTGGGTATAATTATACCTGTATTGCCAAAGCTAATCGAAGAACTGACAGGAGGAAGTATAAGTGATGCCAGTGCCATTGGAGGATGGTTAACTGCTACTTATGCTGCCTTGCAGTTTCTTTTCTCACCAATATTAGGCGGGTTAAGCGATAGGTATGGCCGACGGCCCGTGTTATTGATCTCATTATTTGGATTTGCATTGGATTATTTATTTCTTTCATATGCTCCGACTATTGGTTGGTTGTTTGTAGGGAGAGCTATTGCCGGTATATCAGGGGCAAGTTTTACTACTGCATCTGCCTATATCGCAGATATTAGCAATGACAAAAATCGTGCACAGAATTTTGGAATGATCGGAGCTGCCTTTGGACTAGGCTTTATCATTGGTCCTGTAATAGGGGGGCTTTTAGGTTCTATGGGGTCCAGAGTACCTTTTATGTTTGCTGCAGGTCTTAGCTTTTTGAATTGGATGTATGGTTATTTTGTACTTCCTGAATCCTTACCTGCTGATCAGCGGAGAAAATTTGACTGGAAGACTACTATTCCTGGACGCTCTTTATTGAAAATAAGAAATTATCCTGCTATAGGTGGTTTAGCTATTTCCTTTTTTCTGATAAGTCTTGCTTCACATGCAGTTCAAACAAACTGGAGTTTCTTTACAATTGAAAAATTTGGTTGGTCAGAAAAGATGATCGGCATTTCACTTGGTGTGGTTGGTCTTTTAGTTGCCTTGGTACAAGGCCTTCTGATCAGATATACAAGTCCTTTGCTTGGCAATAAAAAAAGTATATTTTTCGGTTTATTGTTTTATTCATTGGGGCTTTTTCTATTTGCTTTTGCCAATCAGGGCTGGATGATGTTTGTATTCCTGATACCTTATTGTTTGGGTGGGATCGCCGGTCCTGCGCTTCAATCTATTATCTCTTCAAGTGTTCACAACAATGAGCAAGGTGAATTGCAAGGATCCTTGACTAGTTTGATCAGTTTAACATCCATATTAGGTCCGCCTTTAATGACTGGTTTATTCGCTTATTTTACACGCCCGTCCGCTCCTGTGCATTTCTCCGGCGTGTCATTTTTACTGGGTGGTATTTTAATGTTGTTAAGTGCATTTTGTGCTTATTTAGCACTGAAAACTAAAGGCGTAAGTGTGATTTAAGTTCTACATTGTTAATAATTAATATATTACTGAGTAGGTGTTTTAATTATTACTTGTGGTTATAGTTTTCCAAATTTTCATTTAAATTAATTGACCTTTTCAGCGTCTTTTTCAATAGTTCTGAAGGTGAGATTGACCCTAGGTCCAAAATTTTTCTTAGTAGGAGGAAGTCGATGCAGCCAATTTTCTTGTGTATCACCTTTCATTATTAGCAGGCTGCCATGTTCAAGAACACGCGAGATTACTTCCTTTGTCCTTTTGTTCTTGAATGCAAATTTCCTTTCAGCTCCAAAACTTAGTGAAGCAATAGCCCCCTTTTTTTTCAAATCTTTTTCACCATCACTGTGCCATGCCATTCCTTCTTCTCCAGAGTGATAAAGGTTTAGTAGGCAAGAATTAAATGTTTCTCCGGTTAAATTTTCTGTTAACTCCTTTAATTCTATCAATTCGGATGTCCAGATTAATCCTGTTTTTTTAATATTGGAATAGGTATATTCGAATGGTTTATCTGCATACCAAGCTACTTTTCGCTTTGTGATGATGTGTTTGCCAAAGATCACAGCTTCATCGTTTTTCCATTTAATATTTTCTAATAGAATTTTGAAATAGTGATCGGACTTAGACAATGACATGATATGTCCAAAATAATGGACTTCTCCGCCATATGGTAAAAGGTTGATTGAAGGATCAGGGCTGAGATTGAACATGTCCATGGTATATGTATTATTTGAATTATAACTAAAGTTTTGAGAGAAAGTTGGTAGTGAGGAGGTGAGGAGGTGAGAGGGTGAGAAAGTGAAAAAGTGAGGAGGGGAGGAGGACCTTCCATATCGAAAACAGTTAACAAATGTCAGATTCTTCTAGTGTCTGGAATCTAGCATCTAAAACAAAAAGCCCCGCCCGGTTCGTTTACCGGAGCGGGGCTCATCCCAAAAACAGTATATTGCCTAATTCTTAAGTCTGATCATCTTTCTCATCTCAGTGCCATATTTAGTGCTTACTTCATAATAAAGTACACCGTTAGCATTGATCATGTTTGCGTTGATCAGGATCTCATTTGATCCTTTAGCGTATTGTTTAGTAGTTTGATAGATTGTTCTACCATTGATGTCGTAGATCTTAAGTGTTACGTCAAGATTTTCTGGAAGTGTAACACCGATGCGTGTTTCATCAGAGAATGGATTTGGTCTGTTTTGGAAAACAGTAACTCCTTCATTTGAACTTCCGTTGAACTTCATGTCTACTTTGTATTCTGATTCATCTGAACCGTATGCAGTTGCTTTTAAGTCTTGTGCATCTACGCTTAGTGCTTCACTCACCTTGATATCTTTGTTAGATATGATAGTGAAAGTAAGAGCACCTTCTGTAGAAGAAACACCATCATTGTTCCATGATAATTTAGCTTTAGAATCTGAAACCAGATTGAAATTATCAGTACCAAAGTTTAGATCATTGCTTTCAATGTTTTTGATAGCAACACCTTGTGCAGCGTTTACAGCCATTTGGAAACCTTCGATAGAAGCGAAATCGCTTACTTTGAAAGTAATTTGTGTCGCTATGCCCGCAGGTATAATTTGATCATCTGCAGTGAATGAAAGGGTTTTAAGGTCTCTCACTTCGATATCATTATCACCGTTAAGGCTCAATGTAACGTTGTTGTTGACATCACCCAATTTCATACCGAAGAAGTCAAGATCATTCATAGTAGCATTTGGTACTACTGAGATTTGCTCAGGGAATGCAGATGCGAATGGATTAGCAGGATTAGCAAATTGGAATGCTTTGTCCACGAATCTCCAGCTTTGTCCACTAGGGAATTGCTCATCTTTTCCAAGGATCAATCTTCTCATCGCTACGATATCCGCAACAGTAAGTTTATTATCCATAGTTACATCAGCTGCAATGATTTTATAAGGTCCATCCAAAGCCTTTTTGTTAAGGAGGTGGTTTTGGATCTTGATAATATCACCTGTTTCTACTCCGTTAAGAGGATCTCTATCACTTTGTGGTTTGATCACATAGCTGCTACCTGCATTGATTGAATTGAATTTGTATGTTCCTTCATTCGTAGTGTTTGTGTTACCTGCGCCGCTTACTGCAACTTTAGGAATACCTTCAGATTTTTCTGTTACAATTTTACCTGCTACGAATGTCGTGATGTTGCCATCGCATACATTGTTATTATCTTGGATAATTACTGTAACTACTACATAATCCTGGTTGCCATAGATATCTGTTACCCAGAATTCTATTGAAGCCGGAGGATTGTTTCCGATATCATCACAATCGAATGTTACGATATTGTCATTGACATCTGAGCTGAATGAATATTGTAGAGGACCACCGCAGTTAGCGAAAGAACCTGCATCAAAGAAAATAGCTGGAAGTGTGATTGTACCAGTTGATGGCATGATCTCTGTTACTAAATGATGAGCAACCGGAGTTGGTTTCTTCCTGTTTATAACAGTTACAATTAAGCAAGATTCTCCCACATTACCGCAAAGATCAGTTGCATAGAAACATACTCTGTGAACACCTAGTGGATATAGACCGGAAGCATTATTGCCCTGACCTACTGCATCCCAGGTAGGAGTGCCGCTTGTAGAATAGTTATAATCTATTTTATAGTTATATTTCAATTGATTCGTCGGAGTGCAATCATCAGTAGCACTATTAGATACTGAAACCAATTCCTGGAAGCAATCTGTATCTTCAGATACAGCTAGTATATCAGCAATAGGTGCGAATACCGGAGCAACAGTATTTCTAACTTTAATTATTGATGTGAAGTGAACTGCTGTTTCAAGCGCAGCCTCTAATCCATAAGTAGAAGCATAACACCAATCGATGATAGTCCAGTATCTTATGATTTTGAAACAAGCATCAGGAAGGCCATAGTATACTTCGTCTCTGTGGTTATAAGCCAGGTTGAAGCAGGTTGTTACCTGGTCAAGTAGGAATATAGGACGTTGTGCATCAGGTAGATCATCAGGATCAAGATTATCCACTACGCATGGACCATCAATAATCATTGTATCATTTGGAGCATCAAAGTATTCCTTATACAAGTATAATGGATTTTTATAGATGTGTATCACTTGTGTTTTTGTCACTTTGTTACCAAAAGGATCGGTAGCTGTAAACGTACGAGTAATAGTACCTGATCCACAATCAGTAAAGTCAGTATCTACTTCTTCCGTGATTACTACATTACAATTGTCAGTAGCAACACCATCAAGGTATCCTACATAATAATTTCCTTGTACATCAGTGTAAATCGTATCAGTTCTTCTTGGAGTACCATCAGTATATACATAACCAAATGTAAATCCTAAATCTTCAGGGTTGTATGCGTATTCGCAAGGTACCCACATATCAGGTGGTATAGTTAAAATAGGATTTGTTTTATCCTGAATTTTAATAGACACCATACACTCACTAACATTTCCTGATTGATCATATACAAACAATCTTATCTGAATAGGATTATTCGCGATATCACAGCAATAGAAATCAATATAATCTTGTTGGTCTGTCTGTTTATCATCATCACCGTTACAATCTGCCACCATTCTAGCAACTTTGAAAGTCACCGGACCGCAATTATCCCATGATCCATTGTCAAATGAAGCAGCTGGTACTCTTACATAGTTGCTGCCATTAGGTATACTTGCTACAGTATTTTCAATACAAATAGCATTCGGTGCAACTGCATCAGCTACAGTGATTTGTAAAGTATCTATAGTGTTATTGATACAACCATCATTTACTGAGTAAATAATATTATGTACACCCACTGGTAATTTTACAGTGAATCCACCATTTTGAGTTTTAAATCCACCTGGATATGAAACATTCCATTTTAGAGTTGTCTGGCAATTATCAGTTGCTACAGCAGGAGGGATTAATACATTAGCAAAACAATCGAAATTGTTAGTATTTACAGTAAAGTCATTTGGTATAGTTAATACAGGAGGTACTGTATCCAATATAAAAATGATCTGAAGATGATTATCTTCATAATCAGTGCCACAATACCATTCCGTAACAGTCCAGCTACGCATTACTTTAACCATACATCCAAGATCAATGATTTGATCCGTATAACTTGTGAATAGTCCGCAAACATTCATTAAGTTGTTAGGGAATAAAGGAACTTCGGCATCACCTATAGTAGGTACACCAGTTACAGTGCTACTTGGATGGCCATTTGCATCTTTTGCATAAGCTTGATCACAATAAACAGTATCAGTAGCAGGATAGTCAATTGAATCAAGGTTTGGTCTTTCGATAACAATAGTATCTGTGCAAGTATCACTCGCATTTCCTACTGCGTCAGTAGCATAGTATGTTCTGAATATTCTTCTAAGATATCCTTCATTTTCTTCAGTACATGGAAGCTCCACAGTTGTCATAGACAAGATGTGAGGAGTCACTGGACCTGAACAGTCAAATGGATTGATATTAGCAAAATTCACATCTGCATAACATGGAATAGTATCTGATCCGCAGAAGATCTCCGGAGCAAGTTTATCCTCGAATGTATGCCAGTTCCAGCAAGAATTGCCGGTAGAGATACTTACATATTCTAATACATAAGTTTTACCAATCAATGAATAAGGTACGTTTGCAGGAGACAAACCATCAGCAATAATAAAGCTGTTAGTTGCTGTTTCCAAAATCGGACCTGTCATTGTAGCTTTAAGGTTAATAGTGTAAAGACCACCACAACCGATTAAGGAAGCTGCTTGAACAACCATTGGAAGCGTTATTAAGGCTTCGCAATCTGCATCAACTGAGATATTACTTGATGTACATGCTGGAGAGCACTGTGCATTCAAGTTGTTGTTAAATAAGAAAAGACACAAAACAAAGAATAATCCTACCGCAGGATTAAAATTCATTTTGCTCTTCAAACGATCTGTAAAATTCGTTTTTTTCATGAGACACTTAGTTTAAGTTTTTAGAATTAAGAATTAAAATATTGTGCATGCGCACGCCCAGCGTTCTGGAGCCGCAATACTGTAGTTTCTTATTACAAAAGTCTGTCCCTGAGGTATATCGCTATACACTCAGAATTATATGCTAGATGTTCATGAAAACATATGAGGGTTCAGGTCAATGCTTTGCAGAAAAACTGACATACAAAAATTTGCTCTGAAAATATTTAACTTTCAGGCAGGTCTATTCTAAAACTAAGGTTGGAAATTGTACAAAAAGAGCGTTTGAAAATTATCCGCTTGTAGGAGCAAAATAATATTCAATTTTATCGCAAGAACTAATTATAAAAGTGTGTAGGTTTGGTTCGGTTCGGTTCGAGTTAATTAGTTTTTTTTCTCGCAGATTATTTAACGTATTTCTTTTAATACATGGTACAAATATATCATGTGAATTTAGATCTCACACATACCTATGTGGTAGTATATTTTAAATTATATAAAAAACATAATTATATATCATTGATAATCAATAAAAAAGGGAGTAAAAATTAATTTACTCCCTTTAAAAAATGGTCTTAATTCAAAAAACTACAGTGTCAAAATCATTTTTTTCGTATCTGTGAACACATCTGATTCAAATTTATATATATAAATTCCAGAACCATTTATGTCTGTTGATTTAACTTCTATTGTATTTAATCCCTTTTCAAACATGCCTTTTTTGACAAAAACAGTTCTTCCGGTTGCATCGAATATTGTAAGTTTACCCTGTGTCGATTCTGTTAGTAACACATTGATATTCGTTTTATTGCTGAAAGGATTTGGAGAGTTCTGTAATAACTTACCAGAAGCGGATTTGTCACTTTCCCAACTTCCAACAGCCAGCATTACGATATTCTTAGTAATTCCTTTTACATCATATGCTTCAGCTTGTATTCTGCCCTCTGTTATGGATATATCATCCATCAAGTTGCCCTTATTCAATTTTTTAAATGTGATAACACCAATTTCTTTACCTGATCTACCTAGTTCATCGTCCCAGCTAAAAGCCATTGTTCCTGGATTATTTTGATCTACATTGTAATTTTCATCTGTGAATCCTTCTAAATTGCCGTTTTCGAAAGAGACAAACTCCAGAGCACTATTGTCAAAATTAAGTTCAAACTGGAATCCTCTCAAATCCTTTAGTTGATCAGATGATAATTTTACTTTAACATAATCATCTTTGCTTTCTGCTAAGGATGTATATATGATAACAGGTTGATTTCTTGTATCGAGCTCTCCGGATGCGATTTCATCCATTGCACTATTGTTCACATCTCCGAGCTTAAGAGCTACAAAATTTACAATGGGCTTCATACCTAAGACATTTTGAAGTGTTCTTTCGAATACCTTTGGCTGATTAAATGGATTCTTTTTATTAGGGAAATGGTACCCCTTATCAGCAAATCTCCATGATTCATCAGATGAGAATTTATCAGTCTTACCCAGGATCAATTTTCTAATCTCTATTAGGTCTCTTACACTTACTGCGTTGTCTGCATTTACATCAGCTGACAATAATTTATAGGGCGAATCAAGGGATTTCCTTCCTAGAATATGATCTCTGATTGCAATCGCATCTGCAGTATTGACCCCTTTCAATGCCGGCCCACTTTTCCTTGCATTTACTTGTAGATCTGCTCCAGGTATCACATCATAGATCTCATAGTCCCCTGAGGCGCCAGATTTGGTTAAATAATGTTTATCGCCATCTGCAATGATCTCAACATCAACTAACGGCCTTCCACCTTCATCTGCCAAGTTTCCAACTATGCCCATCAAGTTATTGCAATTCGTATTTTGGCCTACTGGCACCAAGACATTTAAATCTACAATACATGAAGTAGATAAACCTGACTTATCAAATACCCATACCTTAACATCAGGGATACTTAAATCCTGAGGACTTCCGGTGCATACCAGATAAATAATACTGTCACTTAAGTCCAAAGAATCAAAGGTGAAATAGATATCAAAATAGTTGCAATTGTCAAATGCTTCATAAGGAATGTATGAGAAATCTGATGCATATACTGTATCCAATCCCGATTCATTTATGAAGACATCAAGACTATCCGGACATGGCCATGTTGGTGGAAAAGAATCAACTACCTGAACATATAGTGAAAAATTATTACCATTTCCGCATATATCTTCTACGTAATAATTGATCTTAACAGTGCCCAGTGTAAAAAATCCCGATGCATCTAATGAGTTATTGTCTATTGCTCCCGGATAATCATTAGTAGCTATCGCCAAAGGAGAGCAATCAGATATAATCAAGTTGCTTAGATCTACCATTTTCTTACAATCATCCAACGTTAATGGAGAAAGTATCGTGTCACCATCATTGTAATTAGTGATCTGAGGCCCCATATTATCAATTATATCTATATGCTGAAGAAATGTAAATACTCCATTTTGTGTATTAGGTACATAGTTGCAACTATCTATTACAGTCCAAAGCCTATCAATGGCTGAACAGGCATCAATATCCAACGGATCTGATGGTGTATCAGTGTAACTCACTGAAGACATAGTACATCCATCTCCAACATTTATCACAGGGAAACTGCCTAAAGAGTCGGGGTCTATACTGCCACTGCATTCAATAGTGATCGGGCTGTCCGGCCATTCTATATTAGCTTCTGTCAATGGAGTAGTCCCCATGACATTTATATTAAAGCTGCATTGGTCAGTTCTGCCATCATTTGTTAAAATACTATATGTAACAGTCAAAATTGAATTGCCACATACACTTACATTTCCTGTGATCAAAGTGTCCAGATCGTAGGTACCACAAACATTCATTATGGTAGGTGCAGGTAAATTATTTGGATTAAATTCCATCATACATGACACATCAAAACCAGGAGGGCATATCAATAGATCATTGCTTTCATATTCCACTGTGACAGTAGTTACACCTATAGTTGTAAGACCACATGAATTGGTAGCAGTAAAAGTAACAAGTGTCACCCCAAATGGATAAATCCCGTCTGCATTTGCACCGCCATTATTAAAGCTATTAGTGATAACGATCGGCTGACCACAACCTGTGGCGGTGGCTAAGGCAAGATCGACCTGAGCTGTACAATTATTGATATTAGTTGGCTCTATCGTTACATTTGGTGGTACTATAAGATTCGGTGCTGTAGCCCCAGTGACTGTAATGTTCTGAAGATGAACGAACTTTCCATCAGTTCCTCCGGAAAGTAAGAAAATACAAGAATCAATCACTGTATATTGTTTGACATATACAGCGCATCCATCCCCATTGATCGTCGTGTCTACATTGGCTGAAAAAATATCAATTTCATTGCAGAATTCTCCTAAAAGTATTGGATATCCTGTGACGCTTGTATCATTTATATTAGGATTGCAACCAGCCATATCCAGATCAGCAGGCCATATAATGTCTCCTTCATCCAATGCGTTTGGATTGGTTACATTAAATGTTTTAGTGCAGGACGCTGAGTTGCCTCCAGCATCTGTAGCTGTGTAAACAATGTCAATTGTACCTTCATTATTACAGTCCAACACAGAGTTTACCAACCATGTGATCACAGGATCACCGCAATTGTCCGTGGCAGTTGGTAGATAATTCTCAGGATTGAGGGTATCGGTTTGGAAACATGTAAGTTCGATGTCTACATCAGCACCACAATTAATCTGAGGAAACTCTTTGTCTTGCACTGTTACAGTAAATGAGCAAGTAGTGCAGTTACCATATTGGTCGCACACTTTAAAATCAAGTGTATTAACTTGACCGACTTCATCACATGTATATGTTACACAATTTGTGTATGAATTATCGGTTGACTTTTTAATGGAAATAGTTAATGGACCTGCGCAATTGTCAGAATAATCAAAGCCCAGGCTATCGGCACATACGATGCCTGTCTCCGTATTTCCTAGCCCGACATTTATATTATGGCAAGTAAGGTATGGAGCTTGTTGATCTTCGACAGTCACATTATAAGTGCAGGTAGACGAATTGTTGCATCCATCATTTGCTCTGACTTCAATGATATGCTCACCGATGAGGAGCGAAGTAGAGGTGTTAAATACCAGTAATCCATCCACACGGAATGAAAATGTTACATTATTGCTGCAATTATCTGTAGCTATCACAGCCGGAAAAGAATAATTGGCTACACATAGATCCTGAGTGAGACCGATTGTAGTATCTGCAGGACAAAAAATAATAGGAGCTGTAGTATCAATGGACATGATGAATTGAGTATCACGTGCACTAGGAGTATTATTACATTCATCCATTACTGTCCAGATTCTTCTAATTTTGAATCTACCCGGACAGCCCATTGGAATTGTTTTATCCACTTTACCAAACCAAGTATAACAGACGCCTCTCAAAGGATATCCCATCCAGGTCGGTTCACCTGTGACGGAAGTATCCTGGCTAAATTCACTGCAACTCATCGTAGTATCGTTAGGAAATACGATCTCATCTAATACTGGTCGCAAGAACCTTACGGTATCCTGGCAGGTAGCTGAATTGCCTGAAGCGTCAGTGGCTTTGTAGGTTCTGACTATTTCAAAGGTATAAGGAGATGGACAAGTATAGTTTTTTTCTGTGTGACTTAGAATAGTCACGGTGGGCGGATTGGTGCAATTGTCTGTAACAGTCACCAATTCGGTATATGGAGGCTGTATACTATATATTTCTATACCGCATGGCAATTCTTTAGTAGCACATTCAAACGTTGGTGGCATTTTATCTTCCACAAAGAATTGTGTAGAACAAGTCTGGTCAGCGATAGGATCATAAATAACTGCTGTGAGAAAATGCCCCACATCATCACAATCAATAATCGGCGCCGGCCTTCCAACAATGGATAATTGTAGGGATGCAAAGTTAATATATGTAGGAGTAACAAAATATCCAGGCGTGATCTGGGACGTGCCGCTTTGGCTAATTGAAATGTTCACCCCTGCCAGGCAATTCAAAGCAGCCGCCTGTGCTGTGGCTGAAATAGAAATAACAGGAAGTTCTTCCTGTTGCTTTTTAGACTGAGGTAATTCGCTGAAGGTGTTCTGTATAAACAGGACGCCCATTAAAGCCACCCAAACTAAATCAAAGACCATGAACCTGTCAATCGCTTTGCCTTTTCTTTGTAAAAACTTCATAATTCTAACTGTAGTTTACTTAAATGAATAATGACCTATTCTGCAAGTGAAAAAGGCCAAAGGATAATACTTTTACTACCCTTTGGACAAGAAACCTTATTACAAAATATATCATACCGGTAAAGTCCGGGATTGAATACTGTTTTTGGGAAAACGCTTATTCTTACTTTTTAATAGTAGCCGGCCACGAATGACCGGCTTCACGGTTCTATTAAAAAATTATTCTTAGATATTAGAAAATATACTTAATTATATATCTCTAATTATTCATTCTTTAGATATGACAAAATTATGTAATATGTTTGAGCTCACAATACCACCGAATAATTAAATATTAAATAATTTTATAATATATAATGAAATAATGGATATGAAGTTGATTCGCCGGATGCCTTGGTGCAGCATGGTTTAATTCATAAAAATAAGCCCTAAAGGAGGATTCTCAAGAATGGAATTGCTACCTGGCAAAATAGTTGTATTAAATAAAAATGTAATATAATAAGGTAAATTCAATACTTGTTGGGTAGAAAAAATAGTTATTGAATGATTTACCCGCTGCAAATTATGGTCTATCCGCCTCAGACTTTCCAAACTCCATATTTGGATCCTTATGCATCTGTATCACCATTTTTCCTCCTTTCATAATATCACTGTGCGTAATATAGGACTTCAGGTAAGGCTGATTATTAAACGTGATCCCTCTGATATATTTATCTTTCGGATCTTTTCTCAAGACATGTATTTCGAATATCTTACCATTTGGCAGATGTAGTTTAAGATCTTCCATTCTTGGGCTTCCGATGACATATACACCATTCCCGGGATGCACCTGGTAGAATCCCATAGCAGACATCACATACCAAGCGCTCATCTGACCCGCATCTTCATTACCACATAATCCATCAGGTTGGGAAGTATACATACTATCCATCAATGTTCTCGTCATGGACGCTGTCTTCCATTGCTCACCTGCGAAATTATACAAATAGGGTATATGATGATTTGGTTCATTGCCCTGCGCATATTGACCGATTAATCCCGAAATATCCGGACTGGCTTCTTCCCCCATCGATCCACTTGCATTAAATAAGGAGTCAAGTTTATTTGTAAAATATTTGTCACCTCCCATAAGTTTGATCAAACCATGCACATCCTGAGGCACGAGCCACGTGTATTGCCAGCCGTTGCCTTCACAATAATCATTCTCTCGATGTTTGGCTTCGAATGGACTAAATGGAGCACGGAATTGTCCATTCGCCAACTTTCCACGCATAAATTTTGTATTAGAATCAAAATATAATTTATACAATTTCGCTCTTTTATCATAGTATGCAGCATCCTCTGTCTTGCCCATAGATTTCGCCATCAAAGCAATACAAGCATCATCGATGGCATATTCCAATGCTTTGGCGACTGATTCATTGACAGAATCGGCTGGAATGAATGCTAATTTCTGAATGTATTGAATGCCGTTAATCTTTTGCATAGCTGACTGTTTCACTGCTTCATAAGCCAGATTCGCATCAAATCCCCTATGCCCTTTCATATAAGCATCCACGACCACAGGCACTGCACTATATCCGACCATCGTATTAGTTTCATTCCCGGACAAATGCCACACCGGCAGCTTACCTTGTTGCTTATATATATTAAGCATAGAATTAATAATGTCATCGATCCTTCCGGACTGAGTGATCGTCAATAAAGGATGCAAGGCGCGATAAGTATCCCAAAGTGAAAATAGAGTATAATTAGGTTTGCCATCGCCGGAATATACTTTCTGATCGCTGCCTCGATACTGGCCATTGACATCATCATACGTTGAAGGGAAAAAATAAGCATGATATAATGCTGTATAAAATATAGTCTTCAGATCACGTGATGCATCGTATTCTACGGTGGACAATTCCTTGTTCCAGGCATCAGAAGCATTAGTTTTTACTTTGTCAAAATTCCAGCCGGGTACTTCTGTTTGCATATTTAGCAAAGCATTCTCTGAACTGACTGCCGAAATTCCAACTTTAACCATCACAACTTCTTCTTTTTGCAATGCAAATTTTATAATTGCTCTTGCACGAACAGTTGTTAGTTTACTTCCATCGATTGAAATTGAGTCATCATATAATTGAAAAGATTGCAGCCTTTGTGATAGTTTAATTGCAAAATAAACTTGTTGGTTTTTAGCCCAACCTTTCGACTGTCTATATCCAGTGATGATGGAATCATTTACCACTTCAATATGAGTTTCGACAGGACTATCCCACCCTGTACCGAAAGCGAGATCCAGGACGATATGTGAATTGTTATTTTCAACAAAAGTATATCGATGCATACCCACTCTTTTAGTAGTAGTCAAGTCAACTTTAACGTTATAATCTTTTAAGAAAACACTGTAAAATCCGGGCTTGCAGATCTCCTGATTATGAGAAAAAGAAGATCCATATCCGTCCGATAATTCATCTTTATTTGCTGGTTTAACTTTAACTTTTCCGGTAGCAGGCAGCAGTAAAATATCATTCCAATCGCCGATGCCGGTGCCACTCAGATGCGTGTGTGTGAATCCAAGAATTTCCTTACTCGCATAATTATAACCACTACACCAGTCCCATCCTTTGTCTATGTTCACCGGCCCTAATTGAACACCTCCAAACGGAACATTGGCGCCCAGAAAGACGTGGCCATGGTTAGCAGTGCCGATGAATGGATTGACAAAATCTATAGCTGACTTGTTGGTTTTCTGGGAAATAACAGTGCTTGGAAATAGGGTTAATACCGCCAATGAGTTGAGAAGTATAATTTTTAAAATGCGATTCATGATTATGTTTCTAGTTTTTATTCTTACACAATAGTAGAGAATTCATTTCAAATAATTGAGTAGATAATTTAAGAGTCGTTTTTTTATATTGATCGAAGCTCATATATATTTCGAAAATATGCTGAATTCTTAAAGATCAGTCTGAAAAGATATGCAACTCAAGGGAGAATCTTAAATTTTCACACATTAACATATATAATTTTACGAAATATGATATTTTTAAAAATTAAATTAAATGCATAATTATTTTACATTTATTTACTATTATTTATTTTCTATTCGATTATTTTTGAAAACATAATAAACATTAAAATACATTTTGATGTCAGTGAGGCCAACTTAATTACATGTAAAGAAAATTTTACATTTGGTTCAGTTAATAATGTCTAATTTGTGTTCATTATCAAAAAGGGATATTAAGTACATCCAGATTTGGAATATAATAATGAATAACATTTTAACAATAACTCTTAACCCATAAAATAATTAACTTTTTACATTGATCTTAGCATGATTTTTAAATCACCTAATACACACACCACATATTTTACACTGAATTATGTTCAACTCTTTTGAACATTGATTTTCTTACTGCGATCTATACTGATAGGTCGATGATGTATTGTTTGCGCTGATCGCGTGAACTGAATGGTTGTGCTTAACCTCCTTTATGTGTATTTTTAAATTCAAAAAATTAAAATAATGAAAAATGTTAAATTCTTAATTTTTGCAATTATTATTATCTATAATTCAAATACGGCTCACGCTATTTCTCCATACTTGGAATCTCAATGTGGAACTACCTGTGGACAGGCTCAATTAATCTATAATTATGGAGAATAAAGTTTATAGTTGGACTCCTGTTGAAGCACCTTCTGTTCCAAGTACAGTTGATTGGTCGGGAACCTTGTATTTTAAAGTGATAAATCATTCAACTGGGGCGGTAGTTCTAAATCATTACAAAACAATAAATTTATTAAATGTAGTAGTAACATCAGTAGCTGGAGGAGGCAAACAGAGCGTTTTAGACATTTCAAGCGCAATCTTTCCAGTTGCAACAAATGGGGTTTTTAACGCTGCTCCTGGGCAGTACGATTTAATTTATTATTTATATGTGAAGCTTGAGAATTTACCATATTCATCAGGTTACAAATATATAGGGAGTAATAGTGTACCCTTAACAATTGATGCAAATGGGACTTCATTTCCAAAAGAAGTGACACAATCTCAAGTACAAAATACCAATACGCCAACAAGTTTAAAGGTAGATGGTTTTACCCTTGATCCTTCATCTACGACCCCAGTATATTCATGTAAATCTTTTTGGCCATTTAGAATTGATTTTTCAAATATTACAGAATGCAGAACCTACACGATTAAAGTCGATTATGCTGATGTTACTGCATTAGGATGTGGGGCTTCTCCAACTTATACTTCTGGACTAACTTATAATCTGAATGCAGTATATTCTGGAGGAATAATGCAAAATTATGTTGAACTTCCCAACTTCAACACTAACACTCCGATAATAAATTCTGGAAATAATGGTAAAACATTTAAACTAAAAATAACAATTAGTAATACAGGGGTAGCATACTGCTCTGCCGCTATAATTTACCGGTGTATAAGTGTTTCTGGTGCTGCTGCATCCACAAATCTAGAAATTGTAAATGGCGGGTATACAGCTCCGACAACCATAATTGGGTCAGCTCCATTGTTGACTTATTCATCTGTAAATTTTAATGCGGCTAGGAATGCCACTTATGCAGTATCTCAATTTAACATTTCTTTGGAAGCATCTAAAACAACTTCTGGACCTTGGGTAACAGTATACTCCGGAGCATACGCTACGCCACTTTCAGGAGGTATTCCAGATGTGCAAATAAATAGACTTCCTGCACCAGCTAATGCCACATTTGATTCATATCCTGGTCTTTCGATACCCACTTTTACCTCTTGGCCTCTTGTTTGGGGGATTAATCACGGATACATTTATTACAGACTTACTGTTTCGGTGCAAAATAATTGTAATACTGCAGCTTCTCAATTTTCATATTTTAAGCTAAACCTATCAAATCCATTAACAAAAGAATTAGGTGACCTTTTGGATATTTCTAATGAAAAACCTGAAACTTTTATGAATGAAAATATTGTAAGTAATATAAATGAAGCATTTAGTGAAGAATTGACCAATAAAATTGAAAATTATCCTAACCCCTTTAAGAATGAATTAACCTTCACTCATTTAGGCGAAAAGTCGGTAATTTTAATTTACGATCTTAATCAAAAGATAGTTGGTAATTTTGAATCGAATTCAGATAACTATACGTTTAATACAAGTAATTGGATGAGTTCAGTATATTTCTACCAAATTAGGAGAAATGATGGAACTGTTTCTGTAGGGAAAATAATTAAAATGGAATAATGATCAACCATTCATTATATAGAACTAACAAGTGCCATCATTTATGGCACTTGTTTATTATTATTATTTTTATTATTATAATATTTACTCAAAAATCATTTACTCAGGCGATCGGTCGTGTTGGTGTGGGGATTATTAATTCAGATGGAAAGGTAGATACTATTGGTACCGGAACTCAACCTCAATTTGCGTATGAGTTGTGTGAAGGTGCATGTTTTCAAGTAATTAGCCTAGATTTTACATTAGATCCAACTCAAGCAATATTGGAAGACACAATAATTTGGGAGTTTCAAACCGGGTTACCTAAAATCAGCATGGAAAATTCTCCATCCATCTGTTTTCCTATAATAACAACATTAGAAATTGTAACATTACACAGATTTGTAACAAATTTCCCATCAGGTCAGCCTTCCTTCAAATCATGGTATACAGAAACTTTCTATTTGATTGTGAAAAAATGTCCACCAGAAGCATTTTTCATCCAAGACAAGGAAATTGTTTGCCAAAATAATTTTGTTCAATTTTCAGATTCATCTTTTAGGCATCCTGATGAGTGGGAGTGGAAATTTGAAGGCGGCAAACCTTCTTTTTGGTCAGGCAGGAATCCTCCATGCATTGAGTATAATATTCCAGGTATATACCAGGTGTCATTATCGGTAAAAAACGATCAAGGAATTGATACTTTAATTAAATATAACACTATTGAAGTGTTCAAAGCTCCAATAAAACAGGATGGAATTGAAACTCATTTTGTAGGAATGTACGGTAGAGATACATTAATTAATTCATGTGTGAAAGGAGATATTTATAAATGGAAACCTTCAGAAGGCCTTTCATGTGATGATTGTGAACAACCTATTTTGAGATTTGGAGCAATTAAACAATATCTCTGTATAGTTTCTGTCGAAAATGGAGTGTGCTCTGACAGCTGCATTGTAAATATTAGAACAGAGATGGAACTACCTAAAATTTTCTTCCCTAATGTAATCAGCCCAAATTATGATGGCATTAATGACATCTTTGAAGGCAGTTGGTCAAACGCCGAAATCCAGGAGTTACACATTTATGATCGGTGGGGGGGCGTAAAATACAGTTCGAATTCAAATTTTACATGGGACGCCACATATAAAGGACAAGAAGTTGATAATGGAGTGTATGTTTATTATGTAGTTTATAAAAATAACTTTACTGGAAGTAAGGAAGTTAAATCTGGAAGTGTTACAGTAGCAAAATGAGTGAATTTTAATTAGTGCTTTTCCTTTCGTGAACTTCCAAAACGAAATATTATTGATGCTTACTATTATAAATCAAGACTTTACTGTGAGAACTAAATACAATGGATTATATACATCTAAATCCCATCCAAGCAGGGTTAACTTATAATATACATAATGAATCAATATAATCAATGAAATAATTTTGACCATTTTCATTGGTTTTTAATATTATATTCGTTAAATGTATTATTTTTGAAGAATATGAACTAGGGGAATTAGGGTCAGAACTTTTTTAAAACATTGGAAAAATAAAAACTTAATTTAATGCAGTTACATGTTTTGGAGTAATTTTTACTAAACAATATGATATGAAAATTGGAAATATAATATTAAGATTATATTATGCTCTTGGAATTTCTAGTTTACTTTTTATAGTAAACAACTATGGTCAGCCAGTTATTATTACTTTCAATGTAGTCTTAGGAATAGCAATGTTTGCAGCTTTGCTGTTTGTTATTATGTTAATTGAAAAATATTTTTTCAGAAAAGATGTTCAAAGTAAATAGTTATAGATAACATTGGAAATCATTTCTAAACGGTTTGTATTGGCCTGACCCCCTAAATACTGGATAGTTATTTTAGAAATTAAGTTTCTTCTTCAATATCAAAGTTGAAATTTTTATTTTCTATTATTATAGTTTCTCATAAATGAATAAGCAAAAAAAAATGCTCCCCAATATTTCATTGAAGAGCATGCTATTTTTTTATTTCGCAGAATAATTAATCCACTACAACCATACCACTTGCCATAAACCTGATCTCTGTCTTAGGTTCTGTGATGGCATCGATCTCATCTTGAGATTTCTTCGCGTCTTCAGCATAATGCTTCAGTTCTTCCACAGAAGTAGTCGTTAGTTTGGCCTCTCCTTCCAATACGACATTTTTACCTATTGCAGCGACAGGAACGAAGAATGCATAATCCTTCATTTTTACAAATGCAGTAGTATTATCATCCACAGCAAGTTCGATCCAGCATCCTTTTGCCGAACAAACATCCAGCACCTTTGCTTTTACTTTAGTTTGAATGACAGGTTCTTTTTCAAGTTTGGCGGGAAGTTGAGCAATATCCATTGCACCCTTAGATTTAGGTTTTTTACCATAATAATCACCCACCTTTGCATCTCCGGCAGGAGGCTGAGCAAAAGTAACGATGGCAAATAGCGTAAATAGTGAAAACAATATTGATTTTAACATAATATATTTTTAATGGCGAAGATATAATTTTATTGGTTTTAAACAATATCTTGACAAATACAAAATAAGAGAATATAACTGCCGAAGAACGATTTTCCCCCTCGTTTGAGGGGGCCAAGGGGGAGAAAAATCCGAAGTTATTTAGATTATGTTTTGCTAGTTGTTAAAATCATTAGATTATGGCGTCTATCAACACCACGGCTGTCGCCACCCCCGCCTATTCAAGCGGGCAAGCATCTGCCAGAGGGGAAGTTGCGACTTTATTTCTTCTTTCATAGAACATTTAGATATACAGATCTAAACATATATCAATTAAATTGAAGTGAATGAATATGACCTCAAAAGGGGAAAATGTTCCCAACTGCACTTCTACCAATGCTGAAACAAAAAACCCCGGCAATATACCGGGGCTTTAAAAGCTTGTCTGCTTAAAAAATCTTGTAATAGAAAAGGTTCTTGTCCAAAACACAGTGACAAAATCCACTGCTGTCGATATGAAAAATTAAATTAT
>Ga0209063_1000694_pt1 | contig 20243 bp, 11 predicted proteins | sample KloWWTmeKNB19Kit_FD_187177 | JGI IMG/M metagenome (GOLD analysis project Ga0209063, IMG submission 187177) | Active sludge microbial communities from Klosterneuburg, Austria, studying microevolution and ecology of nitrifiers - Klosterneuburg... | ecosystem: Engineered > WWTP > Aerobic digester >... | reverse complement strand
AAGACAATCGATGGTGGAAAAACGTGGAATAAAATTCATACCGGTTTTCCTAAAGGTCAATTAGGGCGAATTGCCATAGCAACGGCTCCATCAAACCCTGAAATTTTATATGCAGTTTTAGAAACGGAACAAGACAAAGACAAAGGTTTATATCGTTCTGATGATTCAGGTGCAACTTGGAAACATTTGAATGGTGATTTTGAATTGGTTGTTCGTCCGTTCTATTTTTCCAGAATTACGGTTGACCCAAGAAATCCGGATATTATTTACAAAGGCGGTTTGCGTGGTTCTATTAGTAGAGACGGTGGAAAAACATTTAAAGGTTTGGGTAACATGCATTCTGACATTCATGACATTACAATTGATTTAGTTGACAGTAATAGAATTTATGTAGCTACTGATGGTGGTTTATACAGAAGTTGGGACTCAGGAAACACAATGGATATTGTTAAGAATTTACCCCTTTCACAATATTATCATTTGAGTTTAGACAATGAAGAACCGTATAATATTTATGGTGGTTTACAAGACAATGGTTCTTGGTACGGCCCAAGCAAAAGTGATGGTGGTATTGAAGCTCGCGACTGGCATAGTGTAGGTTATGGAGATGGTTTCCGTGTTTTGAAACATCCCACCAAAAAAATCATTTACAGTGAAATGCAAGGTGCCGAAAACATTTGGCGTTATAATTTAGAAACGAAAGAACTCAAAACTATTCAACCATTAGCCGTAAAAGGTGATCCAAAATTACGTTTTAATTGGAATACACCCATTGTTACCGGAATTCATAATCCGGATAGAATTTATGCAGGAAGTCAATTTGTTCATGTTTCGGATGATATGGGTCAAACTTGGCGAAAAATATCGGGTGATTTAACTACGAATGATCCTTCTAAAACGAACACTGAAAAATCTGGAGGTTTATCAGTAGATAATTCTGGTGCTGAAAATCATTGTACAATTTTCACTATTGCTGAATCACCTTTAAACAAAGAAGTTCTTTGGGCTGGTACCGATGACGGAAATGTTCAAATCACAAAAGATGGTGGAAAAACTTGGTCAAATATAACTTTGAATTTAAAAGGGTTACCAAAAAATACTTGGTGTTATCATATTGAAGCCAGTGTTTTTGATGCGAGTACTGCCTATGCGGTTTTTGATGGACATTCCAAAAATGATTATGCCACTTACGTTTATAAGACTTCCGATTTTGGTAAAACTTGGAATTCAATTGTTACTGCTGATATTGATGGTTTTGCCAGAAATATCCAAGAAGATTTTAAAAATCCTAACTTGTTATTTTTAGGAACAGAAAAAGGGTTATACATTACCATAGATGGTGGAAAAAATTGGTCAAAATTTGAAAATGAAATGCCAGCTGTAGCTGTTCATTATATCGATTTACATCCAAAAACGAATGATTTAGTCATGGCAACACATGGAAGAGGAATCATTATTTTGGATGATATAAGTCCGTTACGACAAGTAAATCAACATATTTTGAAAAAAGAAGTGCATTTTTTTGACACTAAATCTTTTGTTATTGAAGAACAATCGAGTTTTGGCGGGACAGCTTCTGAATTAGAATTTGTGGGTCCCAATCCAAATACATCGGCTCAATTAGTCTATTATTTGAAAAAACGTAATACTTTCGGAAAAATGGATTTAGAAATTCAAGATATGAAAGGTAATAAAATAATAACTCTTGCTCCGGGAAATCAAAAAGGAATCAACATTGTTACTTGGGGATTCAATACCAAAAATCCGAAATTAGCAACCGCTAAAACACTAAGTTATGGTGGATTTACAGCACCAAGAGTACCCGCCGGAACATATAAAGCTGTTTTAACCAAAGGAAAAGAAACTTATGTAAAAGAATTCCAAGTGGTAAATGATCCAAAAAGTGTCATTTCAGAAGCTGAACGAAACAAACAGGCTGAAACAACTAAAATGCTTTTTGATAAAAATGAAGAATTAGCTTATATGGTTTATGAATTAGATGAAATGATTTCGTTAAACAAAAAAATAATGGAGAAAGATCCAAAATCAGCCAAAACAAATGGCAAAATTGATTCGGAATTAAATTCATTAAAAAACACAATGGTGGTTACCACGGGTGATATGTATGTAGGAGCTGCTGAGCCTCAATTAAGAGAAAAATTAAGTACTATTTATGCCACGGTTGCTTCACAATTTGATGCTCCATCTCCCTCACAAGTTTCGAATATTGAAAATGTGATGGATAAATTTAATACGGCAGCATCCGGTTTTAAAGATTTAAAAGGGAAATACAAATCAAAATTGATGGAACAAGCGGCAAAACTTGAAATTCCTTTTACATTAAAAACGTTTGAAGAATTCTTAAAAGACTAAATTTTTAAACTATATCTAAGAAAAATGCTCCTTTTTACAAAGGAGCATTTTGTATATTAGAAATATAATAAAATTAGTTAATTAGATTTTTAACCTCCTCAAAATCCAACCCACCATAATTCCCTGAACTCATCAACAGCAAAGTAGAATTATCCAAATTGGTTGAAAATAAAAAATCTTTAAATTCGGTTGGATTCGTATAAATAATCAAATCATTTCTTTTGAAAGATTGTGCAATTTGGTCGTAGGTTACTTCCTCTAATTGTTTGATTTTTACTGCATCAGGCGAATAGAAAACGACGGCTACATCGGCAGCATCTAAAGCTCCTTCATATTCTTTAAGAAATTCGGCATTCAAACTGCTGTAAGTATGCAATTCTAAACAAGCCACTAATTTTCTATCCAGGTATTGATTTTTAACGGCTTTGGTTGTTGCAGAAACTTTACTGGGTGAATGAGCAAAATCTTTATAGACCACTTTTCCTTTTCCTTCTGCAATTTTTTCCAATCGTTTGGAAGCTCCTTTAAAACTGGCTATGGCTTCGTAAAAATCGGCTTCATCAACTCCCATGTTTTGACAAATCCATTTGGCACCGGCAAGATTGTTTAGGTTATGAGCTCCAAAAACCTCAATTGGCATTGGTCCTTCCGAAGTGTCTAAATAAGTTGTGCCGTTTTCAACGGAATAAGTTGGCGTTTGATAGGGTAATCTTCTAATAGTATTGGTCGTTTCTTCGGCCACTTTTTTAACAGTCTCATCCTCTTCATTAAATACCAAAATTCCACCTTTGGTGATTTGATTGACAAAAATTTCAAACTGTTCTACATAATTTTCAAAGGTTGGAAACACATTAATATGATCCCAAGCAATACCGGAAAGTAAAGCAATATTAGGTTGGTACAAATGAAATTTCGGTCTTCTATCAATTGGAGATGATAAATATTCATCGCCTTCTAAAACGATGAAATCATTTTTTTCGGTGAGATGAACCATCGTATCAAAACCTTCCAACTGTGCTCCTACCATATAATCGACTTCGATATTGTGATAATGCATCACATGTAAAATCATCGAAGTAATAGTTGTTTTTCCATGTGAACCACCAATAACAACACGGGTTTTATTCTTTGATTGTTCGTATAAAAATTCGGGATAGGAATATATTTTTATTCCCAATTCTTTAGCTCTCAATAATTCCGGATTATCAGCTTTGGCATGCATTCCAAGAATAATCGCTTCAATATCCGATGTTATTTTCTCCGGAAACCAACCCATTTCTTCAGGTAAAAGTCCGTGTTTTTGTAATCGTGATTTAGAGGGTTCAAAAATTGCGTCATCGCTTCCGGTTACAAGGTAACCTTTGTGGTGTAATGCTAGTGCTAAATTATGCATGGCGGCTCCGCCAATAGCAATAAAGTGAGTTCTCATTTTTGTAATCGGTTATAAGATGTTAGTTGTCAGTTAACAGATAACGGACAACAGAAAACGTCTGTTATTTTTCAAATTGTTTTTTTAATTCCGCTGCCTTTTGTGGTTGTTTCATTTTCTTTTGATACAAATCATATAACTTTTGAAAGGTAGTTTTGGAATTGCCAACCTCGTGTGCTCTTTTATAATTGCTCTCGGCTTTTGCATACCTATTGAAATATTCATCAATATAGCCTTTAGCCATAAAACCATCTACTTTGGATAGTTTCATCAATTCGTCAGCATATTTTTGAGCTTTAGTTTCACTACCACCTACAATTCCGGGTAATTCAATATATAAAATTACTAAAGCCCAACGAGCATCAATAAATTTAGGATCTAATTTTGCAGCATTTAAAAAAGCATTTTCTATATCCCCAAGCATTCCCAATGCTTTAAATTTATTTACTTCTTTTGCCTTCATTCCTAAAACACCACCATACTTATATTGATAAACAGCGTTTTGAGGATATTGATTTTTTATTTTTTGGTAATACACAATAGCTTTATCCCAATTTTTATTGGCTCCGGCAATGTCACCTAAATATTCTAGTGTTTTGGTGTGGGTTGGATTTTCTTTTAAATATTTTTCAAAGAGTAATTGAGCCTCAGCCAACTTATTTTGCTGAAATAATTTTTCGGCTTTTTCAAAGTCTGAATTTGCCATCCATTGTAAAGAAAATAAAAGAATTACTACTTTGAAAATTTGCATTTGAATAATTTGAATTCAAAAATAAGGAAATGTTTTTCAAATTCATTTTACTTATAAAATATTTAAGTATTTTAGTGAATAATTAACTTGACTTAATACAACCAGACCAACTTTGTCTTTTTTCGCCTGATAAAAAAACACTCATGTATAAAACTATAACTATTTGTTGCATTTTAATTGCTTCCTACTCATTCGGTCAAAATTTTGATGAACAATGGAAAGAAGTATATAAACTTGAATTAGACGGCAAAATTCAATCAGCTCAAAAAGAAGTGCAAGAAATTTATAAAAAAGCCAAGCGAAAAAAAGAGGAAGTCCAAATCATAAAATGTTTTTTTTACGTATCAAAATTTGAACAAGTTTTGAACGAAAAGGCTCAATCTACAATTATTTCAACTCTGAAAGAAGAAATAAAGGAAGCTAAACCTGCTTCAAAAGCATTGTTAAATTATATCTACGCTACGCTGCTGCAAAATTACTATAATCAAAATTCATATAAGATAGGAAAAAGAAATGATTTAGAAAATCAAAAAAGCACAGATTTTTCAACTTGGTCAACTTCTGATTATATTGATGAAATTGAAAAGGCCATGGAGAATTCCTTGCAAAATGAAAAATCTCTAAGAGCTACTACAATAAATGATTACAAAGAAATATTTGAAGTTTCTCCTAGCATTGATGCAAAAAATTATAGTTTATATGATTTTTTAGTGGAAAAAAATATGGCTCACTATAAATCCAAAATAAAAAATTTCGACCAAAAAAACAAATCAGACTTGTTTCAAAATTTATATGCCGAATCTACAATATTCGTGCTATATAATTTAACTTTATTAGTAGATGACAATCTCATTAAACTTCTAAAAATTTTACAAAATAATGAACGCTATTATTTATCTGAAAAAAAAGAAAAAGCAGATTTTGCTTATTTTGAGCGATTAAAATATTTTCATTCCCTTTTCAGTGAATATTCCGTTTATCCAGAAAAAATTAAGCAATTGGAGAACATCACTTCAAACTCATTTTTAAAACAATCGTTAAGAATTGAACGCATTAAAAATTATATCAGTCAAACTTCAAAAAATAATAAAATAAACAAATACAAAGAAGCACTTGCATTAATTGATACTGTTTTAAATACAAAAATTAATCCAAATACCTTGGCGGAAGCTGAGACTCTCCAAAATCAAATTCTGCAAAAATCATTATCTGTTAGATTACAGACAACCACATATCCAAATCAAAACAATCGTGCCTTTTTAGATTACAAAAATGTAGATTCTATTAAGATAAGTTACTACCACTTTCCAGTGAAAAATAATTATTTATTGACAAATTCATATACTTATAGTACTAATTATAAAAACAATAAAGATTCATTAATTATAAATTATATTCAACAAAACAAACCAATCAAGAGTTTTACACGAAAATTAACATCATCTAATGATTTTTTCAATCATTCAACTGAAATTATTTTAGAAAAAATAGATGTAGGTAATTATTTGGTTTTTTTGGAAACGACTAATGACACCATAGAAAAGAAAATTGCTTTTACTTATGAAAATTTCCAAGTATCTAACTTTTTTATTGTTGAAGATAAAAATGAAAAGTATGATTTAATTTATGTATTAGACAAAAAAACCGGAAAACCTATTGAAAATGTGAGCATTAAAAATGAGGATGAAACTGTTTATACAAACAAAGAAGGAAAAGCACAATTTAGATTGAGAAAACAAATTCAGAATAAAATATATAATAACGATATTTTAATAATTAAAGAAAATGATACTTTACTCAAAAAGTACCACAGAACTTTTATCTATGAAAGAGAAGAGAACAATGAAGATGATTTTGATAATTTTGAAGCGAAAGCCATGGTTTATTTTGACCGTGCCATTTATCGTCCTGGACAAAAAATACACTACAAAGGAATATTAATTCAAAATAAAGACAACATAAAAAGTGTGGTTCCTTATGTGAGTGTTCATGTTGAAATTTATGATGTGAATGAAAATATTTTAAAAGAATTTGATGTTCAAACCAATGAATTTGGCTCATTTTCTGGTGAATTTGATATTCCGAAAAACACGCTAACCGGAAATTTTTATATAACAATTGATGAAGCCGATAACTATGAAATGGACGCTAAATATTATGATAGTAATGAAGAAGAACACAAATTTTGGGATAACGTAGATTTTGATGTTGACAATTTCTATTTTAAAGTTGAAGAATATAAACGCCCTACATTTGAAATAATTTTTGATGAAATTAAAGAAAATTATACGATTAGTGATACTATAAAAATTAAGGGGAAAGCAAAAGCATTAGCGGGAAACAATTTAACTAATGCTAAAGTAGCTTATACAGTTTCAAAAAAAACAACCTCGAATAAAAGTTCTTTTTCTGACGATGATGATTTTATAATTGCTGAAACGGCTACTGATGAAAATGGTAATTTCAACATTCAATTTCCTGCTATTGAAGAGGGAGTTTCTAATGACAGTATCTTATTGATTAGGTATACTGTAAAAATTGATGTCACTGACATTCAAGGCGAAACTAGAAGTGCCTTTAAATATATAAAAGTTGCGAAAGAAATGCTTGAATTAAATGTGCTATTAAACAGTAACTTATTTAAAGAAGACGATAATAAAATCATTATAAAAAGCACTACTTTAAACAATTATACTATTGATTCAAAAGGTGAAATAAAAATTTATGAATTACAAAAAAGCATCTTTTTAAAAAATCGGCTTTTTGGAATTCCGGAAATACAAACCCTCAGCAGAAATGAATTTGAGCAACTTTTCCCCCACGAACCTTTTGACCAATCTGACTATGAAACAAAAGAAGTATTAGTAAAAACAATTTCGTTTGACACGAAAACCAGCAATGAGATTTCCTTTGATTTTTTAAAGTCATTTAAAAATGGGTATTACAAAGTGGTTACAGAAGCTTATGATAAAAAAAATAACCTAATTAAAACCGAAAAAAATTTCAACTTAGACTCAAAAGTAAGTCCCAACACAAAAGATGAATTGTTTACTTTCAAAGACAATTCAAAACCTAACGGAAATTTATTTGAAATAGAAATTCAATCCCCTATTCCTGATTTGTGGATAACATCTCGGTTTTATGGTGAAAACAACACATTGGAAAATGAACAAGTGGTTCAATTAAAAAATGGAAAAGCTATTCTCAAGTTTAATAAAAAATCGGAATATAAAACGGATGTCTATTTTCACTTTTCCTCTGTTTGGGAGAATAGTACGGCTGAAAAAACTCATTCAATTCAAAAAGAAACAATTGAACCAAAATTAAATTTTGAAATTGTAAGCATGCGAAACAAAATTGAACCGGGAAGTTTGGAAAATTGGTCCTTTAAAATAATTGACCAAAAATTGGAATCAGAAGTTTTGGCAAGTATGTACGACAGGTCGTTAGATCAATTTGATACACAAAATTGGTCAACTGTTAATTTTTCAGATTCTTCTGATTATACAAATTTTCCAGATTTAAAATTCGCAAATATTAGTTATAAAACATTTAACAATTTTAAGATGGATCGAAAATATTACTCCTATTACATTCAAAATCCTCAAATTAATTGGTTTGGGTTTAACTATACTTATCCAAAAAATAGCCAAACTCAAAAAAAATACCTTGATAAAATTAAGCCCTTAACCGAATTACCTAAAAACGCAAAAAATATTATAGGTATAATTTTAGATGACTCAGGAATGCCACTTCCGGGTGCTTCTGTCATTATAAAAAACACAAACCGTGGAACGTCAACTGATTTTGACGGTCAATTCAACATTGAAGCCGCTCCCGGTGAAGTACTCTTTATCGGATTTGTTGGTTATAACTCGATAGAAATTATAATTGGAAATAAAAAAGATTATTATATTAATTTGAAAGATAGTGAGAATTATTTAGAAGAAGTGGTGGTTACTGGAGCTTATGGAATCAAGAAAAAGGAGAAATCAGTAACTTATGCTTCACAATCAATGAACAGCAATACATTAGCTGAAATGAATGCGACAGATTTAATTACTGCTTTAACAGGCGAAATTTCTGGGGTACAAGTTACAAACTCATCTGGTGTTCCTGGAAGTTCAACTCGTATTATACTTCGTGGTGCTTCTTCAATAAAAGGAGACAATCAACCTTTATATGTTATCGATGGAGTTCCATTTGAAGGAGATTCATCTACTTTAGATTTGGAAAACATCAAAGAAATATCCGTTTTAAAAGGTCCTTCTGCTGCAGCTTTGTATGGATTAAGAGGTGCTAATGGCGTAGTTATCATTACCACAAAAAATGCTTTTAAAGAACTTACTCAAGTCAAAACTCGTACAAATTTCAATGAAACTGCTTTCTTTTATCCTCATTTAAAAACCGATCGTGATGGAAAATTCAGTTTCAACTTTAATAGTCCAGAATCATTAACAACTTGGAAATTGCGTTTATACGGTCATAACAAAAAAGCAGAATCAGGTTATTTTGAATCCACTATTATTTCGCAAAAAGATTTGATGGTTCAAACCAATATGCCACGATTTGTTCGAGAAAAAGATTCGATATCAATTTCTGCAAAAGTGGTGAATATGACCAATGATACAAAGTCCGGAATTGCAATGCTGATGCTGTTTGATGCAACAAATATGAAAGCAATCGACAGCATAGCATTAAACCCAAATAACATCCGAAATTTTGATTGCAAACCCAAAGAAAGTGTTCCGGTAACATGGAAAATCACAATTCCGGAAGGTTTACAGGGTTTACAGTATAAAATTGTGGCAAAATCAGGTAATTATTCTGATGGTGAAGAGAATATTCTTCCTGTGATGAGTAACAAAATTCTCATTACTGAAAGTATTCCGATTTGGGTGAAAGGAAATTCTAAAAAGGAATACGTTTTTGAAAACCTAAAAAACAACTCGTCCTCCACACTAAAAAATCATCAATTTACATTAGAATATACATCAAATCCAACATGGCTAGCATTGCAATCGTTGCCTTATTTGATGGAATTTCAACATGAATGTGCTGAACAGACTTTTTCACGATATTATGGCAATTTCATTGCTACCGAAATCATCAACAGTAATCCGAAAATTGCTACTTTATTTGAATCTTGGAAAACTAATTCAACATCTGTTTCAAAACTAAATCAAAATGAAGAACTAAAATCTATTGTTTTAAATGAAACACCTTGGCTTTTGGATGCAGAAAGTGAAGAATTGAAAAACAATCGATTGGCTTTGCTCATGGATTTGAATACAATGAAAGAATCACAAGAAAATACATTTAAAAAATTAGAAGAAAAACAATTGTCTTCCGGAGCATTTCCGTGGTTTGATGGTGGTGATGAAAATATGTTTATCACACAACACATCATTGCCGGCTTAGGTCATTTGGGAAAACTATTTCCGGAGAGTATTTCCAAATTTGAAAAAATTACATCCAAAGCAATTCCACACCTTGATAATAATTTCATCAAAACTAGCACTTTAAAAAACGAACGTATTAATTATTATACTTATTCTAATTTACATTATTTGTATGCTCGAAGTTTTTATATTGAAAAATTACCGGTTTCTAAAAAAACAGATTCGATTATTACTATTCAAAAAGTAGAATTCAAAGCGAATTGGTTGCAGTATTCCTTATACAAAAAAGCACTTTTAGCTTTAACAATGTATCGTTTAGGTGATAAAGATTTTGCAAAAAATATCATCGCTAACTTGAAAGAAACGGTTGCTATAAATGATGATTTTGGTATGTATTGGATTGAAAACAAAAATGGCTACTATTGGCATCAATCTTCCATAGAAACGCAAGCTTTGCTAATTGAAGCTTTTGCAGAAATTGAAAAAGACAAAAAGTATGTAGATGAAATGAAAGTTTGGTTGCTCAAACAAAAGCAATTACAAAATTGGCCAACTACAAAAGCCACAACAGAAGCTGTTTATGCTTTATTGTTGCAAGGAAATGATTGGATAAACATCAAAGACAACACCAAATTTAAAATTGGCAACGAAAAAGTGTTAACCAAAAAATTAATTGAAAAAGATAAAGAAGCCGAAACCGGTTACATCAAAATGAATTGGAATTCGGATGAAATCACAAAAGAAATGGGTTTGATTTCAGTAGAAAACAAATCATCAGTTGCAGGATTTGGGGGATTGTATTGGCAATATTTTGAAAACTTGGAGAACATCAAATCAGATAGTACTGCTATTCTCTCGGTTACAAAAAATGTGTACAAAAAAGTAAAATCATCATTTGGTAATCAATTAGTTGAACTAAATAAAGAATCGCTAAAACAGGGCGATTTAATTACCATCCGATTAATTATAAAGACTGAAAATGATTTAGAATTTGTTCATTTAAAAGATTTAAGAGCTTCTTGTTTTGAACCTGTAGATGTTATTTCGAAATATGAATTAAAAGACGGATTACGCTTTTATAGAAGTACAAAAGATGTTGCGACACACTTTTTCTTTGACACAATCAAGAGAGGGACTTATGTTTTAGAATATGATGTTCGTGTTAATCATTCCGGTAGTTTTATCGATGGAATTTCAACTTTACAGAGCATGTATGCTCCAGAATTTTCTGCACATTCCATCAGTACAAAAGTAAAAATAGATTAATCTCAAAATTCTATCATAAAAAAAATCTGCTCCATTACTGAAGCAGATTTTTAATGAATTAATAATAACAATATTTCTTATTTGACAATTGTCAATTCGTCAATAATATGTTTTGCTCCGGCATATTTTTCAATAATGAATAAAACGAAACGGATATCTACATTGATTGTTCTTTGTAATTTGTCATCAAAAATAACATCTCCGGCCATTGCTTCGATGTTTCCGTCAAAAGCTAATCCAATTAATTCTCCTTTTCCATTTAGAACAGGTGAACCTGAATTTCCTCCAGTGATATCATTATCCGTTAAAAAGTTCACATGCAATGAACCATCTTTATCAGCATATTGACCAAAATCTTTTTTATTATACAAATCAATTAACGGTTGAGACAAATTGAACTCTTCATCACCTGCTTTGTGTTTTTTAACCATCCCTTCTAAAGTAGTATAGTTATTAATTTTAGCATCATTTCTTTTATCCGCAGGCAATGCTCTTACTTTTCCATAAGTTAAACGCAAGGTTGAATTGGCATCAGGATATTGAATTGGACTTAATTTTGATTCTCTTAATCCTTCAACTAACAAACGGAAGGATTTTGAATAATCATTTTGAGCTTGTGTCAATTCTTCAGAACGAGTAGTTAAATGCGTTAACAAATCATTTGATAATTTATTTAACGGATCGTTTGTTATCATGGCTTCACTAGGAATTTCTAAAAAGGCATTCAATTTTTCTTTTGATGTAAACATACTTAATTCAAAAGCTGCATTAACATAAGCCGTAAAGTCGTTGTTGTTTGCTTTAGCCATTTCTTCTACAGACGGAGCAATTTTATATCCTGCTTTTGCATTATACAAAGCTAATTGACCTGCTAAAATATCTTTTTCTGCCGGTAAATATACTTCTCCAAAAAAACCATCTATCATTTCTTGTAAACCCGGTTTTAATTGGGCTCTTTTGGCCACATCAGCTTTAGCATATCCTTCCAATTGTTTTCCTAACCCTCTGGAAATTGTTCCAAAAGCACTAGTTCTCAACAATTGTTGTAAATAATTGTCATGACGAGCTTTTTCATTGGTCATGGCATAATATTTATTGATGGTTGGCACTACTTCACCATATTTAGCTTTGTTTGCCGGTTTGTTTGCCCAAGCATTAAATTTAGCTTCATTTTTACGTTTTGCATCCGCTGTTTTAAATTTACTTAACGCATCAATCATACCTTGACGGTTTTTCCAATAATTGGCAACACCGGCATATTTTGAAGCATACATTAAACGAACGGCAGCATCTTTATCCATGTGGACTTTCATTTTGTCCATACCCATCTTAGACCCCTCAACCCAGGCAGGATAAGCATATTTTACGTTTTGCTCAATTCCTTCCGCTGGCATCCAACGATTTGTTCTACCTGGATAACCTAAAATCATCGCATAATCATTTTCTTTAACTCCTTTTAAACTGATTGGTAAATGGTGTTTTGGGTTTAAAGGAACATTATTTTCAGAATATTCAGCAGGATTTCCGTTTGCATCAGCATACACTCTAAACATAGAGAAGTCTCCTGTGTGACGAGGCCATTCCCAGTTATCAGTATCTCCACCAAATTTACCGATGCTTTCTGTAGGTGTACCAACTAATCGTACATCCTTATAATCTTGGTAAACGAAATAATAATATTCATTTCCTTGAAAAAATGGACGAACAGAAACAGTATATTTTCCGCCACCATCATTTTCTTTTTGAATTTTAGCAGTTTCCTGATTAATAGCTGCTTCACGTTCAGCTTCAGTCATTTTATCATTAACTACAGCCAACATTCTTTTTGTAACATCATCCATACGAACAAAGAAACGCACATATAAACTCTTAGGTTTCAATTCCGCTTTACGATTTTGAGCCCAAAATCCATCTCTCAAATAATTACTTTCAGTTGTCGATAATTCGGCAATAGCATCATATCCACAATGGTGATTTGTTAAAACCAAACCATCTTTAGAAATCATTTCAGCTGTACAACCACCATTGAATTGAACGATTGCATCTTTTAAACTGGAATTATTAATGCTGTATATTTCTTCAGCAGTTAATTGCAATCCCATTTTTTGCATATCTCGGTGATTTAATCGCTGAATATGCATCAAAAACCACATCCCTTCGTTAGCAAAAACTGTTGCCGGAACAAATGCAATTAATGCCACGAAACTTAAAATAATTTTTTTCATCTTTTGTGTAAAATTTAGTGTCTGCGAATATACTTTTTTTTGTGTTTTCAATTTCAATTTCAAGCTGAAAAACTATAACGTTATCGTATTATTTAACTTAATTTTTAGAATTCCATAAAAAAAGCATCCTTCTAGGGATGCTTTTGTACTAAATATGTATTTTTTTACTATTCTGCATTCAACATTTTCCACAACATATCTTTCAACTCTTGTAAGCCTTGTTGAGCCACAGAAGAAATAAAATGATACTTCACTCCTTTAAACTCTTTTTTCATTTGTTTTTCAAGTTCCGCTTTTAGCTCTTCATCTAACATATCACATTTTGAAACCACCAAAATACGGTCTTTATCGAGCATTTCAGGATTGTATCGACGAAGCTCATCTAACAATATTTCATATTCTTTCTTGATATCGGCAGCATCGGCAGGAACTAAAAACAATAAAATTGAATTTCGTTCGATGTGTCGTAAAAAGTAATGTCCAAGTCCTTTTCCTTCGGCAGCTCCTTCAATTATACCGGGAATATCAGCCATGACAAATGACTGAAACTCGCGATAAGCAACAATCCCCAAGTTTGGTTTTAAGGTTGTAAAAGCATAATCAGCAATTTTAGGTTTAGCAGAAGTCAGAACAGAAAGTAAAGTAGATTTACCTGCATTAGGAAAACCAACAAGACCTACATCCGCAAGGACTTTTAATTCTAAAATCACATCTGCTTCCTCCACAGGCATTCCGGGTTGAGCATAGCGAGGTGTTTGATTGGTTGATGAACGGAAATTCCAGTTTCCAAGACCGCCTTTTCCCCCTTTTGCAATAATTTTCACCTCATCATGTTCCGTAATTTCAAAAAGAATTTCACCTGTTTCTTGATTTTTCACAACCGTCCCTAAAGGAACTTCAATAAATTTATCTTCACCATCATGTCCGGTACTTCTGGAACTCCCACCATCTCCACCATGTCCGGCACGAATATGTTTTACAAATTTCAAATGAAATAGTGTCCACAAACTTTTGTTCCCTTTTAAATAAACATGACCTCCACGACCTCCGTCTCCACCATCAGGACCACCTTTTTCAATAAATTTTTCACGGTGTAAATGAGAAGAACCCTTCCCTCCTTTTCCGGATGAAACATATATTTTTACGTAGTCTACAAAATTTCCTTCTGTCATTATTTTTTGTTTAAAGTTTAAAAGTTTAATAAGATCAAAGTTGTTGAAACCTTAAAATAAAACTTAAACTGTTTTTATTCTTTTAAATTTTTGATTAGAATTTTGTCAATTTTAACACCATCCATATCGATAACTTCAAATTCTAATTTATTCCAAATTAATTTTTGTCCTTGTTTCGGGATATTTCCTAATTCAGTAATGATAAATCCGCTCACGGTAGTTACATCATAATCATTAACATTTTCATCCATATCAAAATAGGTAAGAAAATCGTGTAATGAATAATGTCCGTCAACCAACCAACTCCCATCTTCTCGTGCTACTAATTTAAATTCTTCCTCATAAAAATCGGATGCATCTCCCACTAAGGCCTCCAAAATATCATTCAAAGTTATTATTCCTTGAAAAACACCGTGCTCATCTACTATTAAAGCATAGTGAACTTTTGATGTTTTAAAATTTTCCAACGCTTTGTAGGCAGATGTATGTTCGATAAAATAAACCGGTTCTTTGGTAATTGTTTTTAAATCAAAACTACCTTTTTCAAAGCTTGAAAACAAATCTTTCAACAATACAATTCCCTCAATATCATCCATATTTTCACCACAAACAGGATAAAAAGAATGTAACTCCTCCAATACTTTTTCTTTTAGCTCTTGAAGTGTATCTTCCAAGGAAAGATAAACTACAGATGATCGATGGGTCATCAACGAATTTACTTTTCTGTCACCAATGTGAAAAACACGTTCAACAATATCCTGTTCAATTTCCTGAACTTCTCCTACTTCCGTTCCTTCTTTAATGATGGCTTTAATCTCTTCTTCTGTAACTTTTCCGTCAGCAGTTGGTTTTATTCTGAATAAATCTAAAATAAATTCTGTAGAAATGGTTAACAACCAAATAAATGGAGCGGTAATTTTTGAAACAATTTTCATGGGTACAGCAACCGCTTTTGCAATGGTCTCCGGATAATTCAAACCTATTCTTTTTGGAACTAATTCACCTAAAACAAGTGAAAAAAAAGTTAAAACAACTACAACAATACCAACTGCGATTGATTCAGCAAAGGGTTTTAAGATTTCAAAACCACTGACGAAATTTTTCACATCAGTAGTAATTTTATCTCCGGAATAAATACCGGTTAATATTCCTATTAACGTTATACCTATTTGAACAGTAGATAAAAATTTGTTAGGAGAATTAGCCAAATCCAATGCGGCTTTTGCAGCAGGATTTCCTTTTTTAGCAGCAGTTTCTAAACGACTTTTTCGAGCTGAAATCAGTGCAATTTCCGACATAGAAAAAACTCCATTTAACAAAATTAAAAATAAAATTATTAGAATTTCCATTTGTTTTTTTTAGCAAAAAAAGAGCATCATTTCCGATATTACGGATGAAGCTCCTTTTTAATTATGCAAATATCTAAAAAATTCAAGACTAAATTGCCAAATTTTAGATAAATATCTATTTATTTCAAGTTGTCGAAGACAAAGTTTAATCGTTCGTTAACCTCTAAAATCGATCCAATCCCATTTACCGGATGAAATTTTCCTTGATTTTTATAATACTCCATTAAGGGAGCGGTTTTTTCGTTGTATTCTTGGTATCTGTTTCTAATTTTTTCTTCATCCTGATCGTCAGGTCTTCCTGAAGTTTTTCCTCTTTCCAATAACCGTTGCACTAAAATATTATCATCAGCTTCTAAGGCAACCGTTGCTGTAATTTCCTGCTTTTTAGATGCTAAAAAAGAATCTAAGGCTTCTGCTTGAGCGATAGTTCTTGGGAAACCATCAAATAAAAATCCGGCTGAATTTGGATTTTTATCAACTTCACTTTGCAACATTTGAATGGTTACTTCATCGGGTACCAAATCACCTTTATCCATAAATGTTTTGGCTAATTTTCCTAGTTCAGTATCATTTTTGATATTAAATCTAAAAATATCTCCTGTAGATAAATGAGTAAGATTATATTTCTCTTTTAAAAATTCAGCTTGTGTGCCTTTTCCTGCACCCGGTTTTCCGAAAAGAACAATGTTGATCATTTTAAATTTTGATTTATAAATTATAAATTTTTTATATTATTCGGCTAGTTGGTAAACATCCGGAAGATTTCTGCCTAATCCGTCATAATCTAAACCATAACCAACAATAAATTTATTTGGAATTCGTATTCCGACATAATCAATTTTAATTTCTTTTTTATAAGCATCCGGTTTTAGAAACAAAGTGGCTATTTTTAAATGCTTCACATTATGCTCTTTAAAAATCGCTTTCAATTCTTCGATTGTGTTACCGGTGTCAACAATATCTTCAACTATAACTACCGTTCTACCTTCTAAATTTTGATTTAAACCAATTAATTGCTTTACTTCGTTAGTAGATTGTGTTCCTTCATAAGAAGCTAATTTTAAAAAACTAACTTCACACATGCCTCGATATTGTTTCATCAAATCTGACAAAACCATAAAAGCTCCATTCAAAACACCAATAAATACGGGTATGTCATCAAAAAAATCGTCGTCCATTTGTTTCGCCATGTTGGAAACTGCAAAATCAATTTCTTCTGAGGAAATAAAGGGCTCAAAAGTTTTGTCGTGAAGGTGTATCATCTTGTGGTTTTTTAAATAAAATGCAAATTTAAAGAAGTAGTACGTATTACGTGCTAAGTAATTAGACTTTTTTGCAAAATTGATATATTTACAAAATGAATTCAACCCTATATCAAAAAATTGAGCAAAGCACAGCTCATGTTAAAAGTAGAACTACGGTGAGTAACTTTGCTATGAAAAGTGAAGAAAATTTATCAGAATTAATTTCGATTGCTTTTGATATAAATCACGATTTACATGTGAAAGCCTTTTGGAGTTTAGATTTGATTGGTGAAAAAAAGTTAAAATTACTAGTTCCTTACCTTGATGATTTTTGTGGAGTTTTACCGCATATCAAAGAAGATTCTTCTTTACGACCAGCTACCCGAATTGCAATGTTTCTAGTAAAGAGCAATCATCGAAAAAACGGAATTAATTTAACAAAAGAACAAGAACATTTGCTTATTGAAGCCATGATTGATCGATTAATACAGGATGTAAAAGTAGCTTCAAAAGTATATGCAATGAAAGCTTTATTTATTTTAGGGAAAAAATATCCTTGGATTTACGAGGAATTAAAACCAATATTAAGTCAGGATTATTCGAATCACTCTGCGGCATACAAGGCGGCTGCTAGGAATATTTTAAAACGGCTGAAATAAGTTTTGAGTCCTAAAATTGTTACTTATCTTTGTCCAAACAACAACACAATGACACAAATGATGTGACTGCATTTGACTTTAAAAAACAATAACTACAACAAATGAATTATTTTTCATCCGATTTTAAATTAGGTATTTTAGGCGGTGGTCAATTAGGCAAAATGCTCTTGGCTGAAACACGAAAATTTGACATTCAAACCTATGTTTTAGACCCGAGTAAAGACGCTCCTTGTCAATTCGGGGCACATTATTTTGAAATTGGAAACCTCTTAGATTTTGATACGGTTTACAACTTTGGTTCGAAAGTAGATGTATTAACTATCGAAATCGAAAACGTGAATTTGGATGCGTTGGATAAATTGGAAGCGGGAGGTAAAAAAGTTTATCCATCCCCAAAAACGCTTCGAAATATTCAAAGCAAAATCACTCAAAAAAAATTATATCTCCAAAATCAAATTTCAACTGCAAATGCTAAAACTTTTGACAGTAAAAAAGATTTAATTATTGAGGCTTCGCAAGGCAACCTTCTTTTTCCATGCGTTTGGAAGCAAGACCGTTTTGGCTATGATGGTTACGGCGTAAAAATTATAAAGTCAGAAAATGATTTAGTTGATTTACCCGAAACACCTTGTTTAATTGAAGAAATGATTACTTTCAAAAATGAATTAGCAGTTATTGTTGCTCGTTCGGTTTCGGGTGAAGTAAAAACATATCCGCTAGTGGAAATGGAATTTCATCCCGAAGCTAATCAAGTGGAATACGTGATTTGCCCGGCTCGAATTGACAAAAAAGTGGCTCAAAAAGCTCAAGAAATTGCATTAAAAGTTTCTGAGTCATTCAATCATGTTGGTTTATTAGCAGTTGAAATGTTTCAAACCGAAAACGATGAAATTTTAGTAAACGAAGTAGCTCCAAGACCACATAATTCAGGTCATTATTCCATCGAAGCCAGTTATACTTCTCAATTTGAAAATCATTTGCGTGCTATTTTAGATTTACCTTTGGGAAATACCGCTAGTAAAGTTGCCGGAATTATGGTAAATTTGGTGGGTGAAGACGGATTTTCCGGACCCGTAGTTTATGAAAATATTGAAAAAATAATGGCTATTGATGGCGTAACACCGCATATTTATGGCAAAAGACAAACTCGACCTTTTCGCAAAATGGGACACGTAACGATTGTGAATGAAGATATGGTGGAAGCAAGAAAAGTGGCTGAGGAAGTGAAGAATAGTATTCGAGTGATTTCAATTTGAAAATGAAAAAGTATAATCTTTAAATCATAAAAATGAGCAAAGTAGCCATCATAATGGGAAGTATCTCCGACATGCCGGTCATGCAGGAAGCCATCGATATCTTAAAAGGATTTGACATAGAAACAGAAGTAGATATTGTTTCGGCTCACCGAACGCCGGAAAAATTGTTTGATTTCAGTAAAAATGCTCACACGCGTGGTATTTCGGTAATTATTGCCGGAGCCGGTGGTGCAGCACATTTGCCTGGAATGGTAGCTTCTATGTCGCCGTTGCCTGTAATTGGCGTTCCGGTGAAATCAAGTAATTCAATTGATGGTTGGGATTCAGTTTTGTCGATTTTACAAATGCCGGGTGGTGTTCCGGTGGCAACAGTAGCGTTAAACGGAGCCAAAAACGCCGGAATTCTAGCAGCTCAAATAATCGGAAGTCAAGATAAATGTGTGTTGGATAAAATTATTTTTTACAAAGAAAGTTTGAAAGAAGCAGTTTTGAAAGCTTCGGAAGGATTGAAAAAATGAAAAACAAATAAAAAACGGACAAGTTGCAACTTGCCCGTTTTTTTTTAATTCTTCACCAAAAGAGTAAATCTATTCTTCTTCAATTCCTTCTTCAAAAACAATATCCGCTTGGTACTCTCCTTGAACAAAGTCGGATTTAGAAAGCCAATATTCTGAAGTGATTAATTTGTATTGGTTTGAACCTAACGGTTCTAATTCCCACACAATATCATTTGCTTCCGGAAAAGGTTTGCTACCAGCAAGTTGTTCAGGAAATAAACGTTTTAACAATGCACTTTCACCCAAACCTTGAGCTAGAATTTTCAGAACTTGTTCATTTCCCAATTCGCTTTTATCATCTGCAACATCGGGAATAATTTCACATTTTAAAATCGTAGCGGTTGCATTTGGAAATTTTCCGTTGTAAGCAAGATATAATAATTGGTTGATGTGAAATAAAGGAGCGTGTAAATCAATTTCTGGATATTCTTCGCAAACTTTATCCAAAAGCATATCGTTTGAAATTTGTGAAATCTGTCCTTTGTTTAATTTTTCGCTTAATTTATAAGTCAATAAAGTGGCTGCCGCTTCATTTGGTTTTTCATCTGTAATGGCCATTT
>Ga0209063_1000685_pt1 | contig 20514 bp, 19 predicted proteins | sample KloWWTmeKNB19Kit_FD_187177 | JGI IMG/M metagenome (GOLD analysis project Ga0209063, IMG submission 187177) | Active sludge microbial communities from Klosterneuburg, Austria, studying microevolution and ecology of nitrifiers - Klosterneuburg... | ecosystem: Engineered > WWTP > Aerobic digester >... | reverse complement strand
GGTTTGGATAATTCAACACATGGCTTAGTTTCAGTTCCTCATCGCTAGCAACCGTAAATTCAAGTATATTCTCATTGGAGTTATTTAATACATCCCATGCTTTGATCTTTATTGAATGAGGCCCCGGGGTAAGCTGTGGAAGCTGGAACCTTATTTCACCACGCTGATAGTTGTCGAGATTTCCCACATAATAGTCATTCAGGATAAAGAACTGATTATTGTCGTTGTCAAGAGTGGCTAGAATATCATGCCCTATGCCAGTTCCCGTCGTATTAATGCCAGACGAATCCGTCAGCTTTATGATTAAAACCGGGTTTTGATTGGTTATACCCCCATTTACGAATTGTTCATCATTCAACCAGGCCGTTATATCCGGGCCATCAATATCTCCGCCAACAGCATTACTTGTTCCGCCAACAATAAAATTGGTAAAAAAACCACTCCCGTCTTTTGTACCATCCTCAGCATATAAACTTAATTTCCCATTTCCATATTGAAAATTTATATCCTTCGGCACTTTGAATGTAAAAGAGAACTGACCATTGACGACAGAAGCTTTGCCTTTGAATAAAATATTGTTTTGTGTTTGAAAAGCAGCTACCTGACTACCCGGGTCATTAGCAAGGGTGGTTACCATTTGAGGTTTATCAAAAACAGTTGGGTAAACAGTACCTGCAAAACCAGTTAAAATACTGCCCTGTTGGTCAGTCACTTCTCCCTCTATTACAATTTTTTCTGTTGCACTCAATGTATCTGCCTGTGAAACTGGTATTCCATTGATTTTGGTGGCCCTAACCTTCAAAACAGGAAATCCCAAAGACATAGCCGGGTTGCCCAACAGGGTAAATTTTCTGTTGTTGACAACATCACCAGAGGTTTGGTAAGTATAATTCTTAGCGTCCTTTACCGCATCGCCAAGTGTTTTATAAATGCCATTACCATCCGGTTGCAGCGCAAACTGTATATAATTATTATTCATTACACGATTACTGAATGCAAATACCAGTCTTGTAGTTGTCATCAGGGCGATCGCCCCGGTTTTAGGTCTTAATAAAATATTTTCACCGATAGAATTGACAGTTGGATTATCATAGGGTGCAAAATCACAGGTAGCAGTAATGAACAATGGTAACCGGTTCGGGTTGTTCCAATTATTCACTATCTCCTGGTCGAGTATGGTTTCTTCTGCTAATCGCCTTGATCCGCCATGTCCGTTGTAATTCCATATAAGCGTACCATTATACACCTGGTTATTGATTGCCTGGTTGGCCTGTGGGTACCTGCTCCCCCCGGCACCGCTCTCCTGCTGAAACGCATCCAGGTAAATTTTTTGCTGATTGAATACCAGACCATTTACAGCAGCAGTTGTTGTTATTAATTCTGCATCCTGTAAATGAAGATTTCCATCTTCGTCATCAGCAATAAAAGTCAGGTTATTTCGCCAGGGGCCGAAGCTTTGTGAAGCAAAATACGCTGCAACTTTATCAACAAAATTCCTGGCTTCAACTGCATTCTTAGCCGGCACACGGCCAATGCCAACATCAAGATCATTCACGACCAAACCAGAATTGATATCTTCATCATCTTCCAAAAAACCAAAAAAATCATCTGAAGTATAAGTAGATAACGGGTCGTTTGAAAAACTGCTTTGATAGGCTGGAACTAAATTTGTGTTATTACTCACCCTGTCTTTATAATCAAATGAAGCATCGCCAAAAAGCAGCAGGTAACGTGGCTTGTTGGCCGGATTTGAAACATATTTATCGTAATACATCTTTACAAAATCACGGATTGCTGCAGGGTCAGGGCTCCCGCTTCCAAATTCATTAAACACCTGTTCAGTGGTAACGGTAACCGTTCTTAAACCATTGTATTGCAGGTGAAATTGTGCCAATCGCTGAGCTTCTGACAATAATGAAGGGTGGGTGATTATCAAAAAATCTGACGGCGAAGTATTATGTAGATTCTGATTGGATATCTTCCCCGCAGCTGCTGGAATTAAAAAATCAGTCCCATTAAAGGCAATATACTCTTTCAGAACTGAACAATTATTTACAAACTGATAGTCAGTACCGGATACCGCTCCCTGCATCCTTAATGGGTTCAACGGATCCGTTACATCCCAAACCTGCGTTCCGGCTGTAGCATTGTTGACAATGAACGCTGCATTGATATTGCCCACACTTGACCAATCCCTGAACGATAATTGGCTAACCCCATTTAAGGAAATTTGACGCCTGGTAAACAATTCAAACCAATTGAGCCAACCTTGCGAATTAAAACTACCCGGAACATAAGAATAAGTAATATTCACATTATTTTGAGAAGCAATTGCAGAAAGCAATAAAGTTGATTGTTGCACAAATAAATCATACTGGCCACCGCCCAACGCATTGATCAGTTGCTGACCAACCGGCTGATTATCAATTCTGATATCGAACCGGCTGCCTGAGCCTATCGACCTGGCTACGCAATTGCTTTGCAGCATCAAGGGAGTGTTATTAATAATGTTCGGAATATTAATTGTAAAAGTCCTGGTCAACGTTTTTCCCGGAGCATTGGTAAATTCTTCACCATACCATTCTTTACCGCTACTTAAAAAATTGACTGTATCCAATTCATGAAAAATTGTTTCTGAAAAACTATTGACCGTTATCGAAGGAGAAGCTAAAGCAGGGGTTAATTGTACTCTTTTACCATTCCCGCCAACAGTTAAAAAATACCAGGCTTTATCTGCGTATAAATTTTTCCGATGTATGAACCGAAGATTAGCTGAGTCTTTGACCCATTCATGCGGACCCCTGGCATAAAAGAGGATATAATCTGAACCATTGATGACCCCATCGCCGCCATCCACTACCTGTATGGCATTTTCAGTAAGGTCATCCAACCTGGGGACATCATTAGCTTCAGCCAGCATAATTCCACCATTTCCATATAACCGGATTGAACCCGAGGCAAGACCAGATGTATTAATTCCCAGGCTGGCCAAAAAAGGAATATCAATTTTATAAATGCCTGTTTTCTCAACACTTATTTTATACCAATTACCATTTGCAAGAATTGAATTAGGAGTGTAGATACGTTGTCCGATCCCCAAAAATGGGAGTAAAAAAAAGGTAGCAAAGCAGACAAGCCCCTTGTTCAAATACATCTGCTAAAACATTGGTTTAATGGGATTTTCCCGTTTAAAAAAAGGTATTTCTGCGTAACCGTTATTCCCCAAAGTATATATATTCGCAGTTCGGAGGGTAAAAGTTCTTCAGGCCGCAATATTTTACCTCATCCGGCGTTAAATTTATTCCAATTCATAGGTTTATGCAAAAAACAATGAGAAACTTAACAATCCTACTATCCTGTGTGGTGCTGCTGGCATCCTGTAAAGGAAAAGGCCTTTTTGGCAAAAAGAAATACGACAAGTCCGACGTTACCGGCTGGAACTACAATGACAAAAACCAGGGTGGTTTCCAGGTATCTAAAGCCAAAGAACAGGGTCTCGGCCCGGGTTTGGTTTTTGTTGAAGGTGGTACTTTCACAATGGGACAAACTGAGGAAGACGTAATGGGCGACTGGAACAATATTCCACGCCGGGTGTCGGTTCCTTCATTTTATATAGATCGTACTGAGGTCGCCAATGTTCACTACCGTGAATACCTGCACTGGTTAACAAAAGTTTTTGACCCAACTGATCCGGCCAATGCCAAAATATTGGAAGGTGCTTTACCTGACACACTGGTTTGGAGAAGTGAGTTGAGCTATAACGAACCGATGGTTGAATTTTATTTCCGCCATCCGGGGTTCAATGATTATCCTGTTGTTGGTGTAAACTGGAGACAGGCAAAAGATTTTTGTCTTTGGAGGAGTGACCGTGTAAATGAGGGAACGCTTGTTCAAAAAGGGTTCATCAATAAAGCAAATCAAAAACCCGGTGCTCAGCAGGGTGACAATAATTTCACCACTAAATCTTATTTGTTAGGTTTATACACAGCTCCTCCCGGTAAAGCCATGCAGTCTAAAAAGGGACAACCTCCAATGGCTCCAACAATGGAATCAGGTCTTCTGTCTCCGGACTACCGGCTTCCGTTTGAATCTGAGTGGGAATATGCAGCTTATGGATTGATAAATCAAAACCCCCGCCCAAGTTTAAAAGAAGGCAAGAGAGGCGAAGAGTTACAATCAAATAAGCAAGTTTATCCATGGTCACAAAATGTAAATGGTCTTCGTGATACCCGTCGCGGAAGCTGGCAGGGTGTTTTCCTGGCCAACTTTAAAAGAGGTTCCGGTGATAACGCCGGTGTGGCTGGCGGTTTGAACGACCGTGCTTTTTATACCGCCCCGGTACAATCTTTTTATCCCAATGGTTTTGGTATATATAACATGGCTGGTAATGTGAGTGAGTGGGTAGAAGATGCTTACCGTCCTCTTTCTTCTCTTGATTTTGATGACCAGCCGGCCCCTTTCCGTGGTAATAAATATCAAAAATTATATGTAGCTGATTCAACTACAATGGATCCATCTACGAGATATGAAAAAGACAGTTTAGGCCGTGTGAAAATGGTTGATGTGACCGACGAAGAGAGTAAAAACCGCCGTAACTACCAAAGAGGTAATGTGATTGACTTCCTCGATGGTGACTCTTTATCTCAATCTTCATACGGATACGGTAACACTACCTTAATTCACCCTGAAAAATCCAAAGTGTACAAAGGTGGCAGCTGGAATGACAGGGCTTATTGGTTAACTCCCGGAAGTCGTCGTCACCTCGAAGAAGACCAGGCTTTAAGCACACTGGGTTTCCGTTGCGCTATGAATCGTATGGGTAGCCCTGAAGGCAATAAGCGTAAAACAGGCCAGCACTTTAAAACAAAAAGACAAAAAAGATAATCGATTCTAATACATTCTTTAAACCCTCCGGAATCCGGAGGGTTTTTTTATTAAGTTATCGTCTGGAGTTTATTGAAGGATTACTTTTGCTGGATGTCTATTGAAACCATTTATAGTATTTTTAAACAACATCCTTCGGTACAAACAGACACCCGTAAACTACAACCCGGAGATCTTTTTTTTGCGCTAAAAGGGGATAATTTCAATGGCAATGCTTTTGCAAAACAGGCAATTGATGCCGGAGCAGTTTATGCTGTAATTGACGAACCGGCATTTGAGATAACCGGAAAGACTATCCTGGTAGAAGATGTATTAACCACTCTCCATCAACTGGCCAATTATCACCGGGAACAATTCAGTATACCATTTATTGCCATTACAGGAAGCAATGGGAAAACAACCACCAAAGAACTGGTACATGCTGTTCTCTCCACCAAGTATATAACTTATACTACTGAGGGAAACCTGAATAACCATATAGGCATTCCCTTAACCATTTTGAAGATAAAAATGGATGCGCAAATAGCAGTTATAGAAATGGGTGCCAATCATCAGAAAGAAATTGCCGGCTATTGCGAATATGCGCAACCGACCCACGGCATAATTACCAATTGTGGCAAAGCCCACCTTGAAGGTTTTGGAGGAGTACAAGGAGTAAGAAAAGGCAAAGGAGAACTATATGATTATTTACGTTCTCATTACGGTACTGCATTCGTAATGTGGGATTACAATTACCTGCAGGAAATGAGCAGCGGTATAACTTCTATTATTAAATATGGAATTGCAAATGCCGATGTAGAAGGGCGAATAGTAAGCAGTGAACCTTTTCTGGAAGTGGAAATAACGAAAGGTGCAGGAACTGGAATAATCAGAACTCAATTAGTGGGAGACTATAATTTACCAAATGTGCTGCTGGCTGTTGCTATTGGAAAACACTTCACTGTTCCAGATGAAAAAATAGCATTGGCGATCGCAAACTACACTCCTTCCAATAGCCGGTCTCAACTGGTAGAACGGGGAACAAATAAAATCATACTGGACGCATATAATGCCAATCCCAGCAGTATGAAACTGGCGATTGAAAATTTTGCCAGGTTTCATACAAGTGGAAAAGTACTGATGCTGGGAGGAATGGCAGAACTGGGTGAAGAAAGTCTTGCTGAACACAAAGACATAATTAATGTTATTAAAAAAGATGAATGGAGTAAGGTTGTTCTGGTCGGCGGTGATTTTTTAAGAGTGGAACACCCTTTTATCTCATTTCAGAATGCTGAAGAAGCAAAAGAATGGTTTCGAAAACAGCACTTTGAAAATATGCATATCCTTATCAAAGGAAGCAGAAGTATGAAAATGGAGAAAATATTAGAACCTTAACTTTACCAAATGAACTGGAAACAACTCTTCCCTCAATTTGAACCCGGACTAATTGAAATTATAGAAAAGGAAGCAGTACAAAGGAGCTTCAATGCCGGAGATATCATCATGCGGACAGGACAATATATCAAGTCTACAGCCCTGGTACTGGAAGGCCGTGTTAAAATATACAGGGAAAATCAGGACGGCGGAGAATTCCTTATGTATTACCTCGGACCTGGCCAGGCATGTGCCGTTTCAATGATCTGTGCACTGCAATCTCATACCAGTGAGATCATGGCAGTGGCTGAAGAAGATTCGGAGGTTTTAATGATACCGGTACAACTGATGGATGACATGATGAATAAATACAAGACATGGTATCAGTTCGTCATTCAAACCTATCGTGGCCGATTTGATGAATTGTTATCTGTTGTTGATAATATTGCCTTCCGGAATATGGATGAGCGGCTGGAATTCTACCTCAAGAGATACACAGAAAAAGCCGGTAAGAAAACCATTGATATCTCTCACCAGCAGATTGCAGATGATCTGAATAGTTCCAGGGAAGTGATATCCCGCCTGTTGAAAAAGATGGAACAACGAAACCTTGTTAAGTTGCATCGTAATATGATTGAGCTTCTTTAGTAGCTGTTACTGCTGTGATTTCTGTCACATTGTGAGAAAGGTCTTTGGTCTAATCTTGCAAAAATTATTTACATGGAAATCATCGGCTATATTGCTTCGCTTGTCATTGGTATTTCTCTCGGTTTGATTGGTGGAGGCGGCTCTATCCTCACCGTTCCCGTTTTAGTTTATCTTTTTGGTGTAGAGCCTGTTTTAGCCACTGCATATTCCTTATTTATAGTTGGATTATCCAGCCTTGTTGGTGCTGTTCCTAAATACAAACAGGGAATGGTAAACCTTAAAACAGCCCTTATTTTCGGTATTCCTTCTATTGCTGCGGTATTTGCTACCAGGAAATTTATAGTACCACTGATACCGAAAGAAGTTTTCACAATCGGAGATTTTGTGGTAACGAAAAGTATCCTGATGATGGTATTATTTGCCATCCTTATGGTCTTTGCCTCTGTTTCTATGATAAGGGATAAAAAGAAAAATGAAGAAACAGGAAATGGTGAACAAAAATTTAACTACCCGCTGATATTACTGGAAGGCGCTGTGGTAGGCTTGTTGACCGGTCTTGTTGGTGCCGGTGGCGGATTCCTGATTATTCCTGCCCTGGTATTGTTGAGCAAATTACCCATGAAACAGGCTGTAGGTACTTCCTTACTTATTATTGCTGCCAAATCATTGATTGGATTTACAGGCGACTTGTCCAATTACACAATGGACTGGAAACTATTACTGACTGTAACAGCACTGGCAATAGGCGGAATTTTTATCGGTGATATACTTAGCAAGAAAATAGACGGAAACAAACTTAAAAAAGGATTTGGCTGGTTCGTATTAATAATGGGTATTTATATTATTGTTAAAGAACTCTTCTTCCCCGGTGGAGGTGGCCATTGATTGTGATTGTTGTCACTGTACAACACTTTATCTTATTCGAAATTTGATCTTTAATTAAAATAAAAAAATACAAATGAAAGTAGAACAAATCTATACCGGTTGCTTAGCTCAGGGAGCTTACTACATTGAAAGTAATGGAGAAGCTGTTGTAATTGATCCGCTTCGTGAAGTAGAGCCTTATATACAAAAGGCAGAGCGTAATAACGCCAAAATCAAATACGTTCTGGAAACACACTTCCATGCGGACTTTGTAAGTGGTCACTTAGACCTTAGTAAGAAAACAGGAGCTCCTATTATATACGGACCGAATGCAAAACCTTCATTTGAAGCACATATTGCTAAAGATGGTGAAGAGTTCAAAGTGGGTAAAGTAACTTTAAAGGTGCTACATACCCCTGGCCATACCATGGAAAGCACCTGTTACCTGTTGAAAGACGAAAATGGAAAAGAAGTCGGTTTGTTTTCAGGTGACACCTTGTTCATTGGTGACGTGGGTCGTCCCGACCTGGCCCAAAAGGTAGTTGCTGACCTGACCCAGGATAAATTAGCCGGTTATCTGTTCGATTCCCTTCGTAATAAGATAATGCCACTTGCAGATGATATTATAGTTTATCCTGCACATGGTGCCGGTAGTGCCTGTGGAAAGAATATGAGCAAAGAAACTACAGACACATTAGGACATCAGAAAGAAACAAATTATGCACTCCGTGCCAATATGACCAAAGAGGAGTTTATCAAAGAAGTTACTACTGGCCTGGTTGCCCCTCCTGCATACTTTCCGTTGAATGTGATGATGAATATACAAGGTTATGAAAGTATTGATAAAGTTTTGGAAAGAGGTCAGCATGCACTAAGCCCTGATGCTTTTGAAGCAGCAGCTAATGAAACCAGCGCTTTAATCCTGGATACAAGAGACCCCCAAACATTTGCTAATGGTTTTGTTCCCAACTCTATCAATATTGGTATTGACGGCCAGTTTGCCCCCTGGGTGGGCGCCATGATTCCGGACATCAAACAGGAGATCTTATTAGTAACAGACGAAGGCCGTGAAGAAGAGGTGATCACCAGGCTGGCCCGGGTTGGCTATGATTTCACAATCGGTTACCTGAAAGGTGGTTTCAACACATGGAAAAATGCCGGGAAAGAAGTAGATCAAATTGCTTCAGTTGATGTAAATGAGTTGTCTGAAATTATGAACAAACAGAAAGTGAATATCCTGGATGTACGTAAAAAAAGTGAATACCTGAGTGAACATATCGTTGATGCTGAAAATGCACCACTGGATTTTATCAATGACAGCATGGCCCAGATAGACAAAAAGAAAACTTATTATGTGCATTGTGCAGGAGGTTACCGTTCCATGATCTTTAATTCGATACTCCGTGCAAGAGGTTTTGATAACCTTGTCGATGTCAAAAGTGGTTTTAAAGCTCTAAAAGAAAGCGGCATGTTTAAAGTAAGTGATTATGTATGTCCTACAACATTATTATAAAAATTGATTGGTATTTAGCTTAAAACTCTTTAATTATTTTTTCAACTATAAACTATAATTCAAATGTTCTTTCAGCATATTTATGATAAAAGCCTTGCACAAGCCAGTTATTTTATTGGTTGCCAGAAAGCTGGTGTAGCTGCAGTGATTGACCCCAAAAGAGATGTGGACACTTATATTGAAATTGCGAAGCAAAACAATATGAAGATCACTCACATATTCGAAACCCACATTCATGCTGATTTTTTGGCAGGTTCCAGAGAATTGGCTGCTTTAACCGGAGCCCAGATGTATTTATCTGCTGAGGGTGGACCAGGTTGGGAATACGAGTTCCCGCATATTGGGTTAAAAGATGGCACTATAGTAAAAGTGGGTAACTTAAAACTAGAGGTTTTACATACTCCCGGCCATACGCCGGAAAGTATAAGTTTCTTGTTAACTGATACTCCTGCCAGCGATGAACCTGTAATGCTATTCACTGGTGATTTTGTATTTGTTGGTGATATTGGAAGACCTGACCTGCTGGAAAAAGCAGCTGGTTTAAAAGGCACCCAGGATGCTGGTGCTCACCAAATGTATAAATCATTACAACGCTTCAATGCATTGTCAGATTTTATACAGGTTTGGCCTGGCCACGGAGCCGGATCTGCCTGTGGTAAAGCACTCGGAGCTGTACCCAGTACTACCGTCGGTTATGAAAAAGCAAGGAACTGGGCTTTCCGGTATGCAAACAATGAGGATGGTTTTGTAAAATTTCTGTTGACAGATCAACCAGAGCCGCCCAAGTATTTTGCAATGATGAAAAAGCTGAACAAAGTGGACAGGCCGCTGCTGACAGAAGTACCTAAGCTGAAAAAATTGAGCAATGATGAATTAAAAGAAGCAATGGCAAAAGGCATAAAGCTGATTGATACAAGAAACAAAACGGAATTTGAAAAAGGCTTTATTCCAGAAAGTATAAATATCCAGGGTAATAATTCTTTTGCCACTTGGGCAGGTTGGTTTTTAACATACGAAGAACCATTCATTCTATTGGCTGACGAATCACAATTGGATGATCTGACAAGAAAACTGATGAGAATTGGCCTGGATAATATCTATGGCTACATCCCCTCGGTTAATGAGTGGGAAAAAGCTGGTGGTCGCTTAAATAATGCAAAGGTTATCTCGCTTTCAGAATTCAAACCATTATATGAAAACAACGGCATACAGCTGGTAGATTTAAGAGGTGTTGCTGAATATAATAGTGGCCATATAAAGGGTGCAGAAAATATATTTGTGGGTAGTTTATTGAACAACCTTGACAAGATCAGTAAAGACAAAAAAGTAGTGATTCATTGCCAGGGTGGCGACAGGTCATCTATCGCTTACTCCTTACTTGCAAAAAACGGTTATGCCAATATACTAAACTATTCAGCAGGTATGAACGAATGGATAAATGAAGGAAACCCTGTTATTTTTTAAAATATAAATTATTATACCTATGAGTTCAATAAAAGAACTGGTTAAAAATCCATCAACTGTTTTGGTGGACGTACGCAGCCCCTGGGAATATGAAATGGAACATATACCCGGTGCAAAGAATATTCCCTTAGAAGAGATTATGTATAAGGTGGAAGAGTTCAAATCATTCAAAAGCCCGGTAGTTCTTTACTGTCGCAGCGGCGCCAGAAGTGGAATGGCAGTAAGCATTTTAAAACAAAATGGAGTAGCAGATGTGTACAATGGCGGTGGCCTTGGCGAAATGCAATTCCTGTTAAACTGATAACTATGTTAGGATTCTTTAAGAAATTGCTCGGCGGCACTACCGTCAACTATAAAGAAATGGTTAGCAACGGTGCTATTATTGTAGATGTTCGCACTTCAGCAGAATTCAAAGCCGGACATATCCCTGGTTCTAAAAATTTCCCGCTGGACAATATCCGTACAAAAGTTGCTGAATTAAAAAAACTCAACAAGCCCGTTATCACTGTTTGCCGGAGTGGAGCCAGGAGTGGCATGGCAAAAGGTATTCTTAAATCAGCGGGAATAGAAGTTTATAATGGCGGTGCATGGACCAGCCTTAAAAGCAAAATAGTATGAGCACCACAGAAACGCTTTTCGTTGAAAATATTAAATGTGGTGGTTGTATGAAAAGCATCAAAGATGCACTGAAAAAAATGGCAGGCATTCAGGAAGTTGAAGTGTATAAGGAAGAAGAAAAGATTTGTATAATGGGTGTCGGAATAAATCGTGGCCTTCTAATTGAAAAACTGGCAGCCATGGGTTACCCGGAGAAAGGAAACAATACCCTGATGTCTAAAGCCAAATCATTTATTAGTTGTGCAGCTGGAAAATTAAATTAAATATTTTGAAATGGCCTTATTGCTCCCAAATATCAAAAAAAAGAGCTTACTGATAATTGCAGGCGGTTTATTACTGGCGGGTCTATGTAGCACGGTTTGTGTACAAGCACAAGATAATACTGCAGGTAAAACTGTTAGCCAGAATAAATTTCAGCGACTGATAAACAAGAAGAATACAATACTGCTGGATGTAAGGACTGAAGTTGAATATAAGGCAGGGCATATCCCTGGTTCATTACAAATTGATTTTTTAAAAACTGAAGATTTTAAAAAACAGGTGGCTGTACTGGATAAAAGTAAACCTTACCTCTTGTATTGCCGTAGTGGTAAAAGGAGTAAAGATGCAATGACAGTGATGAAAGAAATGGGTTTTACTAAATTATTCGATCTGCAAGGTGGTTTTAACAGCTGGGAAGGAGTAAAAGAACAGTAATCCCAACACAAATAACAAACATATGTATAGGAAATTTTTTATTGCCGTTGTCATAACGCTGTTTGTCACACAACTACAGGCACAAAATATTTCAACAACTACTTCCCAACACCGTATCATAATGCAACTCAGCAGCAATGACACCCTTGTATGGAAAGGACTGATGAATAACCTCAAACATCTGAAAGCCGGCTGGGGTGACAGTCTGATCATCGAAGTAGTGGCGCATGGCCCCGGTATTGATCTCCTGACCAAAGGTAAAACGACTCAGCAAGAAAGGATTACTCATTTCAAAAAAATGGGTATCGATTTCATTGCCTGTGAAAACACCATGATGGAAAGAAAAGTACCTAAAGAGTCAATAATTGCTGAAGCTACCTTTGTGAAAATGGGCATTGGAGAAATTGTACGTAAACAGGAACAAGGCTGGAGCTATATTAAAATTGGTTTCTGACAACACTCCTCAGCAACGTATTGCCTGCCATAAATCCTTAAGCAATAGAGCTAATTAACGATGAAAAAAATATTTATTTTTTTGGGGTTCACCATAACTATGTCTGCTGCTGTAGCTCAGCACCAGGAAGTAAATGAAAAGCCCGGGCTTTGGAAAGAAAAAGAAAGTGAAACCGATTCTACTTCCATCCTCTCTGCATTCAGAAGAGGAACGGTAAGCGGACATTTACGTTATTATTTTATGTCCACTAACAACAAAGCCGACCTCACCGATTATTATGCCCATGCAGTTGGCGGTGGTATTAAATTTGAAACTGGAAAATTTAAAAATTTTCAATTGGGTGTTAGTGGGTTCTTTGTTTACAATATCGGCTCCGCAGACCTGACGATACCAGATCCAAAAACAAACCAGATGAACCGGTATGAAACTGGTTTATTCGACATTGAAGACCCGGCCAATAAAAAAGATATTGACCGGCTGGAAGAATTGTATATCAAATACCACTTCAAAAAGTCAGCCCTGACATTAGGCAAGCAGTTAATTAATACCCCTTTCATCAACCTGCAGGATGGTCGCATGCGGCCAACTGAAGTAGAAGGCTTATGGGCGGAAATTAACGGAATAAAAAAAATCAAACTTCAATTAGGCTACCTCTATGGCATTTCTCCCCGCAGTACTGTGAAATGGTTTAAAGTGAACGAATCAATCGGTGTGTACCCTGTTGGTGTTAACGAAAATGGAATAAAATCAGGTTACCAGGGCAACCTGGAAAGTAAAGGAATAATTCTTACCGGAATTACTTATCAACACAATAAAAATCTTAAACTGCAGCTTTGGAACCAGTTCACTGAAAATATATTTAACAGCACTTTTCTGCAGGCAGATTATGAATATCCGCTGGACGGTAAATCACAGCTATTAGTAGCTGCACAGGTAATACGGCAGGACGCCATCAATGACGGCGGTAATGAAGATCCTGCTAAGGCTTACTACAAAAAAGGAGCTAAAGCTTTCACCTTTGGAACAAAACTTGGCTGGAAAAATGTTAACTGGGAAACAACTATTAACTATAACAGGATCACTGCACACGGACAATACCTGATGCCAAGAGAATGGGGCCGTGACCCATTCTTTACATTTCTTCCCAGAGAACGTAATGAAGGGTTAGGAGATGTACATGCAATAGTTGGAAAAGTAAATTATAAAATATCAAAAGCAAGGATCACTACTTCTGTTGCATTCGGTAATTATAATCTTCCGGAAGTAACTGAATTTTCATTGAATAAGTACGGAATTCCATCCTATAATCAATTGAATATTGATATCCGCTACAAATTTGCCGGCTTATTAAAAGGATTAGAAACACAATTACTGTATGTATTTAAAGAAAAGACAGGCAATTCCTATGGTAATGATAAATATGTCATCAACAAAGTAGATATGAGTCTGTGGAATTTGGTTTTTAACTACCAATTCTGATCCGGGTCAAAAAACATTCCAGTCCTGCAAAAAAGAGTAAATTACCAGTAAAAATGTTTAGAAAATTTCTAAAGTATTTTGCCATTCTCCTTATCATTACTACGATAGCTTTTTTCGCATTTGCGCCCTCTTATATTGACAAGTCAAAAAATAAAGTGACGCTGAAAGTTGTCAATGTACAAAAAGTAAACTGGTATGATTCAATCCCATTTATCGCGGACCTTCATTGTGATGCCTTGCTATGGGACAGAAACAACCTGAAGCACCATAGTTATGGTCATGTGGATATTCCCCGTATGCAGGAAGCCAATATGGCTTTCCAGGTTTTTACAATCGTCAGTAAAACACCGAAAGGACTAAATATTGAAAAAAACGATGATAAGACGGATCAGATTGCATTATTGAGTTTTGCCCAACTGCGAAATCCCAAAGACTGGTTTAGTGTAAAATCAAGGGCACTTAATCAATGCAGGGAGTTATATAAATCAGCAAAGAGCTCAAATGGGGAATTCAGGGTCATCACCAACCAGGAAGAATTACAGCAATACATTACAGACAGGAGAATTAATAAAAAACTTACAGCCGGCATGTTGGGCATTGAAGGTGCACATTGCCTTGGTGATGATATCAATAATCTTCAATTATTTTATGATGCCGGCGTACGCTATATAGGTCCAACACATTTCTTTGACAACAGCTGGGCTGGTTCAGCACATGGAATTAATAAGGGTGGTTTGACCGAGAAGGGAAAACAGTTAATCAGGAAAATGGATAGCCTTCACATGGTCATTGACCTGGCCCATGCATCCCCTAAAACCATTGATGATATTTTTGTATTGACACAAAGCCCGATGCTGATTTCACATACGGGTGTAAAAGGTGTATGTGATAATAATCGTAATTTATCTGATGCGCATTTAATGGAAATTGGAAGAAGAAAAGGCCTGGTAGGTATTGGTCTCTGGGAAACTGCTGTTTGTGGAACTGATGCAGATGCCACAGCAAAAAGTATCCGCTATGTTGCTGATAAGATTGGCGTGGATAAAGTAGCACTTGGCTCTGATTTTGATGGCGCTATTACAACTCATTTTGATGTTACTGGTTTACCATTAATTGTAAATGCTTTATTAAAAGAGGGGTTTAATAAAGAAGAAATTTACCAGATCATGGGTGGAAATATCCGGGACTTTATGCTGAAAAATCTTCCTGGTCGTTAAACTTTACGTGCAGACCGTTCAGTGTGACTGTTGTCACGGAGCAGGATAAAAAAAGCATTCAATTTTATATTATTATTTTCTCACTTTCTAAATGATTGCCCATGTCATCATTGCTAAAAAATGATAGCCCGAATTCACGTCGCGACTTTTTAATAAAGACTACCCTTGCCGGGTTAGGTACTTCGCTGGCGGGGGTTGCCGGAGCTATTCCGCTTACAAACAGCGAAACTAAACAACTTACTCCTGAAACTTCCACCCGTTTTACGATTTTGTATACATCAGACATCCATGCCCAGTTGCACACTCATGATGAATTTTTTTGGGAAAATGGGAAAGCCGTATACAAAAAAAGAGGTGGACTGGCTGTTCTGAAGACAATGATCAATCATTTCAGAAAACAAAATCCCGCCAATACATTACTGATTGATGGAGGTGATTATTTCCACGGTAGTGCTGTTGCTTCATTGACAGAAGGCGAAGCATTGATACCCTTACTGAATGACTTCAATTACGACCTGATACTTCCGGGAAACTGGGAAGTTGTGTATAAGAAAAAGAAAATGCTCTATGATATGGGGCATGCCAATGCGGCTAAGATCTGTGCCAATATGTGGCACAAAACAACTGATGCAGATAATGGCGAATTGATCTATCCACCCTATTGGGTTAAATATATTGCCGGAACTAAAGTTGGATTTATCGGGTATACCGATCATCTCATCCCAAAACGCCAGTCTCCTGCTTACAGCGAAGGCATCCGTTTTGAACATGCCGATTTTAATGTTGCAAAATATATAAAGCTGCTAAAAGAAGTGGAAGGATGTGGAATCATCTTCATAGTAACGCATATGGGACTGGCACAGCAGGTGGGATTGGCCAATAATCCTGCTGTAGCAGGAGCTGACTTTATTTTGGGTGCTGATACACATGAGAGAGTAAGAGTGCCCATTGAAGGAAAATACAGTAAAGTAGTAGAGTGCGGCGCTTTTGGTTCTTTCCTTGGCAAGCTGGATATAGAAGTGGAGAATGGAAGAATTAAAAATTATAAATACCAATTGCTCGATGTTGATCCTGCAAAATATCCTGCAGACAAAAAGCTACAGTCTAAGGTAGATAAGGCTTCAGCTCCTTTTCACCAGGATCTTTCCAAAGTGATTGGCACCACCACTACCCCATTAGTAAGATATTTTGTAATGGAAACGCCAATGGACAACCTGATTACCGATGCAATACACTGGAAATTCAAAACAGATATTGCGCTAAGTAATGGGTTTCGTTTTTGCCAACCTTTAGCCGTTGACCCTAAAAAAGGTAAAGCAGATATTACAAGGGAATTTTTATGGAACATGCTGCCAGTTGACAGTGAAGCAAAATTAGGGATCATCACTGGTAAGCAATTATGGGATTGGCAGGAAAAAGAATTGCAGAATGCCTTTGCCAAAGACCCTTCTAAACGATTTGGCGGTTGGTTTGTACGTTTTGCCGGTATGGAAGTGAACTTTACTATTGGTAATGAATTGGGCAAAAGAGTGAATTGGATAAAAGTAAAAGGCGAACCTTTAGACATTAATAAAGAATACAGTATTGTAGCCTGTGAAAGAGAAGGCGATCCGGATGATACATTATGCCGGATAGAAAAAGTTAAAAATCCGAAACGGTCGGGTGTATTAATGCATGACGTGATAGAAGAATACCTTGCAGCTCACTCACCGGTATCTCCCAAACTGGAGAGGAGAGCCACAGCAACCGACCAGCCACATACACTGCTTACACAATTACAGGGAACTACCTATGAATTCAGATAAGCTTTAAATTAATAGAACATGTGGAAGCATATTAAATCAAACTGGCAATTGATAATAATAATTATTGTAATAGTTATTGTAGCATTGACAGAAATAATGAAAGCAATTAAGCCTTCAGGCAAACAGGCTTTCACTGCAATGCCTGAAGATAGTACCTGGATTCCACCCAGTTTATTTACCGACAACCTGCTGGAAGGTGAGGAAAGGGAAATGGTAATTTATGGTGAAGATATCATCGCAAATACTTCAAGGTATTTTGGCCCGCATGGTTCTGTAGCGCCAATAACCAACGGAATGAACTGCCAGAACTGTCATCTGATTGCAGGCAAAAAAAGTTGGGGTAATAATTACAGCGTGGTATTTTCATCCTATCCAAAGTTCAGGGATCGTAGCGGAGCTACAGAAACCGTCTACAAAAGAGTAAGCGACTGTTTTGAAAGAAGTTTGAATGGAACAGCTCCTGACAGTACCAGTAGAGAATACAAAGCAATTTATTCTTATATAAAGTGGTTAGGCAAAGATGTAAAAAAAGGTGAGAAACCTGTAGGCAGCGGTATTGAGAAAATATTATATATGGATAGAGCCGCTGACCCTATTAAAGGTAAAGGGATTTATACGGCTCAATGCCAAAGTTGTCATGGTGCTAATGGAGAAGGCCAGTTAAGCCTGAATGGTATAAGCTATGAGTACCCTCCACTTTGGGGACCGCATAGTTACAATGATGGTGCCGGGCTATACCGGCTGAGTAACTTTGCAGGCTATGTCAAAAGCAATATGCCATTTAACCAGACCACACATAGCAACCCTAAATTATCAAATGAAGAAGCATGGGATGTGGCAGCTTACGTTAACAGCCAGCCAAGACCCAAAAAAGACCTGAGTAAGGATTGGCCGGATATTTCTAAAAAGCCATTCGATCATCCTTTTGGCCCTTATACAGATGGGTTTAACGAGACCCAGCACAAGTATGGCCCCTATAAACCAATTATTGCAAAAAAAGAAGAACTCACAAAAAAATAAATAACTTAATCGCTGTGACAAATATCACGGAGTAACATTATTTACTAAATGACATTTGCTAACTTAAAAAATAAAAAATATGCTGGAATGGATTAAACAACCCTGGCCCTGGTATGTGGCCGGCCCCCTGATCGGGTTAACAGTACCTGCCTTATTACTGGTTGGTAATAAATCGTTTGGAATTTCTTCATCCCTTCGTCATGCCTGTGCTGCCTGTTTACCAGCCAATATTCCATTTTTCAAATATGACTGGAAGAAAGAAATATGGAACCTGTTTTTTGTAGCCGGAATTTTAGCGGGCGGTTTGATTGCTGCACAACTATTATCTAACCCGGGACCAGTACAGGTAAATGCAAAGCTGGCTGAGGAAATGGTTACCTACGGAGTTACTAATTATGAAGGATTGGTACCTAAAGATTTATTTGCCTGGCCAGAGTTACTGACTGCAAGAGGAATTATTATGATGGTAGGTGGCGGCTTATTGGTTGGTTTCGGAACCCGCTATGCAGGGGGATGTACGAGCGGCCATGCAATCATGGGCTTGAGCAATCTTCAATTCCCCTCTTTGATCACAACTATCAGTTTTATGGCCGGTGGATTCATCGTTGCCAATCTGGTACTTCCATTTTTACTAAAATTATAATCAGGCGTTATGAATTTAAATACACAAGAACCCATCAGCGAAAAAAAGCACCACGAATTTCTAACAGAAAACACTGACTTCGAAGTCCGTTCGCTGGATGCTGTTTGTTTCAACGAATCTGAACTAAATCACCCCTGGTGGTATAATTTTAAATATGCCATTGCCGGGCTGTTATTTGGAGTTATCCTGGTAAAAGCAGAAGTGATTTCCTGGTTTCGTATACAGGAAATGTTCAGGTTGCAGAGTTTTCATATGTACGGAGTGATTGGCTCTGCAGTGGCAGTAGGTATGCTGTCTGTCTTTATTATTAAAAAATTCAAGATTAAAACAATCTATAACGAACCCATTGAATTTGTAGATAAAAAACTGAATAAAGGAAACATCTACGGAGGTTTACTCTTTGGTTTTGGATGGGCTCTTACAGGCGCCTGCCCCGGACCATTATTTGCACAGATTGGCTCCGGTGCTACTGTTATTATTGTAACCTTGTTCAGTGCATTGGTGGGTACCTGGATTTATGGATACTTCAGAGAGAAATTACCGCATTAAAAAGGGATACTTTTGATAAAATAATAGCGACCAGTATTGGTCGCTATTATTTTATATAGCAATTGTATTCTCAGATGAATAGCATGTGTGTACCCTCTCCGGCACTCTGCTTATAGAAATCACCAACTGTAATTACATCTTCCACTCCTTCAAATAAATCTTCTTTCTTATAATGGAACATATCCATCGCCAGTTTACAAGCCCACATCCGTACACCCGATGCTGAAAGAATATCCAAAAACTCAGCTACATCCGGCATATCTACTTTATCCATTTCCTTTTTCATCATTGTTGTAGCTAATGCTTCTACTCCAGGCAGACCACCGAGCATAGTTGGTATATGCATAGCAGGATTTCCCACCGTTGCCACATGCAGGTGCGTTAATTTCTTTTTATGAACGGCTTCCAGTCCAAAAAAAGTAAAAAACATTTCAGCTTCAATCCCTTCCATCCTGGCTCCATTCGCCAATACAAAAGCTGCATAAACATTTTCTAATGTCCCCTTAGACAAGATGATCATCATCTTTTTAATTTCACCTTTATTCTCACTCATGATTGATAAGTTTTAATAAATTATTAAATACAACTGGCTGGCTTTGGAATTCCTGCGATCTTAGTAGCCGTTTTCAGTGGTGCTTTGGGGAACAACTGGTAAAACTCCTTAATGTCCACTACCCCGCTTTTCCCGATCTTCCGGATACTCAGGGGTACTTCATTTTTGTATTCAGTTTGCAAATAGGTCAATACTTCCCAATGCCTGGGGGTCAGGCTTATCTCAGCTTCCGCAGCTAATTCTTCACCAATAGATTTGTCCCATTGTTTAAAATCGGTAAGGTATCCTTCCTCATTTATAGCAATTGATTTGCCAGCAATTATTTTTTCCATGATTGTTTTTTTATAATGATTAAAAAATTAAGCATAATGTTTTCCTGATTCAGACATTGTTGCAGAAACAAAAGGTATATGCGTTCCTTTCAACAATACATTCCAGTAAATCCAGCGGAAGGCCAGTTTACCCATGTGATTCATCCGGCTCTCTTTTAATAACCGGAGCGGACCAACGCCGGGAAATGGAAAACTTCCTTCTACCGGTTCATGAGTATAATTAAAGTCGATAAGCAGCGCTTTGCCGTTTCCGGTTTCAATAAAGCAATTGGCATGCCCGTCAAATTCTTCTTTCAATGGTTCTCCTTTGATAAAATGCAGGATATTATCAGTTAAAATTTCCGCTTCAAAGTGCGCAACAGAACCGGCTTTAGATGCGGGTATATTACTGGCATCACCCAAAACAAATACATTAGAATACT
>Ga0209063_1000683_pt1 | contig 20533 bp, 21 predicted proteins | sample KloWWTmeKNB19Kit_FD_187177 | JGI IMG/M metagenome (GOLD analysis project Ga0209063, IMG submission 187177) | Active sludge microbial communities from Klosterneuburg, Austria, studying microevolution and ecology of nitrifiers - Klosterneuburg... | ecosystem: Engineered > WWTP > Aerobic digester >... | reverse complement strand
ATCGCTGCAAAGCACGGCCACGGCTTCGGCATCATTGATACGATCGGCCAGGCTCTGCGCACTGAACCCACAGAACACCACGCTGTGTATGGCCCCGATCCGCGCACACGCCAAAACGCAAACCACTAGTTCGGGTATCATGGGTGTGTAAACGGCAACGCGGTCGCCTTTCTTCAACCCATTGAGTTTCAGAACATTGGCGTAGCGGCAAACCCGGTCGTGCAACTCGCGGTAGGTCAAGCGGATCGGGCGTTCCTTCGGGTCGTTCGGCTCCCAGATGATCGCCAGCTTGTTCCCACGCTCTGCCAAATGCCGATCGAGGCAGTTCTCCGTTATGTTCAGCTTTCCGCCTACGAACCACTGGGAGTCGCCTTTTTCGAAGTCCCACTCCAAGGTCTTGTCCCACTTCTTTTTCCAAGTGAAGCTTTCCGCCTGTGCGGCCCAAAACCCTTCGGGATCCTTTACGCTTAGCGCGTATGCTTCGTCGTATTCCTGCTTGGAACTGATCTTGTTGTAGGCCATCGAGCTGAACGGCCAATTTGCACAAGGCCGTGGAGACGAAAGTAGGTTTCCTTGCTATTTGCCATTCACAGCGGACTCCCGATCGTACTCACCCTTCCATGCATACCAGCCAAAAAGGACCAGACCAATGGCGATCGGAATAAATACCCCAACGAAAACACCCCATTGGATCTTGGTGTCGATAACGGGCTTCTTCGCGATCTCGATGGCGGCCGTTTGTACTAAATAGTATACGGCCAATGGTCCAAGGATCATCCACAAAATGCCGGCTGCGCGTTTCAGTTGGTCCATGGTCATTCGTTCGTTTCGTTGGCTGAAGAACCCGATCGACCGGATACGTACAACGCACCGATCACGAAGCACACCGAGGTGATCACGATCGGGTACCAGAGGCCGACAAGCACGTCGTTGGCGTAGATCGTCGTCAGCAATGTGGCGATGAATGGTGTAAGCCCGCCGAAAATTCCGTTCCCGATGTGGTAGGGCAGGCTCATGCTCGTGTAGCGGATCCGGGTAGGGAAGAGTTCCACCAAAAAGGCGGCGATCGGGCCGTAGACCATGGTCACGTACAGGATCATGATGAAGATGATGCCGACCAAGGACCAGTATCTGCTGTTGCCCATCACCTTGTTCCATTTCACGCCGGGCGCGTTGAAATTAAATTGGTCTCCAAACCCGACAATTGGTCCAGTGGAGGTGATCACGGTCCCATCCGGAAAACTGTGGGTCGTTACAAGTGTTTTGGTTGAAGGGTCATCCGATCCAATTACCGAGCTCTCACGCTGGTCCGTCACGCTTGCCGAAAGGTCTGGTGAAGTAATCCGCTCCATGGCCCCGAACAAAGGCCGGTATGTGAACACTGCCAGCAGCATCCCAAGGAGCATGATCCACTTGCGACCCACCCTATCACTCCAACCACCGAAGACCACGAAGAACGGCGTGGCGAAGAGGATCGCCCAGATCAGGATAGTTCGTGATTGTGCGAAGTCCACATGGCACACGTTCTCCAAAAAGCTCTGAGCATAGAACTGGCCCGTGTACCACACGACCCCTTGGCCCATAGCTGCACCGAACAAGGCCAGAAGGACCAACTTCAAATTTGCTTTGCGCGCAAAACTCTCTTTCAACGGGTTCTTTGCAGTGTTCCCTTCACGTTTCAACTTAGCGAAAAGGGGACTTTCCTCCATCTTCATTCGGATGTAGACCGAAACGACCACCAGCACAATGGAAAGCAAGAAGGGGATGCGCCAGCCCCATTCGTTGAACTTCGCGATCGAAGCAATTGGGTCACTGTCGAGCACTTGCCGGGTGATCAAGATCACGCCCAACGAGACGAACAATCCCAATGTGGCCGTGGTCTGGATCCAAGACGTGTAGAAGCCTCTTCGACCTGTGGGAGCATGTTCAGCTACGTAGGTGGCTGCTCCGCCATACTCGCCGCCCAGGGCCAACCCTTGCAGAAGACGCAAAACGAGAACAAGGATCGGAGCAGCATAACCGATCCTCGCATATCCAGGGACGAGACCAATGGCGAAAGTGCTGCCGCCCATGATCACCAAGGTGAGCAAGAAGGTGTATTTGCGGCCCACCATATCGCCGATGCGCCCAAAGACCAAAGCACCGAACGGTCGAACAACAAAACCCGCAGCGAACGTGGCCAAGGTGCTCAACAGCGCCGCGGTGGGGTTCTCCTTCGGAAAGAACTGGCTGGCAAGTACCGTGGCCAAGCTTCCGAAGATGTAGAAGTCGTACCATTCGATCAAGGTGCCCAACGAGGATGCCCCGATCACTTTCCATAAGCCCTTTTCCGGTGGGTTCGATGTCGCGTTCAAAATGAAAGGGTGCTTGCTTTTCAGCGGCTGAAGGTATCCGCCCACTTCCGAATGGGCCAATGTTCGGATATTGGACGCTGTTGTAGCCTAATTCGGAACATAATTCGTCGATCAGATGTTTGTTTCGTCGAAGATAATTGGCCATTCGTCTTGACTTTTGGTCGCTGATCGCCAAATCTTGCACCACTCTAAGGAATTGACCACTTCATACTCTAAACCCAAAGAACAGCATGTGGCCGGTCCAAACGCTTACCCTTCTTCTTTGCCTTACGGACGATGAGCAACTCTTCGCCCAAGCGATCCCGGTAATTGACGAAACCGGCAAGACTGAACAAGTAGTTGCCGTTCAGGAAGAAGCCTACCCAGCAGACACCTTGGTGTACCCGATGGCCTAAGTATTATTCCGCACATTTCACGGGGTCCCCACCGACCCTGTGTTATAGGACCCCGGTTCCGCTGCCTTGGAGCCGGGGTTCGCCTTTTCCACTGTTTTGAGAACTGCATTCTTTTTCAACCGGGAATGGACGAAAATGAAAGGCAATGAGATCTTTCTATATTTACGTTCATTCACGTCCATTCACGGTTCCTTCCTTTCTGCGTGAGCAGTCCACCCAACTGGTTCCATTCCGCAACGCAACTTTGTGGCATGCGGTATCTCGGCTTTTCCTTTCTCGCGGTAATATCAATCAACCTGCATGCGCAGTGGGAATTCAAAGGCACGACCACCTTTACTTGGGAAGAGGTTATCGAACACTACACGGCACTGGACCTTCCGTACGGCGGGGCCAAGCTGCTTGAGATCGGCCACGATGATGACGGTTCCCCGATACACCTCTTCGTCCTAGCAGATGGAAGTGGGTTTACCCCGGATAGTATTCGTGCGGCAGGCAAGAACATTTTGTGGATCACCAATGCCATTCACCCCGGTGAACCCGATGGCGTTGATGCCAGCTTACTGCTCGCACAAGCCTTGCTGGACAGTGATCAGTACATGGGTTTATTGGCGAATACCGCCGTGTGCATCGTGCCGGTCTACAATGTGAGCGGCGCCAAGAACCGAAGTGGAACAAGTCGTGCCAACCAGAACGGACCGGAGGAGTATGGTTTTCGTGGAAATGCCCGGAATTTGGACCTGAACCGGGATCTCATCAAGACCGATTCCCGTAATGCGAGGTCGATGATCGCCGCAATGAATTATTGGGACCCCGATGTCTACTTCGAGACCCATGTGAGCAACGGCGCTGACCACCAGTATGTGATGGAATTGCTCACTACCCAAGTAGACAAGCAGGACGCCAAGTTGAATGCCTTCACCCAAAAAGTGCTGGTTCCACGGCTTTATGATTGGATGGAGAACAGGAAGATCCCCATGTGCCCGTATTTCGAAACCGAGGGTTCAACACCTGATGAAGGATTGATCGGTTTTGTGGACGGGCCACGTTATAGCACGGGACACGCAGCGCTGAGACAGCGGATCGGGATCTTGAGCGAAACGCATATGCTAAAACCATACGAAGACCGAGTGAATGCCACCTTCCAACTGCAACTCGCCACACTTGCCGCCATGAACGAACATCCTTTAGAGCTGAAAGAGGCGCGTGCAAAGGCCAAAACGAATGTGGCTACGGGCACATCGTTCGGCTTCAATTGGGCGCTGGACACCACACAACGGACAACAATGGAATGGAAAGGTTACGTTGTGGAAAAGGTCAAAAGTGAGGTGACCGGCTTGGAGCGGATCAAGTATGACCGTGCACGTCCACAAACATCCAGCGTGCCCTGGCTGGATCGAGCGAAACCAACCTTGCAACTGGACAAACCCAAAGCATATCTGGTACCACAAGCATGGCGCGAAGGGATCGAACGCTTGAAGTTGGACGGCGTACCCATGTCCCAAGCCACTGTCGAAAGTCGTGACTCTGCGGAAGTTTATCGCATCACGCGCTTTGAGACCGTAGCATCGCCTTATGAGGGCCACTATTTGCACCATAGCATCGAAACGCAGGTGACCAATGAGGAGATAACCATTCAGCCGGGAGACTGGATCATCCCAATGGGCAGTGCCACCGACCGATTGGTCATGGAGGTCCTGGAACCACGCTGCGCCGATAGCTACTTCGCATGGGGTTTCTTCGACAGCATCCTTCAACAAAAAGAATGGTTCAGCGACTACGTGTTCGAAGACATCGCTGCAGAACTATTGAGCAAGGATCCCGCGCTCAAGGCCGCACTGGAAGCGGAACGCGCTAGGGACCCCGCCTTCGCAAAAGATGCATGGGCGCAGCTGTATTTCGTGTACCAGCGATCCCCGTATTTCGAACCCGGTTACCGCCGGTATCCTGTGGCACGCTTGATCGAATAGAACAGCTCCAGGCGAAGCCAGAGAGATCGCCTCATCCTTCCCGTTACGTGTGCTGAGCGAAGTCGAAGCATTCTCTTCATTCTTCTCATTCCCTTAATTTCCTCATTCCCTACATTTTCCCTTTCTACCTTGCACGCACACTCCCCACAGACCATGGAAGCCACAGCATTGAAACGCAGCGTCCTCGAAGCTGCCCGCAAGAAATTGGAAGAAACTTCCGCCGACCTGAAGGAGCGGATCAAGGATCTTCGTTCAGTGACCATTGGCGATGACAATGCCGAAAGTGCGAGCCAAACCGAGAGCACCCGTGGTTCTGATGTGGAACTGATGAACTCCCTCGGCGAACAGGTCGATCATGTACAGGCAGATATTGCCAGGTTGGCGGACATAGACCCGGCCGTCCGATTGGATATTGTCCAATACGGAGCTGTTGTCCATACAGAAAAACATCATTTCCTGATCGCCGCAAGCATCGAGGATTTCATGGTGAACGGCACTCATTACCTCGGTGTAAGCACCAAGGCCCCGTTGATCCAAGCCCTCACCGGACTGAAGAAAGGGGCGGAGGTCAACTTCCAGGACACCACCTACACCATCAAGGAAGTATTGTGATGGCCATGGAACTGCATAGTACAGGCATTGGTGCCAAAGTGTACCACCCGACCATGGGTGAAGGGGTGATCTTTGACCTCGACGAGCGCACCGTCCACTGCTTTTTCAAGGAACACGGTGAACAACCCATCAGTCGGTCTTTCGAAGGGTTAAAGGTTATTCGGAGCGGTGTGGCCATTGAGCAGGAACCGTTGGATCTGGATCGCGTGAAGGATGCGCTGCGCGATGTGCTGGAGGAAATGCAAAGTCCACAGCGCCCTGTGAGCATGCACCCGCGCTATGAAGGCGGAACCATGGAGCTGAAGCCTGCCGATGCAAGTCTCAAGTCCAAGGAACTTCCGATCGAAGACTTCTTCCACAAGATCGTGATGATCCGGGATCGTTTCCGTGTGTTGGAACAGAAGATCAACGCGCACGACAAACTATCGGACCAAGAGAAGGTCGAATTGCAGCAATACATCACGCGCTGCTACGGATCGCTCACCACATTCAACATCCTGTTCGAGGACAAGGAAGATAATTTTGTGGGGCAGAAGGGGGAGTAGCGATCTTCCATGCACTCTATTTGAATGAATTGATGAATGTGCAGGATCAACTGCATATCCGTGGGCATGAAGTAAGATGGCGAGCCTGAACTAATTTTCCACAACACTTGCATACCACGATCTTCCCTTTTACTTTCGTCGTGTTACATCGTTCTTTCTCAGCAGTAGGCTGATCAAAATACAGCCCACATAGGCCATAGGTTCTTGAGACCAACACTTTTTACTCAGGATCGGAAGATCCAAAGAGCAAAGGCGGGCCGCGTCCCAATGCTTGCATCGGGATATCCTTCGGGAACATCGCGGATTTCTGACCTCTTTCTGTCCGACCCGCCCATTTGATCTTTGGGTTTCTTTGAACTCCGGCTTATGTGGGCTTTTTTTGACCCCTTGTGAAAGATCACATTCAAATCATCCAGCATCCTGATCCGCACCTGTCCAGTAGTACTGGTCCTGTTGTGCGGTACCCGGTCATGGAGGCGTTCTACACCGTGCAGGGTGAAGGGGCCTTTTCCGGACAGGCCGCGTATTTCGTGCGCTTGGGTGGCTGCGATGTAGGTTGTACGTGGTGTGATGTGAAGGAGAGCTGGGATGCGACCAAGCATCCGATGCGCAGTGCGGAAGAGCTGGTCTCCGAAGCATCAGCACATGCTGGCAGACTGGTGGTGATCACAGGTGGAGAGCCGTTGATGCATGAACTCGGCCCACTTACCGATGCCTTCCGTGCCGCCGGATTCCGCACGCATATCGAGACGAGCGGATCATCACCTTTGAGTGGATCTTGGGATTGGATCTGCCTGAGTCCGAAGAAATTCAAAGCGGCGTTGCCCGAAGCATTCAGCGCGGCACATGAATTGAAGGTGATCGTCTTCAACAACCACGACCTGAAATGGGCGCAGGAACAAGCCGCGCATGTTTCGGAGGAATGCCACCTCTACCTCCAACCGGAATGGAGCAAGCGCGAGACCATGATGCCCTTGATCACCGACTTCGTGATGCTACAGCCGCGTTGGCGCATCTCACTACAAACACACAAGATCTTGGGAATACCTTGATCATCGAATTTCGCAGTATGCCAAGATCCACGATCGCAGCCCTTAAGAATTTGCTATTTGCTTCAGCCTGGCTTTTTGCAAGTTGCACTTCCATATCCGTTGCCGCACAACCCCGTGGTTATAGCACCACCGACAAGGGCGCGATCAAACGCTATGAGAGCGGTTCCGAGTGCATGCGGATGCGCAAGTTCGAATGTGCTGAAAGTGAATTCACCAAAGCTGCCAGCGCCGATCCCAAGTTCGTGGAACCACGGATCATGTTGGCCGAGATCGCCGAGCAAAAGGGACAGGACCAGGAAGCCATTCGCCTGTACCGCGAGGTGATGACTTTGGCTCCGCGCTTCTTTCCCGTTGCGCAATTGCACTTGGCGGATCTGGAATTCCGAGGCGGTGACTACGAAAAGGCCGAAGCGAACTACAAGGGCTACTTGGCGTTGGAAGAAGAGCCGCAGCGCAAGGCACGTGCGCGTTTGGGGATCGCCAATTGCACCTTCGCCGCCAAGGCCATTCAGCAGCCGGTGCCCTTCGACCCCAAGAACCTTGGACCGAATGTGAATAGCGCCGATCCAGAATACTACCCGTGCATTACCGCCGATGATGGCACGCTCATTTACACCCGCCGTGTCAAAGCACCGGAGATCATCCCCTGGGGTATGCAAGAGGATTTCATGGTGAGCCATCGCGCTGTGGACGGGAAGTGGGAGCAGTCGTCGCCCATACCAACGGTGAACACCCGGCAATACAACGAAGGTGCAGGCACCTTAACACCTGACGGACGGTTCATCGTCTTTACCAAATGTGCGTTGGAAGACGGTAGCTATGGTGAAAAGCTGAAAGGGCTCGGCAGTTGTGATCTCTTCATCAGTCGCCGTGTGGGTGATCGTTGGAGCCCACCGGAGAACTTGGGACCACCGGTGAATTCTTCACAGTGGGAAACCCAACCGAGCATGGCCAGTGATGGGCGCACGCTCTACTACATCCGCGGTCAGCAAGGCCAAGGAGGGATCCGGAGCATGGACATTTGGACCACCACCATGCAGGATGATGGAACCTGGAGCAAACCCGCCAAGTTGGACGAGAACGTGAACACGCCGTACCAAGAGGAAAGCGTACAGATCCATCCGGATGGGAAAACGCTGTACTTCAGCAGCAACGGGCATCCGGGTTTCGGTGGATTGGACATTTACATGAGCCGCAAACAAGACGATGGCACATGGGGAAAAGCTCTGAATTTGGGTTACCCGATCAACACCAGTGCAGATGAGAACAGTCTGCTGGTGAACGCCGATGGCAACGTGGCCTACTTCGCAAGTGATCGCCCCGGTGGACTTGGTGATCTGGATCTCTACAGCTTCGAGTTGTACAAGGAGGCACGCCCGGAAGCAGTCACCTTCATACGTGGCGTGGTCACCGACAAGAACACCAAAGCCCCGGTGGAAGCCGATGTGCAGTTGTATGATGTGTCTACTGGCGAACTGGTAACGGGGGCCTATAGCGATCCCAAGACCGGCGAATTCCTGGTGTGCATTCCCGCTGGCAGGACCTATGCCTTGAACGCGAGCACCGAGGGCTACCTGTTCTTTTCGGAGAACTACGATGTGGCGAAGGGCACACCCGATAAGCCCTACACCCTGAACGTTCCGTTAAGCCCGTTGACCAGCGGAAGCGTGATCTCACTTCGCAATATCTTCTTCAATACGGCCAGCTTTGATCTGCTACCTGCCAGTAACACCGAACTGGACAAGCTCGTTGGCCTGCTGAAGACCAATGCCACGCTGCGGATCGAGCTTGGAGGCCATACAGATAATGTGGGTGCCGATGCCGCCAACATGACCTTGAGCGACCAACGCGCAAAGGCCGTTCGCGATCATGTGATCGGCAAGGGGATCGAGGCGGACCGCATCACTGCGAAAGGCTATGGCGAAACCAAACCCGTCGCCAGCAACGATACGGAAGAGGGTAGGGCCCAAAATAGGAGGACGGAGGTTACGGTGTTGTGATCAACGTAAACTGAACTTGATCGATTGGTGGTATAACACGCTCACCTTCATATCTCGTTGTTCGCCAGGTTCCCATTCAGGCATCTTTTGGATCACGCGCAAGCACTCGGCCTCAATCGCCGCACAAAGTCCATTCTGTGCTTTGATCCCGGATATCGATCCGTCCTTGTTCACGACAAATTCAATTAAGGCCCGGCCAGTCACTTGCTTCTCCTGTGCTTCTTTTGGATACCTCAGGTTCTCGCGCAAAGTGACCATGATGAGGCTATCCGTGCAATAGCCCCTGCGCTTATCCGTATCGTGTAACTGGCAGTGCTTCAAATACGGCATGTGTTCAATGTGTTCCACCAGCTGGCGATTTCCATCGAACAGCGTATCAGCGCGATAGACCCAACGGCTTTCAATATCACCGGACAATGCGGAAAAGTTGGTCCAATCACCATCCAACCGGCCTTTCTTGAAGCTCCTTTCACTGATCTTGCGACCGAGGCTGTCGGTTGTGGTCCAAACTCCTTCTCGAACTCCTCCCACCAAAAGGCCGCGTTCTCTGCCACTTTTTGAGCTCGGAAGCCGCCAAACTCCTTCGCGTTTTCCTTGCTCATAACGACCGCTGTCCGATCGCTCTGACCAGACACCGACCCTTAGATCTCCATCGAATTCCCCGCTGTACGCTTCGCTGCCATCGTCGAACCAGTGGAATGTTCTGCCTGACCTTATGGTGCAATTCTCATCGGCATAGGATGTCAGATCCGTTAGTCTGCCGGTTTCTGGATAAAATGTGCGGGCTACCCATTGTCCTTCCGAAGTCTTGGAAACAACGTAGTGGAACCAAGTACGAACAACCTCTTCACCTGGCTCCGGAACAAATCTGAATTTGTCCTTGTACCGTTTCGAGCTCATCGTTAGATCCTGTGCCGAAAGGATCAGCGGTAGAACGATAAGAATTGCAATAAGGCCGCGCATGTGCCGAAAGTAGGACACTTCGATCAAGACCCCGACAACTCCTTCGCCCTTTGCGTTGCTGCGGTGATCGCGCGATCCAATAGGCCCGAAAGGTCATCTTTCGTAAGCACTGCAAAAGCCGCTTCCGTAGTACCACCCTTGCTTGTTACGGCTTTGATCAACTCTTCTGGCGTGCGATCACTGTGGTCCAACAAATGGTAGCTGCCCAACATGGTCTGCTTCACCAAAGCGCTGGCCACGTGCGGTTCCAGCCCTAGTTTGATGCCTGTGTCGATCATGCTGTCAACGATGTGGAAGAAATAAGCAGGTCCGCTTCCGCTCAATGCGGTTACGGCATCCAGCATGGTCTCATCGGCCAAATGCAAGGCGCGCCCGGTGCTGTTGAGCAACTGCTCCACCATCAAGGTCTGGTGCATGCTTAGTTCGGTGGCGGTCGCGTAGGCCGTGATCCCCATGCCGATCTGCGCCGGGGAGTTCGGCATGGCCCGTACCACGTTCACATGGCCCAAACTGCGCTGCAACCGTTCCATGGTAATGCCCGCCATGATCGACAGCACCACTTGCTCCGGCTTTATGATCTGGGCCAATGCAGGCGCCACGTTCCCGAAGTCCTGTGGTTTCACGGCGATGATCACGAGGTCGCTTTCGCCGATCGCGGGTCCGAGTTCATTTGAAACAACACCCAACGTGGAAAGTAATTGTGCACGACCTTCATTCCGCACAACCAGCAACAAGTCGGTGGCCTTCACCAATCCGTATTTTCTGAAACTGCGGGCATAGGCTTGTCCCATGTTCCCACAACCGATGATGGAGATCTTCATGTTCAGTAATTCCAATTATATGGAACGCTGTTCAACGCGAAACGAACTTCAACCCGACCAATGAGACGATCAACGTACAGAGGAAGAACAAGCGCCATGCATCTGCTGGTTCCTTGAAAAAGAGGATGCCAACGATGACCGTGCCGACTGCGCCGATCCCCGTCCAAACCGCATAAGCCGTACCAACGGGAAGAACCTGCGTGGCTTTGTACAAAAGGAACATGCTGATCGACAGACAAACCAGAAAGCCTATCAACCACCAGGTGGAAGCAGCTCCTGAGGTCTCTTTCGCCTTGCCAAGACAAGTCGCGAAACCCACCTCAAATAGACCAGCGATCACGAGTAGCAACCAGTTCATGGAGTTGTGATGTAGAAGGACCAACCTTCAGCGTTAGAAAGCGAATTCGGCCGCGAATGAAAGTCCAAGGCCGCGCGTTCTGCCCATGAAGAAGCCCGGAACATGAGGGGTGGAAAGTTGAAGAAGTACATGCTTCCCGATCCGGTGTTTCGCCGCCAGACCCAAACGGAAAACGCCGAAACCTCCATAGCTGGCCACGGCACCCAGTTGTGTCCGCTGTCCGAACCGCCGACTAGCCATAAGTGAGATCTGGGGGATATACCCAACGATGTTCCGTTGGTCCAGATTCAACGATAAATAACCGGTGTTCCACATGTCCATTCCGATCATCAGGTGTGCACGAAACGGCAAGAGCCGGGTAATTGATCCACGCTTGTACCGAAGTCCCAAGGTGTCCAAAACAACGTCCTTCCCGATGATCACATCGTCCAACGCGAAGATGTTGTCCACCTGCCAGCCGTCGTAGGTGACCAACGTATCCTTTGTGATCGACACACTACGTTCGTTCCAAGCCACAAAGCCAAGGTCTTCAACTGCGACCCCGAACCGCATTTTCCTTGTCCCCAGGTTGAAAGAAGTGTTCCATTGGCCGGTAAGTGCCGCACCAATTCCGTTCGAACGGTCCCAGCTACCACCGGCCGTATCACTTGCATAATATTCACCGGCAACATCTGTTCGCAACTCCCTGCCATCAATAGCGGTGAACAGGGTGGCATTCTGCACATCCACCGAACTGAACCCATTTCCGCGCACAAGGTCCACCCGCACCATGGATCCATTGTTGCGATGTTGTGCTCCTATACCAATTGTCTGGTAGCGGATCTGTTCAAACCCGGAAGGGGCAAGCTCGGCGGTCTGGTTCTCGTAGGCCGCATTGCCGAAGAACGTGATCGCGAATTGGTCCTTGGTGAAGCGAAGGCCGCCAACTTCATGGTGGGCCACACTGATCAATGGCCGCCACATTGTGCGTTCTGCATTACAAAGGGATCCGGCCCAGGACAAACGACCTTCTGCCACGTATCCTGCCGTGTTCTGATCACCGTCGAATGCGTTCAAGGAGCGCTCCCGAATGCTCCTCGACAGGTCTCCACCCCTGTAAATGCCAAGAGGCAATTCGTTGAAAACCGTGTTCGAATTGTAATCCGCTGACCCGTGGATACGGATCGAATTGCTCCACCAAGCGTTCAGGTCAACAATGGTATCTGGCTGTAAAAGAACAGTTTGTCCTATTCCATTCAACGAGCTGAAAAGCACGACGCCCGCGATCCACCTACTTGACCCCATTCAACAAATAATTCACTTTGGCGGTGATCTGAAGGTCCGCTGCGTAACGCTCCAACAAGCGCACGTGCTGGCTTTGGTCCGCCGTGTTGAAGACGATCCGTACCCGGAGCCGTGTGGCCTGGTAAAGTAGATCAACCTGATCAGCTGAGAGTATTGCATCGCTTCTGGACTCTACGGGAGTTTGAACAAGTCCATCTGCATCCAAGGCCGCAGCTTGCAAGGACCCCAGAACTGGCACATTGCTCAAGACGTTGTTGTCGGCATCCACAATGTCCAGTACCAGTTGGGCATCCAACGGAAATCCATTTGTGGTGAAGAGATGTAGCTCGCCGTTCCTGATCGCATGGCCTTCTGCCGATCCTGGCAGATCCACCTTAACCAAGTTCTGCAAGGTCAAACCCGTCGCGATCAGGTCCAAGGGCAACTCCAATTCCAACGATGCGCGCAACTTGCTGTCGTAATAGAAGAAGTCATGTCCGTTGCTGATGTCACCCAACGGGTTCATCTCCAGGTCCAAGGCAAGCTCCAGCTGATCGGGCAGGATCTCTAAGAACTGATCCACGTTGCTGTTGTCGCTGTTCAACGTCGTTTGGTAATGACTGGGCTGGAACGTATCGCCAAGGTCCAAGGCCCTGTTCAAGTTGATCGGGCCGTTCATGATAGCATGCTGAAGGTCAACACTATTGCTGGTGTTGCTGTTCACAGAACGCAATTGGTGCAGACGAACGCGCAGGTCCATCCCGATCCCGCTTTCCACGTTCAGGCGAACTTGCACACGGTTCAGATCGATCGTACCATCAATGATGTTGGCGAAAAGATCGATCGCGTTGGACTCAGGCTCAAGGGTGATCACGCGATTCCCGAAGTACCCCGATGCATACTGTGGCACAAGACCTTCATACGCCACCTTAACGATAATGCTGTCCTGATTGGTGACCAGCGCTCCGGATCCATTCGGGTCCAACTGTGCACTTACATTGGAACCCAGTGTGTTCACATCATTGAATTGCGGACCACGCAGGTCGAAGATCGAATAGGCGAGATCCCTTTCCGCTTCCGAAGTGGTCGGATCCGCTGCTGTTCCGGGGCCAACCGAAGCAGTCAGCGCCGAGGAGCCATCCGGAAAGGTGACCCCATTCAACCCAAAGGTCCCGAACACCTGACTTGCGATCTTGTTGCGCATGATCAATTTGAGCCTGCCTTCACGAAGGATCAACTTTCGCAATGCCAGATCATCGAAATCGAACCGGATCAAATTGTTCTCACTGATCACCGGAAAGCCTGCGGGCAGGTCGAACGAATCATTACCCGGAAGCGGGAACGCATACGGATAGACCAAACTGGTGTCGGGTATGGCAAGAACGGTATCCAGGTCCAAGGCGAAAAGATCATCGGAGTAGACCAAGGTGATTGTACCATCCGCTTCGGTCGTTCGCACGGAATCGGGCAGTATGTCCGACAAGGTGAAACGTGTTCTAAGGATCGGGACCAACGCATCAATGTCCCAACGGGATGGTTCAACATCCTTTCTACAGCCCACTAATGTTGAAAGAATTAGTAGGCCAAGGGAGGCAACCCTTATAGGGAAACGCACGTTTTCCATGAGCAGGAGCAAAGTACGGGCTTATGTGACCAAGGTCGAGTTGCGGAGTCGTAAATTTGTTGCTAAACCGAAGGGCGGTGCTGATAAGACGCCATATACTATTGCCCACGCTGCTTGCAAGCAGCGTCATGTTCCTTCTCTCGTGGGTCTGGCATGGTCTCGCTCTTACTGATCTTCAGGAATTGCCTATTCCAAAACCGCTGTACTTCAGTTTGGCCGGCTTGGTCTATTTGGTGATCGGACTCGGTCTTACCGTTGGTATCCATCATTCCATCCACATGGAATGGATCTCCTTGAAGACCGCATTTCCACTGACTTCCATGGCTGTTGGTGGAGCGATCGGGTTCTTCGTCTACCTCGTGATCTTCGTGCTCGGTATGTCGTTCGCGAAGCACGACATGATGCACATTCTGGTGGATGTGCTTTGGCAAATGTTCGAACAAGCGATAGGCGGTTTGGCCGTTAGCCTGGGCATCATTTACGATATGCACAAAAGCTATCTGGAGGGGGAGAAGGCGGGGTAGCAGTAACTTTCAAGAAGAACCGCGCTGATCTTAATGATCTCCAGTGCCGCCTAATGCGGCAGCTCCCAACAACGCCGAGTCATCTTCCGGGAGGCCGGAACTGACGATATCCACGCGGCCTTGGTAAATATTTAGCAACACCTTCTTGAAGCGAGCCTGCAACGGATCCATCAACAACCTTCCACTACGAACGATCCCGCCGAAGAGCACGATCCGGCCCGGTCCAGTGATCGCAACGGCATTCGCCAAGCCTACGGCCAACCAATCCGCTGTCCACTGGAAGGTGAACTGAGCAGCCCTGTCCCCGGCCAAAGCGGCATCCGCGATCGGCTTTACTCCTTCCGTCCGAATGATGTCAGAATCACCTCCAAGGTCCAAATAGGTTTGGCGGATCCCACGGATGCTCACGTAGGTTTCGAGGCACCCGGCTCTTCCGCAGGTACAGGGTCTTCCGTCCATGACCAAGGTGGTATGCCCCAGTTCGCCTGCATTTCCGGCACTTCCCAACACGAGTTTCCCGTTTACAATGAAACCGCCACCTACGCCCGTCCCCAATGTGACCACCATCAGGTCATTGTATCCTTTTCCGGCCCCGTAACGCCATTCACCCAGCGCCGCTGCGTTCGCATCGTTCCCCAGCACGGCCGTTGCTCCCATGCGGGTGGCCATCATATTGGCAAGTGGTACGTCGTGCTTCCAAGGCAAGTTGGGCGCCATTTCAATGATCCCGGTATGCTGGTTCGCGTTGGGCGCACCTATGCCAATGGAGGTCAATTTCGTTCCGGTAGCGGTGATCAGTTTGCGGGCGTGTTCGGCGATCGCATCGGCAAAGGCGTGTTCATCAGCATGCCCGTTGGTATTGATCCTGTCTCGGACAACGACCTGCCCATTTTCCACAAGTCCCAGTTTCGTGGTGGTGCCGCCTATATCGATCGCTAAGATCATTCGAAATCACGTTGTTCTCGCCAAGCGAAATAGGCGATGTAAGCGTAGCATGCGACGACTAGAATAAAGGCCACTTTGAAGCCGTATCCATCTGCCAACAGTCCCAACAACGGCGGGATGACCGCGCCTCCGACGATCGCCGTACAAAGGATCCCTGATGCCTGTGGTTTCAGGCTGCCGAGACCTTCAATGGAAAGCGTGAAAATGGTTGGGAACATGATCGAGTTGAACAAGCCAACCCCAAGAATGGTACCCATGGCCAGGATGCCCGATGTGTTGATCGAGAACAACACGAACATTATCGCGAACATGCCGAAAAGTGCCAACACGGTTGCCGGTTTGAATGCCTTGGTGAGGTAGGATCCCACGAACCTGCCCACCATGGCCCCGCCCCAGTAAAGAGCCACAAAGGCACCAACCACGCCTTTGGCATCCACAGTTGCAAGATCCCGGCCCAATAAGGTTGCACTTATCGAAGCAAGAGTGTCGTTATTCCGGACCACCTCGGCAAGGTCCATGGAAAGGAAGTAATTGACCAAGTAACTGCCAATGGCGACCTCGGCACCCACGTACAAGAAGATCCCGATCGCCCCGCGTACCAATCTTCCTTTGCGCAATACTTCAGCATAGGTGCCGGAATGTTGCGTGTCCAGGATCTTCGGCAAATGCACCAACGCAACGAACAAGGCGAGCAAAAGCAAAGCACCTGCAAGTACAATGAACGGGCCTTGCACCGCTGCTGCTTCTTGCGCGTAGTAGGTCTCTTTCTCCATGATCCCCATCCGAAGAATGTCCGCGCCGGAATGGATCTGGTCGCTGAGCAGGAAGGTAGCGCCAATGATGGGTGCGATCGTAGTGCCCACACTGTTGAACGCCTGTGCCATGTTCAAGCGGCTGCTGGCACCGCGCTCATCGCCCAATACGGCCACATAGGGATTGGCCGCGACTTGTAGCACGGTCATGCCCGATGCCAAAATGAAGTAGCCGAGCATGAAGAGCGGGAACATCCGTAGCCCGGCCGCTGGCCAGAAGAGCAAGCAGCCAAGTCCCATGGTCGCCAAGCCCACCAACATGCCATTCTTGTACCCAATGCGAGCCAATAACCACCCGGATGGAATGGAGACCAATCCGTAAGCAATGAAGAATGCGAACTGCACAAGTCCAGCCTCGAAATAACTGAGTTCGAAGATCTCCCGAAGTCTGGGGATCAGTGAATCCACCAGTACGGTGATGAAACCCCACATGAAGAACAACGAGGTGACCACCGCTACCGGCGCCCATGAATTTCTTTGTTGGTATTCCATGTTGGTCGATCGGTCCAAAGATGCGCGTTACATTGTCAGCGAATGCATTACGACCGTCGAAAGTTCATACGAACCGGGCTGGTGGGTACCGTCGCTATGGCAAGTGGCTGCAATTCGATCGGAGATCCTGAAGAGTCAACCGGAAAAATTACCGGTGATCCTTCAGCTGGAAAAGGCCCCATCGTATTAAGCACGTGGAAACATGGCCTAATGGCCAACGCAAAAGCGTGGCAGGTCCTCAAGGCCAATGGAACTGTCCTCGATGCCGTTGAACAAGGAGTTTCGGTGGTGGAAAGCGACTTCTCCAACAGGAGCGTCGGTCTTGGTGGTCGGCCCGACCGGGACGGGTTCGTAACGTTGGATGCTTGTATCCAAGACCACGGCGGTAGGGCAGGTGCCGTTGCCTTTATACAACGTTTTGAACATCCGATCTCCTTGGCCAGGGCCATTATGGAACGAACGCCCCATGTTATGCTGGTAGGCAAAGGTGCTGAGCAATGGGCTTTGGAGAATGGATTCGTCCATCGCGATGTGGACTTCCCCGAGGTGCGTCAAGAGTGGCAAGACTGGTTGAAGACCAGCACGTACAAACCCATCGCCAATATCGAGAACCACGACACGATCGGCATGATCGCCATGGATGCCAATGGGCAACTCGCGGGGTCGTGTACAACCAGTGGGATGGCGTATAAGATCCATGGTAGAGTAGGGGATAGCCCGATCATTGGTGCCGGTCTTTTTGTGGATGGTGAAGTTGGAGCGGCGTGTGCTACGGGTGTGGGAGAGTTGATGATCCGCACTGCAGGTAGCCACACGGTGGTGGAGTTGATGCGGCAGGGACGCACACCTGATGAAGCTTGCCAGGAAGCCATTCGCAGGATCGCAAAGCACGTTCCTGCCAAGGAGGATATGCAAGTCGGATTCATTGCCTTGCGGGCGGATGGTTTGTATGGCGCTAGGAGCCTTTACTCGGGCTTTGACTATGCGGCCAAGACCAATTCGGTTGAAGGTTTGGTGGATGCTGGTTACGATCGGGAAAGGGATTGATGGAGGCCGATGTTAGGCTGTCGATCCATCTCGGAAAGCGGTGATCAAACATGGCCTATCCACATCGATCCATCCTCAGCCCATTTCGAATGCTCGACGACCTCTTCACCCTAAAACCCAGGAAAGTGGATCAATAATTTTCATCTATCTTCGTTAAATGATCAACATCCGATCACTGATCCTTGGGTCCATTTTGGCAGCAACATTCATGCTTGCAGCACCCGCGTTCAGCGCGCTAGCACCAGCTGAAAAGTCCAGTGTTTCCGTGGAATGCGTGAAGGGAAGCGGCTTGATCCAAGTGAACATTGAGAACCACCGGAAGATCGGCAATGTCGTGATCGAGGTGAGGGATGCCAAGGGCGACGTGGTCTATCGCGAAGAAGGCAAGGCCTTGACCGGTGAACTGGTGCGCCGATTGGACAAAGGCATGTTCCCCAATGGTCCCGCAACCGTTACCGTTGAGTCACGGGACTTCCGGATCACCCGGGCGTTTGAGGTGAAGTGACCTTCGGGTGCTACCAGCCCTGTGCGATCAGTCCTAGAACAGCCGGGTCCTGTGCCATGCTTTGGCTTTGCAAACCAGCGGTTACCTCAGCCTCGTTCAACGATCTGGTCTTCTTCACACTTGAAGACCTGGTTGCACCGGTGGCATTTGCAACGCTCTGGTTCATGAGGAATTCTTCTTGGGTTACCTCATGGCTCGGTCGTGGTACTTCCGCGTCCAACGCAGAGCTCTGATCCTTGTTGGCCGTCTTGCCCAGATCAGCCTTGCCTTCCTTGCTCACTGAACGATCATCAGCAAGCGCATCAGCGGGGCGCACTTTTTCATCTTCAGCCGGGGAGGTATTGGCCGCACTTTCAGAAATTTCGGCGAACTTGTTTCGAAATTCCGTTTCTCTGGCTTCAACCGGAGTCTTGGCAGCTTCATTCCGCTCCAGTTCATCTCCACTGGTCGGCGCGTCTTGTTGTTCTGCGTTCGACGTATCGGCGCTACGCTCCAGTTCGCTCGTGATGCTGCCACCTTCATTGGCGCTCACACTTGCTTTGGGTACCGCCGGTTTGACGGGCACTTCATGCAGTTCGGTCAATCCATCCGTGCTGTTGGCTTCTTCGAATTGACGAACGCTGAAGACCCCGGCCACGATCAACAACGCCAATGATGCCAATGCCAATGCTGGCCGCCACATCGCAAAGCCATCTCGCGGGATCAGCCAAACCGCAACGCTGTTCAACCAAATGCGCCACTGCGGCTGCTGTTGTGCTCTGAAGGCTTTCAAGACATTCGCACGCACGGTGCTCTCCGCTTCGATCGTTGCTCGGGAGCTTTCATCGGGTCGCATGTAATGCAACATAGTGCGCATACGCTCGTACTCTTCGCGATCGCTTATGTGGCGAAGCACGAAGGCCTTTTCCTCCGCGAGCAGATCGTCGAAGCTCCGCTCGCTCAGCAGGCCCTCGATGTCCTCTGGATCATACTGTTCGCGCCGTTCCATGTTGTTGTAAAGTTTTGGGATCGAATTCCTTCATGCGTTCAGCCAGTTTCTTCAGTGTGTAGAAGATGCGGGATTTAACAGTGCCTTCAGAACAAGCGAATACCGCTGCGATCTCCTTGATCGCCATGTCTTCGTTGAACCGCATTACGAAGGTGGCTTTGTGGTCGGGGTCCAGCTTGTCCAGTTCTTCATCCAATCGGTCCCGGAAGCGCTCCCTGTCCACACCTATGCCATGGGTCGCTTCTACACGATCCACGCCATTGCGCAAGTGCACGGCGGCTTCTTTCACCACGGCTTGGTGGCGGTATGCGTTCTTGCACATGTTGTTCGCCACGCTGAAAAGCCAGGTTTGAAAGGGTCGGGAAGGGTCGTAGCTCTGCGGTCGTGTGGCCAGTTTGGTGAAGAGGTCCTGCAAATAGTCCTGGGCCATTTCCCGATCGCTCCACAACATCCGGTAGAAATAGTTCAGTACACGGCGGTTGTACCGGTCATATAAGGCCGCAAATGCCCGCTCATCTCCTCTGACGACGAGTTCCATCAAGCGCTCATCGCCCAACTTGCCATATTCCGTTCCGAACAACGCCATGGTCTCAATGAGCCAAAATGTTGGCTTTGATCAATCTTTCAGTAGCACCCAATTTCTTGGCCATGATCCGCAGGTCGTGTTCCAACAAGGAGGCTTTGGTCTCATCCCCAATGGAACGGTAATGCTTCAAGAGGATCGCTCCGGGTACCAAATAATTCTGCGAAAGAGGACCGGCATCCATCGCCTTTTTGAATTGTCCCCAACGCTCTTCCAAGAGCCGTAGGTTATTCGTGGGTTCCTTGCTCCACCGAACAGCAAGGCCGGTCAAATACAAGTTGTTCCCTTGTCCACCCATGGCGGCACTTCCCATGGCCAACGAGAGATAAACCGGCCTGGTCGTGCTTTTCACAAGTTCCGTGATCATCTCATTTTCTGTTGGTACCGTGCCTTTGGCCTTTGTGCGTTCCCAGATCCGCGCGCGGTAGGCAGGATCCACCAATAAACGTTGGTCGATCACGAAAACGTCGTTTCGCTTGGCACTGGCGAACTGATGTACCCATAGTGGATAGGCATCCATTTCCCCAGCTGCTATGAGCACTGCACCGGGTTCCAGCGATGTCATCACGTCTTCGGCGTATGCATACAGGCCCGGTGCCACACGTCCTCGACTTTTCATCTCGCGTGCCCATTTCGTTAACTCCAACGCGTTGTCATTCCGGGCTGCATTTGCTAGTTCTGGG
>Ga0209063_1000681_pt1 | contig 20557 bp, 18 predicted proteins | sample KloWWTmeKNB19Kit_FD_187177 | JGI IMG/M metagenome (GOLD analysis project Ga0209063, IMG submission 187177) | Active sludge microbial communities from Klosterneuburg, Austria, studying microevolution and ecology of nitrifiers - Klosterneuburg... | ecosystem: Engineered > WWTP > Aerobic digester >... | reverse complement strand
CCAACAACGCACGCAACTTCGCACGGCCCCTGCTCACTTTCGTCTTCACCGACCCTTCCGAACAGCCTTGGATCTGGGCGATCTCAGACATGGGAAGTCCGGAGACCTCGAACAACACCACCGCCTCGCGTTGGTCTTTCGGTAAACGATCCAATGCGGAATAAACGATCTCGACATCCACCAACATCTCTGCCGATGCACCGCGCTCTTTCAAGCGAATGGCCTGCTTTTCACAGATGGCCTCAGAACGCCTTTGAACGCGCCAGATACTGATGGACCTGTTGCGCGCCGCACGTACCAAATAGTGAAGCAGCTCTTCCTTCTTTTGGATGGTCTCGAACTTATGGTAGGTCGTTAACAGTACATCCTGCACGAGGTCCTCAGCGGGCATTCTGCCATAAGCCAGCGCTGAACAATAGCGCACGAATGGCTCGTGGCACGTTGCGTACGCTTGCATAAAGGCTGTCTGTTTTTCGTTGCTCACGATGGAGTGGTTTCAACAGTAAGTCGCAGAAGTCAGGTAAAGGTTACACCGCGGGCCCTGTGGGAATGTAAAATGTAAAATGATGAATGTTGAATGTTGAATGACAGCGCCTGCATGGACGAAGGGAAACGGTCTCCTGCGGGTATTCGACATGCAAGGACGCGTGATCACTTCAACGACCGTAAAAGGCAATGGCACATTCCAGTTCGTAACTTCAGATCATGCGGCTGGTGCCTACCGCGTGAGCATCGAAATGAACGACGCACCTGCATTGAGCTCATCGTTCGTCGTCGTTCACTAAGACCGATCGCACCACGTGCAATGTGCCTTGTACTACTGCCTCTTACCGGTGTCCGGTTGCGGCTTCGCTTACGTTGATCACGTGGTCACCCACTTTCTCGCATGAGGAGAAAAGGTCGCTGTAGACCAGGCCGCTCCTTACGTTGTAGTCGCCGGCCTCGATGCTCTTCAAATGCGCTTCACGCAGTTCGTCACGACGCTTGTTGATCAGTTGCTCCAACTCGAACGCCTGATCGAAGTACATCGAATCCTCTACATCAAGGTTCTTACACATTACGCCAAGTGCTTTTTCCAGAAGCTCGAACATGCCCAATATCTGTTCGCGCTGTTGCGGTGTGAACCAGAGCTGCTCTTCTTCCTTGCGGCTGATCACCATGCTCATCTGGAAATAGATGTCGGCGATGCGCTCCATGTCGTTGACCTCCGAGAGCATGTTGCGGATCTTCATGGAAAGGCTCCCACTCAATTCGCCTTGTGATACGCTGGTCAGGAAGTTAATGACCTCCACTTCCATGCGATCGCTGATCTCTTCGTACTTCCTTATTTTCTTGTACAGCTTGAGCTTTGCTTTGGTCTCGGTCTCGGTGAGCAGGCGCGTTACCATCTTGTTCATTTTAGAGACCAACTTACCGAAGCGTGCTATCTCCCTGCTCGCCTCGATCACGGATAGCTCCGGCGTATTCACCACACCTGATCCAATGTACTCCAAGTGGAATTCCTCATCCTCATCCGTCTTGCTCGGCACGGACCAGATGGATGCTTTTACCAATGGTCCCACGAAACCGATGAGCAGGAACATGTTCACCAGGTTGAAGAAGCTATGGAAATAGGACAGCGCCAACGGGATCGCTTCAGGAGCATCCGTGACATCGCTGTAGGGGCTGGCGTTACCCATCACATCCACCGAGAACCACGTGATCCAGGGTAACACATAGGGCACTAGAAATACCATCCACGATACGCCGATAATGTTGAACAAACTGTGAATGCGCGCAGAACGTTTTGCATGCACATTGCCGACCATGGAAGCCAGTTCCGCAGTGATCGTTGTCCCGATATTCTCCCCTAGGATCATAGAAGCGGCTACCTCGAACGGGATCCAGCCATTGGCCGTCATCACGAACGTAAGCGTCATGGCCGCGCTGGATGATTGTATGATGATCGTCAACAACGCACCAACGCCAACGAACATCAAGCGGGACAATAAACTCGGGTTCGCGTAAGCACTCAAGAACTGCAATAGCTCCGGACTTTCGCTGAGGTCCGGAACGGAATCCTTCAACGCAGCCAAGCCTAGGAACAGGAGCGCAAAGCCCATGAGGAATTCACCCCACGCCTTTATGGAAGCCTTTCTGAAAAAGATCATGGGCAACGCGAACGCCATTATCGGTATGGCAATGGCCGATATCTTGAACTTGAATCCCAAGTAGCTTACCAACCAACCCGTGACCGTGGTGCCGATGTTGGCGCCCATCATTACACCTGCACTCTGCAACAATGATATAAGACCTGCGTTCACGAAGCTCACGGTCATTACCGTTGTGGCCGACGAGGATTGCACCAGACCCGTAATAACGAACCCGGTAAGCACACCGAAGAACCGGTTACGCGTCATGGTACCCAGGATCTGCCGCAGCTTTTTGCCCGCGGCCTTCTGGATGCCTTCGCTCATGATCTTCATCCCGAAGATGAAAAGACCGAGCGAACCGATGACCGTTAGAATACTTACGGTTGTGCTCCAGTAGGGTGAAATGTCCATGAGGGAAAAGGTCGTTTCGGGCAGCAAAATACCGCAACGCGTATGTTATGAGCGTGTTTCCAATGTTACCATTGTGTTAAGACTGCACAAAGAGATCGCTGATGATGAACAGACCCCAAATGTTGCGCTTCTTACTCTCCTGCGGATCTCGTGGCAGGACCATACTACGGAATTGCATCAACTTCGGGGCAGTTCCATGCATGTAAAGGTTTTGTTACCATTGTAGTGTGATCCACGGCACCGTAACCGATCAAGATCCTTATCCAGAGCAACGTATGGCGTTCAAGCGACCTTTCTACTTGTTGATCTTTTTCGTGTGCCTCTTTAGTACACACATGACCAACGCGCAGGTCGATCGCACGAGCGGGACATTCGGGAATGGTCTCCGTGTTGTAGCAAAAGACTCCTCGTTCTATGTGCAGTTCCGCTTGCGGATCCAACCGAATTTCACGGGGACGTATGTGGATGCAACGAACAGTTTTCAAGAAGACTGGTCCATACGCCGCTGTCGCGCCAAATTGGATGGGTGGGCGTTCTCACCGAAATTGGTCTATAAGCTAGAGTATGACCTTGCCGGCAACTACATCCGCGATGCTGTGATCAAATGGAACTTCGCCAGAAAATTCCACCTCTGGTTCGGACAGGCCAAGTTGCCGGGCAATCTCCAACGCCTTATTTCTTCGCAGAGCATGCAACTGGTGGATCGTTCGTTGATGAACGGACAACTGAACCTGGACCGCGACATTGGCGTGCAACTACACCACGAATTCATGCTTGGGAATACGCCAATTAATTGGGCACTTGCGTATAGCCAAGGCGACGGCATTCGCGATCGCGGTTCAAGCACCGGTGGCGAATTTACCGCACGCCTCGAAGCAATGCCGTTGGGCGCGTTCACCAACTATGGCCGAGCCAGTGAAACGGATCTGGAACGCGAACGAACTCCGAAGATCTTGATCGGTCTTGCATACGACCATAATGCAAATGCAGTCCAGGATCGTGGCAATTGGGGCACTACTTTATCTTCTACGCGCAGCTTGCAAGCCTTCTTTGCCGATGTTACGTTGAAGTACCGCGGCGTTTATTTCTTGGGTGAGTATGGGTACAAAGAAGCGACGGATGGTTCGCCAAGCCTCATTGATGAGTTCGGAACACTTACTGGATCATTCCGTACCGGCTACGGCTATAACCTGCAAGGCGGTTACCTATTCAAGAACAATTGGGAAATGGCCGGACGTTATAGTGTTTTCGATCCCGAAAAAGAAACCGACAGTACCACGCTCACCGAAAGTATCGTGGGTCTTTCCAAATATGTCGTTGGCCATAACCTGAAAGTGCAATTCGACTTCTCCTTACTTACTGAACAACATCGACCGGATACATATCGCGGCCGGTTACAAGTGGAGTTGGGGTTCTAGCGGAAGTGGATCCATTGACCCGCGTCATCTCCTCGCAATAAATACGGTGAACGCGAAATTCATTACGCGATCGTAACGCGGAAATTTGTGGACCATCGTGATGAAGGGCGTAACAGGATTGCCGCTCTCCCAGGCGAGGGCAGCGGGTCTGTTGGATCGTTCGTGATCGCCATTGAACGAGTGGATGATGCATTTCTCCCCCTTGAACGCTGCACGCAGTTCCGCATCACTTCTTCACAGCTAGTGCGAAGGGTGTTGGTCCAAATGAGCGTGGATCCAACACAAAACGTTAAATTAGGACAATTATGTCCGAAATAGGAAATGCGCAGTAACTTTGCGTCCTACGATCAAACCAGAACACCATGTCAACCGCCAAAGCAACCGCCCAATGGAAGGGCACAATCAAAGAAGGAAAGGGTACGATGCGTTTCACCGGCTATGAAGGGGCGTACACCTTCGCTTCCCGATTCGAAAGTGGAATGGGAACAAACCCGGAAGAACTTGTAGGTGCCGCGCACGCGGGTTGCTTCAGCATGTATCTGTCCTTGCTGCTCACCGGTGAAGGGCTGAACCCAGCAAGTATTGATACGACCGCACAGGTCACCATTGCGAATGATGATAGTGGCCCGCACATCACCACGATCACCCTACAGTGCAACGTGAAATGTGATGGACTGGATGAAGCCAAGTTGAAGGAGTTGGCGGCCACCACCAAGGAGAAGTGCCCCATATCACGCTTGTATGCCGGAGGCACGGCCAAGATCACTGTAGAAACAGAACTCTTGAACTAATAGAACCATGGAAACGCAAGCAAAACCTGAATTGAAGCCGCTGCAACTGGGTGAACAGTTCAAAATGCTGGAGGTAACGGCTGTCGCCGGAGCCTTCATGCCCTTGCATCACTGCACCAGTGAGGCCATTGTGATGGTGCGCGAAGGAACGGCCACCTTAGAGATGGATGGAGGCAACACGGAGTTGGCCCCAGGTTCCAGCATTCTGATCCCCGCAGGCAGACCACATGCGCTCCGAGTGGGGCAACCCTTCAAAGCGACAGTGGTAATGGAACGTAAGGCATCATTGGAATTTGAACCGGGATAATAATGGTGTGATGTACAACTACGACACGGTTACCGAAGCGATCCAGGGGCTGAAGAGAAGAGGATACACCTTGGACTTCAATGCCCAAGCTGATGCCGAATGTCTGGTGTGCCACGACACCTCATTGAACTTATCGCCGGAGGAGTTCCAAATTGATGAAGTATATCGCTTTGAAGGCAATTCGGACCCGGGCGATGAAATGGTGGTCTATGCCATTTCTTCAGAACGGCACAATGCCAAAGGCGTAGTGATAAATGCGTTCGGCACCTATTCCGACGGCACGGTGGCGGCGATCGTGAAACACCTACATCGGCATCACACATCAGATTAAAGGAATTGGGCACGATAGGAACATTGATCGCATGCTTCAAAAAGCCACTGGTGCGTTCAACTAGCAGACGGTTAATATCCGCCAGCGCAAGTGGCCATTGAAAATGCGCATGATCCGGGTTGAATAGATCGAACAAAAAAACGAAACCATGGAAACCGAACACGACCACCTTTTCCCTAAAGCCACACGCGAAGGCATTCAAATGCAGGAGAGCCTGGCCCCTGCTGCCATGGAGGCGTGGCGCAATTTCAGCAGGACCGTATTGAAGGATGGCGCCTTGCCAGCCAAGACCAAGCAGCTCATTGCGTTGGCCGTGGCGCACGTCACACAATGTCCTTACTGCATAAGGGCGCACACCAAGGATGCCATGCGGAAAGGCGCGACCAAGGAGGAAATGATGGAGGCTATCTGGGTAGCTGCTGAAATGCGCGCGGGTGCGGCCACAGCTCATGCCGCCATTGCGATCGACGAAATGGTCAAGCAGGAACAACACCGCTGACCGCAATGGAACTGCGTGGAACAACAGCAGTGGTAAGCGGAGCAGGCAGCGGCCTGGGCAAAGCGTTAGCAACCGCTCTGGTGGCAAAGGGAGCCACCGTGCATGGGCTGGGGCGAACCGAGCAAAAGCTGCAGGACCTTCACACGGAGTTGGGTGAAACGTTCATACCCGTAGTGCTTGATATCGCTCATGAGCAAGCAGTGCGCATATGGGTGGAGCGCACATTCAGGGGTGCTACCCGATTGGATATTTTGATCAACAATGCGGGGGCCGGCCACTTCGGAAAAGTGGATAAGCTACCCGCTGAACAGTGGCGTGAAATGATCGACACCAACCTTAACGGTATGTTCTACCTTACCTCCAGCATGGTGCCGTTCATGAAAAAGAATCCAAGGTCCACGCACATCATCAACATCGGGTCCATATTGGGCAAGGTGGGCAGCCCGGAACGCAGTGGTTATTGCGCCACCAAGTTCGGTGTGCAAGGCTTCAGTGGTTCACTGGCCATGGAACTTCGTAACGTTGGCATAAAAGTGACCTGCGTGAACCCCGGCAGCATCAACACGCATTTTTTCGAAGGTTCGGGCATTGAGCCACACGACAACATGTTGCACCCGAAGGACATCGCACATTTGATCATGCAATTGTTGGAGACCCCGGACAACATGCTGGTGGATGAGATCACGTTACGGCCCCTGCAACCGCGCGATCCAAAACCAAACACAAGAGCATAGAATAAAAACGAATTCATTCCCTGACACATGCCGAGCCAAATCTGTGCCGGGCCTCTCAACGAGGACCCCCGCACCTGATCGATCATAACTCCGATCCCAGGCATTGATCTCGGCCATCCAACAGAGACCCTTTTATGTTTGCCAAAGTTAAGACTGTAGTGCTTTCTCTTCAGTGCGATCCGGGTGGTAGTATTGATGTTGATACATGATCTGCCACCTCGGCGTGTAAGGCGAGGAGACCCTTGGTTAGCGCTTTGCTACACCGTGCCGCAGGACTGGCCTGCACGCTTTTGCATTTTCAAGAAAAGGAATAGTACCTGCGATGGTATAAACCAAAAAAACACCCGAAGATGTTCTTGCAGGCTTGACGCGCGCTGCGAAGGCGAGTCCTGCACAAGCCTGTCCGGAAACGGGCGCATCAACGGGTGCAGATACAAAGCAATGTTCTCGCTGTTATCTATCCGGATCACCCACAAGCAAAGTTACGTGCCCTACTCTGTCCTCGTCGCAGTATTTCAATTTATAGATATAGACATCCTGCTTCTGTAGCGCACCGCCGTATAGTCCGTCCCAACCGATGTTGATGTTCTCCGTGTGGAACAACTGTTCACCCCATCGGTTGAATACGGAGAGTTTCATGGCTTGTGCAGAAGGACCAACTGCTTTGAAGAGCTCATTGATGCCATCGCCGTCCGGTGTGAATGCGTTGGGTACGAACATGCACACATGTTCCTGTGTGAACTCCGGTCTGAAGTTCCGATCGACAATACACGTTCCCAACGTGGTCCGCAACGTAATTGGCACCGGTCCGCACCGTGCTCTATCGCCCAATTCCCAGGCTAGTTGCGCTGCATAACTTATGTGCTCGGTGCCATTGTAAAACCACTCCAATACTGCAGGCTGGTCGGTGACCACATTCAAGCTGATCACGCCGCATTGGTTCGCGGCAGGTATGGCATAGGTCGGTTCCAATACGTGCGCTACTGGATGCACGGTTACGTACTGAACAATGGAGTCCACGCATCCGTTCAGGGCGGTCACGATCAGTTGCACGGAATAGGTGTCGGGGTCTTCGAAGATCACGTGGTCGGGTTCGAACAGATCGGAGACCGCGGTGGAATCCACTGGTACAGGCCAACGCCACTCGAAGTATTGCGCGAACTCTGAATTGTTCTCCAATGAAAGTGCAGCTTCTTCGCAATTCGGCCCTGTCAGATCGAACGCTGCAACAGGCCGTTGCGCCAAATAGAAGGGCACCACACTGGTATCCGTACAATCCCCGAAGCCACCGGAAACAAGCATTACGGCATGCACACCCGGCAACCCGGTGAAGGTGGTATCCAAGTTCCATTGTGCTCCCTGAAAAACACCATCGATGTACCACAACGCGGATGATCCAGCATCGGAACTGTTGGTGGTAGTTACGCCGACCTGATTCATGCACGAGTCGATCGGAGCCAACGCGAAGTTGCTATTGGGTGCAGCGTTGGCGACCACGGTGATGGTGGTACTGTCACTGCATTGCGTGAACTGATCCGTTACGGTGAGCGATACAACATGCGGCCCTGCTGTTTGGAACACGAACGGCTGTGGCGTGTACTGGTAGCTATGGATCGCGCTATCCACATACCAGGCATAGCTCAATCCGATAGTTGAGCTGTTGAACAGATCCGCGGATAACGGAACACAGAACACGGAATCCGAGATCGCAAAATTCGAAAGGGGGCTAGGTGCCACGTGCACCACCATGGAGTCTGCACTGGCGCAAAGGTTGGTGTCATTGAGCACAGTTACCACCACGGTGTGATCTCCTACAGCGTTATAGGTATGTACAGGGTTCGGAATGCTATCGATCGTTGCATCACCGAAGTCCCACATGATCCCGACCAGGCCAACACCATTTACCTGAAAGGGAATGGACTCACCTGCACAGACCGTGGTATCCGGTGGTAATGCCAAGGCCGGTTGCGGCTCTACGGTGATCATGACAACAGCGGTATCCAACCCGCAACCGTATGCCACCAACGTTAGCGGATACACGCCGGGTTCGGTGTAGAGAAAACTTGTGTTATCGCTTATGCTCGTGGTTCCTGCCGGATCATTGAAATGAATGATGATGGCCGTGTCACCTTGAGAACCATTCTCAACGAAAAGCAATTCACCCGCACATAACGTGTACGCACTTACGCCAATGACCGCATCCACTTGGTTCGGTAGTACGGTAACTTGTTGCAGCATCGTATCGATGGCGTTGCAGGGTCCGTAGGCATAGAGTGAAATGTCGAACGTGCCTGTCGTTGTGTACAAATGTTGCATCACTGAATCGTTGGAGGTGATGAGGACGTTATCTCCCCAATCTATCACTGTTGAGTCGATGCCTCCGTAGGATATATCGCTCAACAAAAGGCTATCGCTCAAACAGATCGCGGGTACAGCTATCACGAAGTCCGCAACGGGTGCTGGTCGTATCGTGATATACACGAACGACGAATCAGACCCACAATCATTCGTCTGCACATAGACCAAGTAGTACGTGGTATCATTCATTACCGACCCGGGCAAGAAAAATACCGGTGGCTCCGCTGATGTGTCGATGACCACGCCGTTCTGATACCATGCATGGGTGGCTGTAGGAAAAATGGCGTTGTTCGTTGCTTGCACGGAACCATCGCCACAGGAATCCAGCACGGTCCATAGCACATCCACTACAGGAACCGTATCCACCGGAATGGAAATAGTGGTATCGTGCGAACAACTGGAACTGCCCATGGCAACAAGCGTAACATCGACATCACCCGCCAGTGGAAAGTTCAGCGAAGGTTCAAAACCCGGAATAGGAATTCCACCATCAATTGACCACTCCCAGCTTGTACCGGTGCTGAGATTATCCGGCACAACAGCTTGTCCAGCGCACGCCGTGAACGGCGCGAAGGATGCTAACGGAGGATCTGTCACATGCACCGTGTCACACGCCGTGCTCGAACATTCCGTAACGGGATCGGCCATGGTGTAGCATACGATATGTGCTCCGGCTGTTGCGCTGGGATTGTCCCAAAAACCCGTTGTACTCACATACGGAGAACCGGACCATGTACCCGGCAACGGACCAGCAGATAGTTGTGCCCCGGCATCACCAATGCAAAAACTCGGTAGGGTGTCGAAGACCACTGTTGGTGTATCCACAACACTAATGATAGCACCATCGCAAATGTTCACACATTGTGTGGCACACAGGGTGATCGTGTAGTTGCCTGCACCGGGTACCAGCATTGGATCGAAAACGCCGCCTACGAAATAGGGCAGCTCATCCTGCCATGCTCCAGCAATGGGCACGTACGGAACGGCATTCATGCACAAGGTCGTGTCGGGTCCAGCGTTGGGTACTGAGATCGATGTGTCAATGGTGACATGTAACGTATCCAACCCTGCACATCCGTTGGCATCCGATTCAGAATAGATCACATCAAAATTGGCCGCTTGTCCGGAAACGGGAGTGATAAGACCGGGCAATGAAAAATAAGTAGAGGTGCTCGCGAATGTGCCACCGTTATTACTGGGATCCAATGTGTAGGGTGTACCATCTGCACAGAGTGTCACATCGCCCGGTGCGCTCACTACCGGCAATGGGTTCACGGTGATCAATTCCTCATCATAGGACACACACCCACCAACGGTATCGCTTACGGCAATGGTAATGGTAGCCGCTGGCGTATACCAGATCGAAGGACCGTTGCCCACAACAGCGCCGGGCACTTCCTGCCACGTATAGCTGGTACCGGCTCCGGTTACACTGAGCTGCACGGAGTCCCCAAGACAGAGCGGTGTTCCCGCTCCGTTAATAGTGCTCGCAGCAACGGGCACCACGACCAGATTCAAGGTCGTATCCTGATCACAACCTGGCGCACCTGCTGTGGCCACGACGACACCATTCATGGCAACCGTAGCCTCCACGGTAATGGAACTCTCTGGATAGGTCACACCACCGATGGTGATCGAATAAACACTGACATTGGCCTGTTCAATGATCGAAATGGTAACGGAATCTCCTACACAAACTGGGGCCGGATCGATCGTTACAACTGGTGTAGAAGGCGGCGCTTGCGCATTGATCGTGTCCTGATCCAGCACCACAAGTGCTCCTCCAGAGCAGGCATTATTGATCTGAAGAGCGACGATGATCTGCCCCGGACCCGTGATGTCCAATTGATCCGGAGGTGTAATGGTCGCCGGGCCGGAAACTACCACGAAGACTGGCACGGCGCCTGTTTGTCCACACCCTTGGACCTGGCTATCGAGCGTGAGTACATCTCCCACGCACGGGCTGGCGGACAACGGGTTCAACGTCCCGACAGGTGGGCCGTATATAGTGACCGTATCAATGCTGGTCTCTTCTCCGCATGGCGTAGTAACGTGTTGCGTGATCAAATAGATCCCGGGATCGGTGATCGTGAATTGCGCATTCTGCGTGATCTGATCCGGTAACGAAACCGTACCACCACAAAAAAGTGTTAGCGCTTGTGCGGTCCATTCGTAGGTCGCAGGGTTACAAAGTCCGGTATAATCCGTGATATCCGTGGTATTGACCGTTGCTGGTATGCACGTAGCATTGACCGCACTCGTAAAGCCGGGATCGATGGCTTCTTGGACACAAATGGTAACCTCATCCGTAGCTAATGCACACGCACCGCTTCCACCCGCGTCCAATTGAATGGTATATGTCCCGGGTATCAAGAAACTAATGGACAGTGGGTCTGAACCTGATGTCCATTGGCTCGGAGTATTCGGAGCATTATTCGCGGAACCTAATTGATTACCGACGTTCCAATCCACTCCTGCTGATCCTGTCAGTATGGTCCAGAAGAAATTCGGACTAGAGTGGCAGGTCTGTCCCTGTATCCATTCTCCAGTGCTTTGATTATCGATAGTGATAGCTGGCCCACCTGCGCAAGCCGTTGTGGAACTTGGTATTGCACTGGCAACTGGCGGCTCGGAAAAATAGATCCCGCTCGCATTACCACTTGCGTTACCGAGTGTCTGACAACCGTACATCGTGATCACCTGCATATCGTATGTATTCAATGCGGCCCCAATGCTAAACCCACATGACGAAGTCGGAAACGTGTGCCAAAAACTGAATGTTCCGGTAGCCGGGAACATTACCTCTGATACAGCATATCCTTCGTAATTGTACATGATCTGATAACCCATGCCGAGCTCAAACCCCTGAGTTGTGTTAATAAGGAACTCAACACTATCCGGCACACACGCATTCACCGGTGTCTGCGATGCAGCTACACTCATAGTTACTTGGTAGGAAGGTGAACCGATCAATATTCCTATCTGTGCGGTATCTACACACATGGTCGTTTGGTTCTGAATAATGTAAGTAACGATGGTAAGTCCAACAGGAAAGTTCTGGGAAACCGGAAGACCAGCGGGAGAAAATCCACCTCCCATGTTGATCTGCGTAATGATCGTTCCTGATGGCGATGCGTCGAATAGATCAAAGACCGTATTCGCTGGTGGTGGGTCCTCACAAAGTACGTAGGTTGGCAGATCCGGACCGTATTCGAATACCGGTGATTGAATATCTCCGCTGAGCATAGCACCCAGCGTGCCGGTAACGGTTTGCACGGACATAGTAAGAGCACTCGATTGGCAAATGGTGCCATCTGTATCGGTGACCGTTACAGATAAACTGACCGACCCAACTTCCGGCATTTGTAGCATCGGCCCTTGAATTGTACTTGAACCAACCCAAGAAGCAGAACCCGTCCCGCCCGTAATGTTCCATACATACGAATATGGAGGATTACCACCCGAGGGTAGTGATGAAAGCTGGATCTGATCCCAAGGACAATAGGGCCCTGCCGGTGCCGATGCCGATACATTACAACTCTGCGCCCGTGCGCCAAAACCCCAAGAACCGACAAATGCACCCACCAGGACCAACCGCACTATGCAATTGGCGAATAGAACGGTGGGTCGGGGAAATGGGAGAGGCAACATAGCGCTTGGTAAGAAGAAAAGCGTTACAAGGTGAGATAATTATTCGACTTCGGGTGTAATTTGAGGTCAGGTTTTGCCATGAAGTGCACGCCTTCCAATGAACGGCATTCGCTTAGGCGGGCGTCGCAGGAATATCAATATTTCCGCGGGAGCCATGAGGGGATCGATCTTCGATCTACTTTCGTGTGATCCTAAACCCGATCTTATGAAATACACTACGCTGACCAAGGCCCTTCTAGGGCTTATCATTTTCACTGGCGCCGCATCACTGCAGGCACAGAACGCCTATTTGGAGAACCTTGCCTTGCCACGCTACATCAAGGCGGGCGTCAATTACCCCGTGAACGTGTGGGCGCGCAATGCGAGCGCCGTACCGATGACCAGTTGCACCGTCAAATGGCAGTTGGACGGTGGCCCCATTTATACAGGCTCCACGGGCATCGGCGGCGGTGGCGTAACCACCAATAACTACCTGAACTACACCCATCCGAACCAACTGAACACCACCCAGGGCACCCATACGTTGGTGGTATGGATCGAGACCACGGTAGACACCGATCCCACGAACAACACCCTGACCACGGAATTCACTGCGTTGACCAACTACGCCGATAAAGTAGTTCTGTTGGAGGGCCGCACCGAGACCTGGTGCCAGTACTGCCCAACAGCGAATACCGTTACGAACACCCTGATGAACAACCCGGATTTCGCTGTGGCGAAGTTCCATCTCTCGGATGCCTTCGATACCGATGATGGTATTGCCTATTACGGCCAGTATAACGTATCCTTTACTCCGGCCGGCGTGTTGGACATGGGAGAATACGGTTCCTATACGCCCAACAGTGGCTCCAGCGGTTGGGAGGCAGCTATGACAGCGCGTGCAGCTGGCGTGGCGCCAACGATGTTGTCGTTAAGCCCGTCAATGAACTGGACCACACGGACACTCACGGTCACAATGACAGCAAACTTCACGTACTCCTTCGCGGGGCCATTCAATCTGAACGTATACCTGTTGGAGGACAACTGCCCAGGTTCACAAACCAATGGTGGAGCAGGCAGCAATTACATCCATAACGCCGTCGTGCGCGCCATGTTGGGTGGTAGCACCGGTACCAGCGGCGTGGTGCCGAACACCCCTGTAGTGGGCACCAATTACACGCACACCTATACCTACCAAGTGCCTGCCAATTTCAAACTCGCCGACCTGAAGTTGATCGGTGTATTGGAGCATAAATTGGGTGTCAACAACCGCTACTGTGTGAATGCCGTGAAGAGCGGTGTTAGCGCTGTGGGCATCGATGAACTCACACTTGCCGCCGATCGCTTTCAGGTATTCCCGAACCCCTTCACGAATGAATTACGCGTGAGCGTGGCCGACATGAACGGGCCTGTAGCCGTGGAGCTCTATACCTTGGACGGACGCAGCGTATACCAGAGCACTATGGTGCTTGATCCTACTGGCAACGCTACCCTTGACCTGAACAGCGCGAAACTGGCGCAAGGCGCTTACCTGCTACAGATCAACACCTCCGAGGGCAAAGCCACAGAGCGTGTACTGAAAGTGGATTGATCAGTAATATGAACATTTGAAAAGGGAGGGCTTCGGTCCTCCCTTTTTGTTTGCATCACAGGCGGCGCCCCTCGCATTTTATTTTCGTGGTAGTATTCAGCATCGCTTTCTGCCAACCCGCTTGATTATCCGTGCATGACCACTTATATTTGATAGCACACTTCCGAACGCTCGGGTCGCTCTGGTCCGATCGCATCTCAGTTCCGTTTCCCACTAATTGGAACATTTGGAATGAATAGAGGTTGGTCATACGCGGATCATGCACTGGTCCTCATGCTTTCATTGGGGTTGATCAATTGTGTTCAACTGCCGCTTACAGCCAACACTGGTCCACAGGTCGAGCTAATAAATAAGTTCGATGCTCCGATGGTCGAACTGATCCTCCATCGTGCGAACAACGATTCCACACTAACAGGATGCAGCAGCTCGCAAGCACCGTACATGTTGCCAAAGGCGGCTGGAGTTCAGTCGATCTCCTTGCTCACTACCGGTGATGTGATCGGCGGTTACACGATGATCGGCGCACCGGACGGGCTGGGCGCCTTCGACAATGGCAATGGGACCTACACCGTGTTGATGAACCATGAGTACCAGGGGTCGACCGGGGCCATTCGTGCCCATGGTTCGACCGGTTCGTTCGTAAGCAAATGGGTGATCGACAAGGTGAGTAATTGTGTGCTCACTGGTGCAGATCTGGTCCAAACCGTATACACGTGGAATGGCACTTCCTTCGTTGCCGGTACCACGGCCTTCAGCCGATTCTGTTCCGGCGACCTCCCCGCGCCGAGCGCATTTTATCAAAGTTCAACGGGCTATGGCACACAGGAGCGGATCTTCATGAGCGGTGAGGAAGGAGGCACCGAAGGACGTGTGATCGGGCATATCGCTACCGGCCCGAACGCGGGAACTTCCTATCAATTGCCACGATTGGGACATGGCAATTGGGAGAACGGCGTGGCTTGCCCAGCAAGCGGCGCAAAAACGGTGGTGTGCATGACTGATGATGCTGGCCCAGGCCAGGTCTATATCTACATAGGCACGAAACAGAACACGGGGTCGGTGATCGACATGGCGGGGTTGCACAACGGCAATTTGTTCGGGGTGAAGGTGAGTGGTATGGCAACCGAATTGAATGCAAGCCCTCCTGCTCCGGGCACCGTGTTCTCGCTGTTCGATCTTGGCGACGTAAAGAATTTGACCGGTGTGCAATTGAACGCCAATAGCAATGCTGCAAGCGTAACGAACTTCCAACGTCCGGAGGATAGTGCATGGGATCCATCCCATCCGAACGATCTGTACTTCAACACCACTAACGGGTTCAGTTCGCCCAGTCGGTTATGGCGCTTGCGCTTCACCAACATTCTACAACCTGAATTGGGAGGTACCATCACGGCTGTGCTCGATGGCTCCGAAGGCCAGAAAATGTTGGACAACATCACGATCAATGCGAAGGGCCAGATCATGGTACAGGAAGATGTGGGTGTGAATGCACACCTCTGCAAGATCTTCCAATACGACATCGCCACCGATGCACTGACCCTGATCGGGCAGCATGACCCCGCTTCGTTCCTAAGCGGTGGCGCCAGTTTCCTCACGCAGGACGAAGAGTCGTCCGGCATCCTTGATGTTTCCGATATTCTCGGCGAAGGGTATTACCTGCATACCGTTATGGCGCACTATGGCAACGGCACGGTACTGGTGGAAGGCGGTCAGTTGTTGTTGCTGAGAACCGATGCCGGAGGTGTGGCCCTCAATGCCCGCATGGTGTTGGAAGGACCTTACGATCCTGCAACTGGACAGATGAGCGATGCCCTGCGTTCAAGCGGTCTTGTCCCCACCAATGAGCCCTATACTGCACTTGGTCATGTGCTACAGAACGCGGGTGCCACGACCACTACATCGGCGCTTTCCATTACCGGTAGCAACGCGATCGTGGAGTGGGTAGTGGTTGAACTCAGGACCACGGCCAACCCTTCCGCAGTCCATTCCGCAAAGGCTGCTTTGCTGCAGCGCGATGGTGATATTGTTGAAAAGGATGGCATCGGATCGCTACGTATTCCAGCACCGGTGGGGAGTTACTATGTGTCGGTCCGTCACCGCAATCATTTGGGGGTAATGACCGCCTCGCCGGTCCCTCTTTCCAGCACACCGATCGAGGTCGACTTTCGTTCAGCAGGAACGATCATATATGGTAGCGAAGCGCGTAAAAGCCTAACCGGCACATTCCCTGCGGAAGCGCTTTGGGCCGGCGATGTAAACGCAAACAGCGAAATGAAATACACGGGTCCCGGTAACGACCGCGACCTGATCCTTTCAAAGATCGGCGGCGTAGTGCCAACGAATACGGTAACCGGCTACTTTCCCGAAGATGTGAATTTGAGTGGCGTAGTCCAATACACCGGTCCGGGGAATGATCGCGACATCATCCTGGAGAATATCGGTGGCGTGGTACCCACCAACACCAGAATTGAACAACTGCCATGAACGCAAGGCAAGTGCTCACTATCACAACACCTACTTGAACGACGAAAACCCGGCTAGGCCGGGCTTCCATACTTAAGCAGCGGGTGCTACTTCTTCTCTTCCGTGGACTTTGACTGTTCCATATGTTCTTTGTGCTCTAGTTCACCGTGTTCCTTGTTCATGGCATCGCAGCTGGCCTTCCAACTTGTGAATTGCTCTGCCGTCAGCACGTTCTCGATCTGGTCTTGGTGCTTCTCCATGACCTGTTTGCGCTGTGCATCGTCTTCCGATGTGCTGCAGGCTTTGTTACAGTCCGCTAGGATGACTTCCATCTGGGTCTTCTGCTCGGCGGTAAGGTTCAGGCTTTCCATGGCTTTCGCATCGGCCATATGACAGCCGTGGCCAACCTGTTCCATCTTGGCGTGTTCTTTTGATTCAGCAGAAGTGGTCTTGTCCTGCGCAAATCCGAAAGTGCTTACCAATAGGAATGCGGCTGTTAGAATAGTGTTTTTCATTTGGTGGTTTGGGTTAGTTAGGTGACTCAAAGCTAAGTGGTTTCGACTGTGTGGCTTCTTTATTCTGGATCGATGTGGAATTACCTTCAGCAAACTGCCTGTTGTTGGGCATATGGTGCTGTGTTAGCGCTTTACTGGTGATCACCCCATGATCGGCCTCCTTGCCTGTGATCATTTCGGTGGATCCTGAAGAGATATAGGCGGCTTCATCGGTACTGGAAAGCGGAACATTGTAAAGCAACGCAAGTGCTGAAATTCCCACGAAGGCTGCGCTGTGCGCAAGGATGTTCTCTGTGCGTATATTCAGGATGTCCATGGTAAAAGGGTGTCTTCGTTGAAGTTCATCGGCTAAGTTCATGCCACAGTTGGGATGCGCTCCATGAAGCCCCTGCATGAGGAATCCGGTGCTCAACGCTGCGCGGCGCTGTGGCTTATCATGCACAGATCGGAAAATAAACGCGTCTTTGGATGGCACCCGCACGCTGAGAGCGAATATCCCGGTGTACGACCAATATGTGAGGTACCAATGCGATCGCAGATCGCAAGAATTGCAGGATGTGCTTTTTCTTTGGTCAGCGTACACGGATCCTTCGTCAACACAGGCTTATACCCTGATCTTAACACCATAGGATCTTCCGCTGTAGAGGTTCGGGAGGAATTCCTTGTGCAGTTCTACTTCAGCTCATCAATATCATCGAGCACATAACACTGCTCCCATTTCTTCATGCCGATCTTCGGGTAATAGTCAACTGCTTTTGGGGCAGATAGCAGGATCAATTTAGCCAACGGGGTTTCTTTTTTGGTGATGCGGATCAGCTCTTTCCCGATCCCTTTGTGTTGATGGTCGATAGCAACGGCCAGGTCGGAGAGGTAGGTGCAAAAGAGAAAATCAGTAAGCGACCGGGCAACGCCGACCAGCTTTCCGTTGTGCCGAGCAGTGATGATCAAGTTGCCGTGCTCCAACATTTTTGCGATCCGCTCCGGCTCATTCACCGGCCTTCGTTCGCCTAACGTGGAGTTGATCAACAACGCTGTGAACTCTTCAGCGATTAGGTCGTTTTCGATCTGATACTCTATCATACGGATAACTTATTGATTTAATTATGAAGTAGAATAGACGCAGAAAATGTACTGCTACAAACCTGGTCCACCTCGCACTGATCTGTCGGAAGCTGATCGTGCTTCAGACCGTGATCAACGGAACGGTGACACATGATATGGACCTTGATTCCGACGGAACAATAGATCCACTACCCGCAGCCCCCACACGCATTGCAAGCAGCACAGGCCGCTCGCTGGGAACTTGCCGGTCCGGCATGCAGGCCCGCTTCACTGGCCAACTGCGCACTCTTCTTCGCGTGGAACACCGGCAACCACATCCGCAACAGGTAAGCTGCCGAGATCAGTACGATGATGGTTGCTATAAGGGTCTGCGTCATCCGGTGATCGCGTTCGTTAGTTGGTACGTGATCAGACTTGCAAGGTACGCCAAACCGAAAAGATAGCCGCCCATGATCCACATGTATTTCCACGAGTTGGTCTCGCGTTTCACGGCCACGAAGGTGCTGAGGCACTGCGGTGCGAACACGAGCCAGATGAGCAGTGAAAGCTTGGTGGCCAAGGACCATTCCGTGGCAATGCGTTCCCGCAGCTGGGACTCCACATCTTCTTCGTTGCCGTCCATGGCGTAGGTCATGCCCAACGCGCTGACCACCACTTCGCGGGCAGCCATTCCGGGCACCAGTGCAATGGAGATCTCCGCGTTGAAGCCGATCGGCGCGAACACGTGTTGCAGTGCATGTCCCATTTCGCCGGCCAAGGTTCCCGCTATGGGCGAGTCCGACTGTGCGGCGCGCGGCGAGGGGATGCTGCTAAGACCCCACATAACAATGGTGAGCGCCATGATCACGGTACCCACGCGTGTAATGAAGATCATGGCGCGCTCATAGATACCATAGACGAGGCTGCGCAGATCCGGCCATTGGTACGGCGGCAATTCCATCAACAGGTGCGGTCGTGACCCTTCGCGTTCGCTGCGTTTGATCACCCACGCAACCGTCATGGCCGCCACGATACCGAGCAGATATAAGCCCACCATGACAAGTGCACCGGAGACAGGTTCGTTCGGAAAGAGCGCGGCAATGAGCAATGTGTAAACCGGAATGCGCGCGGAACAGGCCATCAACGGCGCGACAAGAATAGTAGTAAGCCGATCGCGCCAATTGGTGATGGTGCGTGTGGCCATGATGCCCGGTATGGCACAGGCGAAGCTGGAAAGTAATGGGATGAAGGAGCGTCCGGAAAGACCGGCCTTGCTCATGGGCCTGTCGAGCAGGAATGCTGCGCGCGGCAGATAGCCCGATGCCTCCAGAGCAAGAATGAACAGGAAGAGGATAAGGATCTGTGGCAGGAAAACGAACACGCTCCCTACCCCACCAATGATACCTTCCACCACGAGACCACGCAATGCGCCGTCGTCCATGTGGTCCCGCACGTATCCGCCTAATAAAGTGGTACCGTCCTCGATGAATCCGGAGAGCCAAGCACCCAACGAGAACACGGCGACGAAGGTGAGAAAGAGCACCACCGCAAGCACCACGAAACCCCACACCGGATGCATAAGAAAGCGATCGATCCGATCGCTTGGATCAAGGTCCACGGCGGGTTCGGTGACCACGCGCTTACAGATGCGTTGCACCTCTTTCTGCGTGTCCATCACTTGTTCCAGTCCTGGAGCCTTCCACGCCACGGGTGTGCTTTGCTTAACGGGAAGATCCAAGAAAGCGCGCAACTCATCGGCACCATGGGCTTGCACGCTTACGGTGCGGATCACCGGTACGCCGAGTTCACGTGCCAGTGCGTCCACATCGATACCGATCCCGAACTTCTCGGCACGGTCCATTTTGTTCAGCACCACGACCATGGGGATGCCCAAGCTTCGCGCTTCCAGCACCATGCGCAAGTGCAGGCGCAGGTTGGTGGCATCGGTAACGCACACGAGCAGATCGGGAAGGGCCTCTCGGCTGCGCCCGGTCACCACATCGCGTGTCATGGCCTCATCGTTCGAGAGCGCATTCAGGCTATAAGCCCCGGGCAGATCAAGAACCTTTACGCTGCGCCCTGCCGTGGTGAACAATATTCCTTCCTTGCGCTCTACCGTTACACCGGCGTAGTTGGCCACCTTCTGGCGGCTGCCGGTCAGTAGGTTGAACAGGGCGGTCTTACCACAGTTCGGGTTGCCGAGCAGAACGATGTGTGCTGGAAGGGTAAGGGTATCCACCTCCATAGCTATGGCTCCAAGGTCACAAGAATGAAGGATGCTTCGTGACGACGCAACGCGAACGTTGTGCCGCCCAAACGTACGGCCAAAGGTTCAT
>Ga0209063_1000679_pt1 | contig 20602 bp, 10 predicted proteins | sample KloWWTmeKNB19Kit_FD_187177 | JGI IMG/M metagenome (GOLD analysis project Ga0209063, IMG submission 187177) | Active sludge microbial communities from Klosterneuburg, Austria, studying microevolution and ecology of nitrifiers - Klosterneuburg... | ecosystem: Engineered > WWTP > Aerobic digester >... | reverse complement strand
GATCGAGTTGCGCGTGCCGCCTTTGCGCGAGCGCCGCGATGATATCCCCTTGCTGGCCACGCGCATCCTGGAACGCCTGGGTCGCGAGGCCGACCGTGCCCCGGCGCGACTCAGCGCCGATGCCTTACGCGCACTGAATGCCTATGACTTCCCGGGCAATGTGCGCGAGCTCGAGAACATCCTTGAGCGCGCCGTGGCGCTGTGCGAGGACGGCTCGATTGGTGCCGAAGACATGCGCCTGGTGGTGCGTGCGCCCGCTGAATCCGCGCCTTCCGTGGTCGAGGCGGCGATGCCGTCGCGGCCGGTCGCCTCACACCATCACGCTTCGGCGCGATCGAATGAAGGTGAATTCAATGCCGGCATCGTGCTGCCGGATTCCGCCTACAGCGGCGACCTTGCCGCCACTGTCGCGGAAACCGAGCGGGCGGTGATCACCAAGGTTCTCGAAGCGACACGCTGGAACCGTACTGCGGCAGCCAAGCAGCTTGGCCTGACCTTGCGCCAGTTGCGCTACCGCCTCGAAAAGCTCGGCATCGAGTAAATCCCGACCCGGCCGGGGACAGCCCCTGCTGACGCATTTGCCGTGCGGCTGATGCGCCACCATGCGTGATCGACTCGCGTGCTCGGGGCCGCGACGGGAAACTTTCCACGATCGAACGCAGTCATTGACCCGGATCTTTCCTGGAAAGCAGTGGCCGATGAAAAAATGGCTGAAGGACAATCGCGGCGTACTCGTCTTCATCCTCTGCCTGGGCTTGTTCCGCACCGCGATAGCCGACTGGAATCCGGTACCGACAGGCTCGATGCGTCCGACCATCCTCGAAGGTGATGTAGTGCTGGTCAACCGCCTCGCCTACGATCTCAAGGTTCCCTTTACCGATATCTCGCTGGCCCGGCTCGGTGACCCGCAACGCGGCGACATCGTCACCTTCAGTTCGCCGAAAGATGGTACGCGGCTGATCAAGCGCCTGGTCGCCCTGCCTGGCGATATCGTCGAGCTGCGCGACAACCGGCTCTTCATCAATGGGCAGCCCGCCGAATACTCCAACGTCAGCACGGTTCGCGAGCCGGTCGGCGTGGGCCGCATTGTCGATGCAACACGCGCCACCGAGGCATTCGACCACAGCATCCGCACTGTGCAGTTCCTGCCCGTGTCCAATGCCAGAAGCGACTTCGGCCCGATTGTCGTGCCCGCCGGGGCCTACTTCATGATGGGGGACAACCGCGACGACAGCGAAGATTCCCGCTACATCGGCAGCGTGCCACGCGAACTGCTGATCGGCCGTGCCGGACGCATCCTTGTCTCCGCCGACATCAAGCAGGACTGGCGGCCACGTTTCGAGCGCACGGTCAGTCCGCTGCGCTGAATCCGGCGGCTGGTAGCGCCCACGTCCAACCATGGACGGGGGCAGCGCACGCAACCCGCGCTGGCATCGTCCCTGCGCTCGCGCTACCCTCGCGCGCCTATGACCGAACCTGTCCGCAACGATTTCACCCTCGAACCCGAAGACGGCGAACGCCTCTCCAACCTGGTCGGGCCACTTGACGAACACCTGCGCCAGATCGAACTGCGCCTTGGCGTCGAGATTGCCAATCGCGGCAACGTCTTCCGCGTGCTCGGCGACGAGCGCCCCGTGCAACTGGCAACTCGCGTCCTGCGCGATCTTTACGCGCTGACCGAAAACGAGACGCTTACCGCGCCACAGATCAACCTGCATCTGCAGGAATCCGGCATCGATGCAATCGCCCTCGAAGCAGCCGAAGACGTCCACGAGGTCGCCATCAAGGTCAAGCGCGGCATGGTCCGCGGACGTGGCCCGAACCAGGTGCGCTACCTGCACGCGATCGCCACGCATGACATCAATTTCGGCATCGGCCCGGCCGGTACCGGCAAGACCTATCTGGCCGTGGCCATGGCCGTCGACGCGCTCAACGACAATCGTGCACAGCGCCTGATCCTCGTGCGGCCGGCAGTCGAAGCCGGCGAAAAACTCGGCTTCCTGCCGGGTGACCTCACGCAGAAGGTCGATCCCTACCTGCGCCCGCTTTATGACGCCCTCTATGAAATGCTCGGCATCGAACGCGTGACCAAGCTGATCGAGCGCAACGTCATCGAGATCGCGCCGCTCGCCTACATGCGCGGGCGCACCCTCAACGACTCGTTCGTGATTCTCGACGAGGCGCAGAACACCACTGTCGAACAAATGAAGATGTTCCTCACCCGCATCGGTTTCGGCTCGATTGCCGTGGTCACCGGCGACGTCACCCAGACCGACCTGCCGCGGCACATCAGGTCCGGCTTGCGCGATGCCACCGATGTGCTGCGCAATGTCGAAGGCATCAGCTTCACCTTCTTCAACTCCAAGGACGTCGTGCGCCATCCGCTCGTGCAGCGCATCGTGCGCGCCTACGAGGCACGCGAGGGTGAGCTTGCCGCGGCGAAGGAAGGCGTGCCCAAGTGAGTCATCGGCCCAAGTGTCGGTCTGCAAATCCCGGGCATCGCCGTGTTTCCACGAGATCGCGGAATTTGGCAGCATGACGCTTGATCTGCATCTCTCGCGATCAACGGGCCTGAGGCAAACCGGCCTGCCCCGACGCGCCACGTTCCAGCGCTGGATCGAAACCACCCTGCGCATGGCCAAGCGCCGAGGAAACAGCGAAGTCTCGATCCGCCTCGTCGACGCCGACGAGGGCCGCACCCTGAACCGGCAATACCGTCATCGCGACCATGCGACGAACGTGCTTTCTTTCCCTGTCGGGCTGGAACCCGGAATCAGCTTGCCCCTGCTTGGCGACCTTGCCATCTGCGCGCCGGTGGTTGCCCGCGAGGCCCGCGAACAGGGCAAACCCCTGCGCGACCACTACGCGCACATGACCGTCCACGGAATCCTGCACCTGCTCGGCCACGACCACGAAAACGATGTCGACGCCGAGCGCATGGAAAACCTCGAGCGCAAGATCCTTGCCGAACTCGGATTCGCCGATCCGTACGTGGAGCGCTGAAGTCGGGCGATTGCACAGCGGCCGGCAGCCTACTCAGTTGTCTGATGCCCCGGCTTGGTCGACAAGACGCGCGCGCAATTTCTCCGCGCCGGTCCTTGTCTGCAGATCGGCGCGCGAGGCGGTCGCTTGCAGGTCATCGAGCAAATCCCTGGCGCGCCCTTCATCTCCGTTCATGAGCAACCAATGGGCGAGGGCAAGCCGCGTACGCGTCGGTGCCACCGCATCGGGGTCATCCTTCCTCTGCCAGCCCGCATTGGCAACATCCAGCAGCTGGCGTACCTCGGCGTCGGCCACGCCGCTGTCGAGCAAGGCCTGGGCAAGCCAGGTCGAGGCGGTGAGCGTTCGCGGATCGTCAACACCATAGCGGCGGGTCAATTCCGGAACAATTTCGCGAAAGGCGGCGATTGCCTCGGGGAAGCGGGAGGCGCGCGCTTGATGCCGCGCCCATTGCATGCGCGCATAGAGGTATTCGCCACTCTCGCGACCATCGAGTGTCTCCGCATCGGACAGCGCACGCTCGAACAAGGCATCCGCCTGGTCGGCCTGTCCGGCGTCATCGAGGATGACACCCTTGCGCAGCATGAACACCGTGCCGAAGCGGCTGGGATCGCCTTTCAGCTCACGGGTCAGCGTCAGGCCTTCCGTGGCCAGGGCCAGCGCATCGGAATACTGCCCCTGGGCCGCCCGCAGCTGGGCCAGGCGGCTCAGCGACATCGCCAGGACGGTCTGATTGCCGCCGTTGCGGCGCTGCGCAACAGAGCGATCACAGAACTCCGCAGCACTGGCCAGCATGCCGCGATTGCTGAGGATGATGCACAGGTTGCCGACCGCCGCCTCGTGGCGGTTGTCGGGACTCGCCAGTCGCTGTTCGTTCATGGCATAGGTCTTGCGTGCCGCTTTCTCGGCCGCCACCAGGTTGCCACTGCGATTGAGCGCAAGGGAAAGCACCATCCAGGCGTTCGCGATCTCCTGTGAGCCTGCCGGCGTCAGGCGTTCGGCAAGCGCGAGCGATTCGCGTGCCGCGGCCTCGGCATCGCTGGCGGCAAACTGGCCATTGGCCATGGCGTTGGCCATCGCTTCCAGGCAACGCGCCGCATCGAGCGGCTGGTTGATAGCCGGATCGAGATAGATGTCGACTGCCTCGCGCAACATCGCCACGCCCTTGACGTTGTTGTTCATGTGCCGATAGGCATTGCCGACTGCCTCAAGCAGACGCGCGCGGATACGCGGCTGCTCCGCCAGTTCGGAATTGATGCGCGCGGCACCCGCATCCAGCACTTCGCGCGCGCTCAGCTCATGGGTCATGTTGTCGTTGACGTTCGAATCGGATGCGGCGAACACCGAAACCAGAAACTCGGCGACGCGATCCGAGATTTCCGCCTGCGATTTCGCTTCGCGCTCGGCGAGCACGGTACGCCAGGTGAAGGTGACGGCAAGGGCGAGGACGAAGCTCGATACCGCGAGCAACCAGCGGTTGCGCCAGACGAACCGACGCACGCGATATCCTGCCTGGCCGCGCCTGGCCAGCACCGGTCGCGAGGCCAGGAACGCACGCAAATCCTCGACAAAATCGGCGACCGAGGGGTAGCGCTGGCCTGGCTCGCGCCGCAATGCCTTCATCACGATCGCGTTGACATCCAGCGGAATCCGTCGGGCATTTGCATGGGCGCGTGCTTGCGCCTGCCGATGATTCCGGGCCTTGCGCATTGGCGGCACGTCGCCGGAAACGATCGCGTTCAAGCGCGCTTGATCGGTCATGAGGTGATCGAACGGGCGCACACCGACCAGAAGCTCGTAGAGAATGACGCCGAGTGAATAGATATCGGTTGCAGTGCCGAGGCGGGCACCCTCGACCTGCTCGGGGCTTGCGTAGGCAAGGGTCATTGCACGCGTCGCCGTCACTGCGCGGGTGCCCCGGTCTTCGGCGTCGATCAGGCGGGCAATGCCGAAGTCGAGCAGCTTTGGCTCGCCAGCGTCATCGACCAGGATGTTCGCGGGCTTGAGGTCGCGATGGATGACCAGGTTCGCATGCGCATATTCAACTGCGGCGCAAACCTTGATGAACAGCGCGATGCGCGCCCGCAATGAGAGCGCGCGGGACTCGCACCAGCGATCGATCGGTTCCCCGTCGACGAACTCCAGGGCAAGGAAGGGCACGCCATCGGTGCCTTGCCCTGCTTCGATGAGGTGGGCAATACGCGGATGGTTGAGTGAACCAAGGATGCGACCCTCTTCCAGAAAATGCGCGAGCGCACGCTCCGTGCCGATGCCCGCACCATGCAACAACTTGAGGGCGACCCGCTGGCGTACCGTGCCTTGTTCGCGTTCGGCCAGCCAGACCTGGCCCATGCCGCCTTCACCGACGCGCTCGATCAACCGGTAGCGGCCGGGTACGGCCGGTTGAAGGCGGGCATCGGCCAATGCTGCACCCGCCAGCATTTCGACACCGCGATCGAGCAGACCGTCGCCGTCGCCCATGGCAGACGTCTCGACGGCGGCAATCAGCCATTCAACCTCGCGGCGCAAGTCCTCGTCGCCTGCGCAAGCCTCGTCAAGCATGGGCGCGCGCTCAGGGTGGGGTCGATCGAGCAGGTCATGGACCAGCGCTTGCGCTCGACTGTAGCGTTCCGCACCCGGATCAATCATTGGCTGCCTGCAAAAACGGGGACCGACGCGCATCGCGGCATCATCCGCATGCCCCTGCGAAACCCGCCTCGCAAGTCCATCGAAGCCGGCGTCGGGTGAGGATAACAGCCAACCAGCGCAACGATGATCCTCGCCGATGCCCTTCTGCGCGTAAACCCCTGACGCGAACCGGCGTCACCGGTGGCGAGGGTCGCCGGCCATGACTGGATAACGGGGACAGCAATGAAGATCAACGAGAACTTGAATCCGCCAGCCGACGCGGCGTCTTCGCGGTGGCGTGGCAGAGCCTGGGCAATCGTGATGGGGGCGACGATGGCAGCCAGCGCCGGAGCCACCGAGCCCCCGCAACTGCCGCGCTTCGTCGCCGGCCCGCTCGACATCGACTGCAGCACGACGCCATTCGGGCTGCATACGCCACTGGCTCAGGACATCGAGGGAATCAACCTGATCGAGTCCTCCGCCTTGAACGTGATAGACGAGTACCAGCCCGAACCCGGCACTGGATCGGCTCCGTATACGCGCGACTTCCGCGCGGCCCGGCCGACCGCACTGAATGGCGCGAGCCTGCAACGCGCGGTGAATGTCGATCTCGATGGCAATGGCCGTGATGAAGTGGCGGCGGCCTACAAGATGGGTGATGGCAGCCTGCGCATCGCCGTCTACAAGCGCGGGTCCAACACGGTCCAACTCTTCGATACCTGGTCGCTGAGCCAGACCTTCAGCCAGGTCGAGCTCGCCGCAGGCGACCTCGACGGTTCCACCGACGGCCACCAGGAACTGGGCGTCATGCTGCGCAGCATTTCCGGTTCCGTGGCCGTATTCGTGTTGCAGGGCGACGCGAGCGGCGGGATTGCCCAGGCTGACAATCTATCGGCAGGAAGCTGGCAGCGTAACGGCCCGGTCGGCAGTTCGGTTGGCTTCACCGCAGGTGACCTGTTGCTCTCCGGGCATGACCAGCTCGCCGTGGTCAGCGAACTGAATCCCGGCAACAACCGTCAGTTGGCATTTGACCTGCTCGAATTCGAGCCAACCACCACCCAATTGCCGATCACCGGTTCGGCGATCAACATCGGCAGCAAGACCCTGACGACCAACGTTGGCGGGGCATTCGGCGGTGACGCCAATGGCATCATGCGCATCGAGGCCGACGCCGGCGACGTGGTAGACAGCGCGGCAGCCGAGCTCGTGTTGCACATCCAGCATCGCCAATCGAGTTACGACTACATCACCCAGCGCCTCCTGCACTTCCCGACCACGCGCGACCAGAACAATCACATTACCGGAATCAGCCTCTACGACCGCACGCCGGCCGATCCGAATGATGACAATGCTTTTGATTCGAGTCAGGTCGTCCAGCAGCAGAATGAAAACGGCCCGGCCAGCTTCGAGGCGACGATCGCCCAGGTTGATTCGACGCCCCAGCGCGAAATAATCCTCGCGCGCTCGAATCCGAGCGACAACCTTACTGTGGCCGTGTACCAGCCCCAGGTCGATCGCAATGCCGGTTTCACTTTCCTTACAACAGGTAATACGGTTAATTTCCACAATACATCGACGGGCGGTGCCGTCTCCCACGCCTGGACCTTTGGCGACTCAAGCGGCACCCTTCAAGGTATCGATGTAAGTCACCAGTACAGCGGACCAGGCAACTATTCGGTCAGCATGACTGCAACCTATGCAGACGGCGGGACGCGCAACTACACGACGATGGTGCTGGTCGACTCAAGCGCGAATTCCGGCGGCTTGACGCCGGAGTACAGCTACAACGTGGGCAGTCCCAGCCAGGTGGGCTCATACCAGGTTGCGAGCTTCAACGACCTGTCGTTTGTCAATGTCGCGGCCGGGGACATGAACCGGGATGGTACCCATGAGGTACTGACGATGGCCCGCAACACCAATGGCCGCGTGTTGCGATCACGCTGGCAACTCACCGATCCAGCCAATCCGGCATCTTTTTCCGGCAAGCACGCCGAGGAAACCAATACTGCTTTCAACAACATGACCGCGATGGAACTCGTCGGCAGCGATTTCGACGGCGATTCGCTGCATGGCACGCTCGGCGACGAATGCGTGCAGGTCTACGAGCCGCAGATGCGCCAGGTCATCTGGCTGCCGCCGTATTTCGGCATCGAGCAGGCCGCGACCGACAAGCTTGCCACCTGGGGACAATCAACCACGGGTACGACCAGCAGCGAGAAGCGCTCGGGCAGTTACACCTCGAACGATGTCTCCGGCTACATCGGTGTGGAAGTGGGCACCCCCGACAACCTTCCCTACACCATCGAAGCGTCCGTCTCCTTCACGGCTGGCGGCAACTGGCAAAAAGCCAAAGGTGCCATCCATGGCGAGGAAACCTCGCTCAGCGTGGACGAGGGTCAGCAGCAGGACCAGGGTGAAGCCTTGACGATCGCTGAGGAAACCGCGTTTGATTGCTACCGCTACGACGTGAAACGCGCTGCCAGCTCGATCGACGGCTCGATGCGCATGTGCGCACCGGTGGATGGCAGTCGCCTGGTCAGTGGCAGCGACGCCCGCGAATGGGATACCGCCGTGCCGGCAGCCGGCATGCAGTTGCTCGGCCACAAACCGGCCCAATGGTTCCCGCTGCAACGCGACTGGGCCAACATCGCATTGTTCAAGCCGGTGACGACCAATACGGCCTTTTCCGCCGGGCATGGCATCGACAAGCTGACCGACGGCTGGTTTGACAACGAGGCTCTGGCCGGCGCACCCCGCGTCCAACCGTATGTCGAAATCGATCTGGGGAGCGTGCGCGATATCTCCAATATCCGCGTCTTCCCGGCCGCTGGCGATGCAATCGACCTGAAGGGTTTTCACGTCTATGCCTCGCGAACGCCGATGGACACAAGCGGAGTTCCGGCAGGTACCGGCATTTCGAGTTATGCGCCTGAAACCGAAGATGCGGTTTCCTACGATCGCTGGAACATCTGGACGCGCAACCCCGCCATCCCATCGGAGATGTTGCGAGCGCGATATATCCGTCTGCAAAACCCTGCCGCGCAGGCCGTCAATTTGCGCGTGGCCGAAATCCAGGTGTTTGGTGATGTCCACATGGAGCCGCCGCAGTACCCCCAGGCAGTGTGCGACCCGGTCGCTGATGACGGCCTGTTCAAGGCGCTGGTCTGGAACGCAGGTACCGCGAAGTTCGTCGAGGTGCAGATGCGTGGTGACCTGCTCTGGAACGGGTCGGGCACCTGGCCCGCGCCGCAGGCAGGTGACACATACAGTGCTTGCAGCAACTACCCGACCCTGCCGGTGCGCGACATCTGGTCGACCGTGGCGGTGGGTGGCAGCAGCGTCGCCACCTGGAATCTGAGTTCGGAATCGGGAACGCTGAATGGCAACGTGACCAGTTTCGACAATTCGACCCGCGTCGGTGCCGCTTTCGACTTCAAGGCCGGATTCATCGCCAAGGTCATCGCCGGAGTCGCGTATGAATTCACCAAAGGCGTCACCCAGGAAAAACAGAACACCACCTATTGGGGTACGGGATTGGAGATCGGCGGCGCGATCGGAGGCTTCACGAACACGTCACTGGCCGGGCCATGCCGTTATCGGCCGCGGCCATATGCCTACCGCCTGCCTGAACGCTCGGACACCGGCTACCTGCACGAGGCGTACGCGGTTGATTACACCGTTCAGGAAGGTGCAACCGGATTGTGGAAGCGGACAAACGTCCCTGCCGCCTGTTTTGGCGATCGGATCTTTGCCGACGGCTTCGATTGAGCGCACTTGCCGATGGCCGCGCGGCGCACAGTCGAGCGGCGCTGAACACGTATCCGACCCGGAATTCCCGAGGAAAAGTCATGCGCATCAATTTGCATATTTCCATCATCTGCGCGCAGGTTCTTGCACTCGCCCTGCCCTCCGTGGCGAGTGCACTGAGCGTTTCTGCGACCGGCAATCTTGCCCATGCCCGATACGGCGCGACAACCTCGATGATGTCCGATGGGCGCGTGCTGATCGCTGGTGGCCTGTCCACGCCGACCACGACGAGCTCGATTGAAATCTACGATCCTGCGAGTGGAGCATTCAGCGGCGGGCCATTCCTGTCCTTGAACGAGCCCCGTTCGGCAGCGATAGCCGTCACTCTGCCGACGGGCCAGGTGCTCATCGCCGGCGGTCGCGAAAATGTCGGCAGCGAATCGACCTTGCGCAGTGCGGAGCTTTTCGATCCGGTCAGCCAGCAGGCTTCGGAGACCGGCATGCTCGGCTCGCGCCGGCAACGGGCAACGGCGACACTGCTTGCCGACGGCCGCGTACTCATCTGCGGTGGATTCGACAGCGGCGATGGTGGTGGCGTCAACGGTGACCCCGGCGTCGGCGGACTCGCCAGCGCCGAGATCTATTCGCCGCTCAGTGGCATGTTCAGCCCGACAGGATCGATGAGCACGCCACGCGAGCAGGCCACCGCGGTGCTGCTCGCCGATGGCCGGGTGCTCGTCATCGGCGGGTACGATGCGAGCAACGGTGTCAATTTGCAGACTTCCGAGATCTACGATCCGGATAGCGGACAGTTCAGCCAGGTCGCGACGATGCCGGGTGGCGGCAGGTCAGGCGCTACCGCAACCTTGCTGACCAATGGCAAGGTTCTCATTGCCGGCGGCTACAACGGCAACTATCTCGCCTCGGCCCTGATCTACAGCCCAGACAGCAATACCTACACGCCGACGGCTTCGATGGGCACGGCGCGCAGCCAGGCTGGTGCGGTCCTGCTGCCCAGCGGCAAGGTCCTGCTGGTGGGCGGCCAAAGCGCACGATTCTCCGCGACATCCCTGATCGAGAGCTACGATCCGGTCACGCAGACGTTTGCCAACGAAGGCAATCTGGCCAGCGCACGCGGCTCGGCATCGGTGAGCATGCTGCCGGATGGGCGCATCCTGGTGGCCGGCGGATATGTGCCACCCCCCGACATCAATCATGGCGGCACGATCCTGGCCAGCGCCGAAATCCTCAAGCAGCCACTGGCGACTGCGACGCCTCTTGCCCACTCGATGACCACCCCGCGCGCCGATGCCAGCAGCAGCATCCTGCTCGATGGACGCATCCTTGTCGCCGGTGGCCGCAACGGCAGCAACGTGCTGGCCAGCGCCGAATTGTTCAGCGACCTCCTCGACACGTTCACCGCAACAGGATCACTCGCGACACCGCGCGAACTTGCCAGCTCCGCACTGATGCCGGACGGCAGCGTGGTGCTCGTCGGCGGGCGCGATGCGAGTGGTGCGGCACTGGCCAGCGCAGAGCGATTCAACCCCCTCACCTCGAGCTTTTCAACCAATTCCGCATCGCTCTGGCATGCGCGCTACTCGGCGGGCAAGGCGCTGCTGGCAAATGGCCAACTGCTGGTGGCCGGTGGCCGCGATGCAAACGGTCCGCTTGCCAGCGCGGAAATCTTCGATGGGCATACCGGCATGTTCCGGATTGCCGGTTCGCTGGCCACGGCACGCAGCGAATCAAGCACGGTCCTGCTTGCCGATGGCAGCGTGCTGGTCGCAGGCGGTCTGGGTACAGGCGGAGTGCTGGCAAGCGCGGAGCGCTTCGATCCGGGATCACGCAGCTTCACGCCAACTGCCGGCAGCCTTGGCACGGCTCGACGCGGTGCCATGACCGCGCTGTTGCCGAATGGCAAGGTGCTGATCGCCGGCGGATACAACGCGGCGTCCGTCGCGCTTGCGAGCGCCGAATTGTACGATCCGCTGAGTGACACCTTCAGCGCAACCGGAAACCTGACCGGGGCCCGCGCCGACGGCTCGATAATGGTCATGCCGGATGGCGTGGTCATGCTCGTCGGCGGCAGAGGTGCAACCGGCACGCCATTGGCCACCAGCGAGATCTACGATCCGGCGAGCGGCGCATTTCTTGCCGGCCCTGCATTGTCGAACGCGCGCAGCCGGCCGATTGTTGCTCTGACATCGTTCGGGCGTGCGCTGGTTGCCGGTGGCGAAGGCACGGCAGGCACCCTGGCCAGCGCTGGAACGATTTTGCGCAGTGCCTTCGCAACGACCTTCACCGGCCAGCGTCCGAGTTTCAGCGTATCGGCCAGCATGCTCCCGTTGCCGGCCGCGCTGATACTTGATGGCGAAGGATTGCGCGGCTCACACCGACTGCAGAGCATCGCCGGCAGCGAGGGGTCCAGTGGCGGCACGGCAAGTACGGCCAGCAACGGCCCATTGCTGCGCCTGCAAAGAATCGACAACCAGCAGGTGATCCACCAGGCACCGGATGGCACGCTGCCATGGACGGACCTGCAGTTCACGACACCGACGCTGGCCCGCCACGACGCATTCGATCCGGCGAGCAGGATGGCTGGAGCCTATCGCGTATACATCGGCGTCAACGGCGTTGAAAGCAACGCCGCCTACGTTTCGCTGTACTGGATCGAGGACGAAATCTTTGCTGCGGGCTTTCAGGTCGGCGATTGAAGGCTGGCGCGCCGCTCAGGCCAGTTCGCGCTGCAGCCAGGCACGTGCCATGCGCCAATCGCGCACGACGGTCGGACGCGCGATTTCGAGCATGTCGGCAATCTGCTCGAGTTCAAGCCCGGCGAAAAATTTGAGGTCGACGACCTGTGCCTGGCGCGGGCTCAGGGTTGCCAGGCGATTGAGCGCGCCGTCGAGTTCGACAAGGTCCGTCGATTCGCTGGCAAGGTCGATCTCCACGATGTCAATGCGCTGAGCGGGATCAGGACGCTTGCCTGCATGACGCCGGCGCGCGTGGTCGACCAGCACGCGACGCATTGCCTGCGCCGCGAGCGCGGCGAACTGGGCACGATTGGCCATGCTCGCAGCGCCATCACCGAGCAGGCGCAAACAGGCTTCGTTGACCAACGCAGTTGTCTGCAGAGTGTGGTTGGCGCGCTCGCGGCGCATGGCATTGGCGGCGAGTGCCTTGAGCTCCGCATAGACGATAGGGGTCAGGTGATTCAGCGCGTCGCTGTCGCCATGACCACAGCGTGCAACCAGGCGGACTATTTCCTCGGAGTCAGGTGCGTCGGACATCGAACTGGCTGATCTGGGCAAGCGTTGTCTCCTGCCAGCATATCAAGCCGGGATGGAATTGGCAGTCCTGCGCGGGAGCCGCGCGGCGGCCTGATCCATTCAATTCGCCGGCAGTCCGTCGAAGCCGTCGCCAAAGATTGAATCGGGGGCTGCGGCACAGCCCTGCACGCTCACGTCGTCGACGTAGAAACCATCCGGGACGCGTCCGGTCGAGGCATCGGTGGCGAGGCGAAACCGCAACTGCACGGTTTCGCCTGCGTGCGTGTCGAGATCGACGACGTAGCGCGACCAGTCCTGCGGATCACCGCACCAGGCCTGCTTGCCGCGCGCGGGATTGTTGAATGAGCCGCTGATCGGCCCCCGATACGCGCCAATCAGCAGTTGCGAGGGCGGCACCTGGTTCCAACTGGCACCGGCGTCACTGGAAATTTCCAGGAATGCCCCGTCGTAGCAGCCGCCGAGGCGATCCTCGATGCTCTGGTGGTTCCAGAACTGCAGGCTCAATGGCGCTGAATCGAGCGGCAAGGCGATGGCTGGCGAGACCAGGCGCTGGTCGGAATCGTAGGCGACATCCTTGGCCAGCATCGAGTGACCCGGACCGTGGGCGCGGGCATTCGACAAGGCCCAGGTATCGTGATCCCCGGAATGAGTCCAGCCATCGGCCCCGGTTTCGAAGTCGCTATGGCGAATCACGCTCGGCGTCGCCCCGACCGGGCATTCGCCGGGCACTGGCGTGGTCGTGAACGCGTGAGCCGGTCCCGGCAACCCTTCGCCACACGGGTTGCGTGCATGCACCCGCCAGTAGTAGCGCGTCGCGTAATCGAGTTCGATGGCTACCGTATGCGTGGTCGCTGTAGTCGTTGCCGAGTAGACAACATCGCTGAACGCCGCGTCCCGTGCAATTACAACTTGGTATTCCTCCACTGCGGCGAGCGCCGTCCAGTGCAACAGCGGCTGGCGAGCGACGTTGCCGGCATTGTCCGGCGGCAGGATCGGCGTCGGCGAGGCGGGCACCGTTGTCGCCAGTTGCAGTTGTGCATGGCGGATCCGGGTGATGCCGGCGGCCTCTGCCTGGAATGCCAGGACATGGTGGCCGGCGCTGGCTGCGGCGAGATTGCCGATGTGCGCCGTGGCACTGCCCGGCACGGCGACGGGATTGGCTGAAAAGCCGGTCGTGGTGCCTGCCGGATTGCCGCTGATCGACAGCGTCGCTGGTGCGGCGAAGCCGAGGATCGACTGCGTGGCGACGGCGAAATCCACCGCAGCGGTGGTCGCCGTGCAGACGCTCCAGGCTGGCGGGGTCACCCCGAAGGTGAACGCCGGCTGCCGCGCACAGTTGCTGCAGACCAGGGCGAAATCCTGGTCCGTGCCATCGGCATTGCCTGGCACGCCGTCGCCGGCAATGTTGAAGCCACTCACGGCGATCGTCAGCGGTGCAGCCGAACCGGACGCGAGGAAAATCGCCTCGACGTTGTTCTCGGCATCCGCGGTGCCGCCCGACACGCTCCAGGCGCCCTGGAAATGATTGCCATGCCACAGCGCCGAGCCATCCGTCGCCACCAGGTCGAGGTTGTTGACTTGCGGGCTGGTGCCGACGGCGCCCGGCGCATCGGTCCAGGCCAGCACGATGCGCGTCGGCTTGGCCGGATCGACGCGCTGCACCTGGGCCGTCCAGACCTGCCCTGAATCAGCGAGCAGGTGATCCTGGTTGACCAGCCAGGTCGGCGTATCGCTGAACATGTCGCCGAGATCCGGCATGCCGAAGCCCTGCGCATTGCTGGGCAAGGAGTCATTGGCATCCTTGCCGGTGAGATAGCTCGGATGGGCGATGAGCCACGCCTTCATGAGCGCCGGCGTGGGTGCGGATGGCATGGAGGCATCGAACTCCAGGCTGCCTTGCGCGTTCGCGATCCACCACCACGACAACGAGGCAACGCCGGCTACCGCCGGTGCCGCATGACTGGTTCCGGATGACGCGGCATAGGTGGCGTTGCCAAGCGGGCGCTTCGCATCGCAAATGCCCTCACCGATCCCCGGCCTTGCCTGGGTGCCGGTGACATGCGTTCCCGGCGCCACCAGATCCGGCTTGGTCCTGTCGCCCGGAGCCGGGCCGCGCGAGGAAAAGAAGATGATGTCCATCGCATTGTCGGCACCTCCGCCGTCGATCTGGCAACCATCGTTCCATGCGCCGTCCTCATCAACATCGCGCGGATTCTCCGAAGCGCCGACCGTGAGCATGTTCTTGCCATTGCCCGGCGAGCCAATGCTGCGCGCGCCCGGCCCGCTGTTGCCGGCGGAGAAAATCGTGATCAGCTGCTGATTGCCCGGCGCTGCCGCGTCGGCATCACGCGTACCGATATCGTAGGCTTGTGAAGAAACATCGTATTGCCCGGCACAGGCCGCACAGCCCCACGAGTTGGAGGATATGCGTGCGCCGGCCGCGTAGCTCGCCTTGATGACACCGTCATAGCTGCCTTCGCAGGCGGCCAGATCGAATGCCGGCGCGAACACGCGGGTGGCGCCAAGGCGTCCAAACGGGTTGATGCCCTGGCCGCGCTGGTACTCGCCGGGAAAGCGCGCGCCGGGGATGGACGCATTCTCGCGCACGTCATATCCCAGCGCGATGTTCGCATTGATATGGCCGTGACCATCGACGTCACCATCGTTGATCGTGCATTTCTGGTTGTAGGCCAAGCGCGAGGCATTGGCGCTGTCGCCGAGACGATGCAGGGTCGGATCGCCGCTCTCGATGGTGCGATCGCCGACGCCCGAATCGGTGATGTCGAGGATCGGATATTCCGCCGGGTCCTCCGGAAAACCGAGCGATTGCAGCCACGGCAGGTAGCCCGGCTGCGACGGCCCGGATTGGTCCGCGTTGAATTCACCTCGCAGGATCTGTGCCTGCACTTCATCGTTCATCGTCGGCGCGATGTATTCGCCGACCCAGAACACATCGGGCAGGTCGATGAGCTGGCGGACCTGCTCGTCGCTCGCCTCGAAGCGCGCAATCTCGTAACCCAGTTGCGGCGTCCAGTCGTCCAGCGGCTTCAATCCCAGGGCGGAAAAACGCTCGCGCCCGGCATCGCCGTCGTGCCGATAACGCTGCACGATGACCGGGACCTTGTCGGCAGTGGCGGCAGCGTTCTGCAGGCGCTCGAACAATGCATTGTCGAGCTTGATGAATCCGGGCAAGGGCTGGCTGAACTTCAACACGCGCGCCTCGGCCACCATGGCATCGAGCCGCGCGCGTACCGCGGCATCGGCCCAGACCAGATAGCCAAAACTGTCGATGTACTGGATCGGCACGGCACCGGTCGCGCGCAATTGTTCGAGCCAGGCATCCTGCAGCGGGCCGGTGAACTGCACGATGTGCAGGGCGGGCGCGGTCACCGGCTGCTGCGAAAACCCCGCAGGCAGCGGGATCGCCGGCACTCGCGTGTCGATGCGCAGGCGATCGAACTTGAGCAGGTGTGCATCGGCCAGCACCCAGGCCTTGTCCGGCAAGGCCGACGCATCGCCATCGAACAAGCGGTAGGAGCCGTAATCGGCCAGCAGCCGGAAATCCGCCGGTGCCGGCACGCCTGCAGGCACGATCACGCTTGCCGCATGCACGGGCGCGCCCGCCATGCAGGCGCTGATCGCAGCGGCGAGGACAGTGAACGTGCGCATGGGCGTCGGAGTATGCAGACGGAACGGCCGGGGCGAACCAGCTTGCGAGCATCCGGGGTTGCCGCGAGGTCGTCAAGCAGGCGGCGACGCGCCGCTCAGGCTGGTGCAGGACGAATTCGCCGTACGCCAAACCGGCGTTCAGCGGCGCGACACGTTGCCGTCGCCACGCACATGCCAGCGCCAGTTCTCGTCGGTCGCGCGACTGACGCCAATGCGCGGTGTGGCAACGGGATCCGCTGGCGGCGCGGTGCCATCGTCGACAATGCAGAAGCCGCCGCCGAAGGCGACCAGATCGATGCCGTCCTGTTCGCCACGGATGCCCATGGCCTGGGTCAGGCGTGCCGGACCGCTGCACAGATCCTCATCGCGCCGCGCCTTCGGCCGCGCCGCACGCATGGCTTGCAAGCCGCTCAGTGGTGCCAGCGCGCGCAACAGCACGCCGACGCCTTCATCGACCTCGCCACAAACGGCATTGCAGCACCAATGCATGCCGTAGGTGAAATACACATACATCATGCCCGGCGGGCCAAACATGGTCGCATTGCGCGCGGTCTTGCCGCGGTAGCTGTGCGCGGCGGGATCGAGATCGCCGCAGTAGGCCTCGGTTTCGACTATGCGCCCGCTGCGCCCGTCCGCGGAGTAGAGGATCTTGTTCAACAGGTCCACGGCGACCACGCGCGGATCACGCCGGTAGAATGAACGTGGAAGGATCTCGCCGGGCAACGCCATGCCGCGCAGCCGGCCAACGCGGACCATCGCCATCCGCCTACTTCGACTTGCCGGCAACCACGTAGTCGCCAACGCGCGCGCGAAACGCGATGGCCATGCGGTTCCAACCATTGATGGCGATGATCGCCAGGTTCAATTCAACCAGGGCGCGTTCATCGAATTGCTCGCGTACCGCGGCATAGACCTCGTCGGATACTTCCGATTGCGCAACCAGGGTCACCGCTTCGGCCCAGGCCAGGGCCGCGCGTTCCCGTGCGGTGTAGATGGGTGCCTCACGCCAGACCTGCAGCAAGTACAGGCGCTGCTCGGTTTCGCCGGCCGCGCGTGCTTCCTTGCTGTGCATGTCCAGGCAATAACCGCAGCCATTGATCTGCGACACGCGCATCTTGACCAGTTCGATCAGGGAATCCTCCAGGCTGCCACGATGCACGGCGGCCTCAAGATCCAGCATGGCCTTGAAGGCGTCCGGTGCCGCCTTTCGATAGTCGATCCGGGAATCCATGGCTTGCTCCTCGCATGTCGGGTTTTGCCATGTGCGATGGATGCGACGCGGCGTGAGCGCCGTCGATGCACGTCATCCTGCTTCGTCAAGGCAATACGGTGGTGGCGTCGGAACCCGCCCGACGGGCGGCAGCGAGCCTGCCGACAAAAGATACGCCGTTGCCAGGCCTCTGGCGAACCGCCTGGTCGATCCGCTCCCGTCGGCAGCGGCAGATGAATGGCCGCGCACATCGACATCAGCGCAGGCAGGCGCGCACGGCACCTTGAACTCCGCGCTGCCGCCACCACCTCGAAAGTTCGCGGCACGGCGCTATAGTTGGCGGCTCCGCACCCCCCTGTTTCGAGCCTGATCCTGCCCATGGACATGATCCGCATTCGCGGTGCCCGCACGCATAATCTGAAGAACATCGATATCGACCTGCCGCGCGACAGCCTGATCGTGATCACCGGCCTGTCCGGCTCGGGCAAGTCCTCGCTGGCCTTCGACACGATCTACGCGGAAGGCCAGCGTCGTTATGTCGAATCGCTGTCGGCCTATGCGCGGCAGTTCCTCTCGGTGATGGAAAAGCCCGACGTCGACCATATCGAAGGCCTGTCACCGGCAATCTCGATCGAGCAGAAATCGACCTCGCACAATCCGCGCTCGACGGTCGGCACGATCACCGAAGTCCACGATTACCTGCGGCTGCTCTATGCGCGGGTTGGCTCGCCACGCTGCCCGGATCATGGCGAAGCTCTGGAAGCGCAGACCGTCAGCCAGATGGTCGATGCCGCGCTCGCGCTCGATCCGAAGAAGCGCTACATGCTGCTGGCCCCGGTCGTGCGCGAGCGCAAGGGTGAGCACGCGCAGGTGTTCGAGCAGCTGCGTGCGCAAGGTTTCGTGCGCGTGCGCGTCAACGGCGTCGCCCATGAGCTCGACGAGGTGCCGACCCTGGCCCTGCGCCAGAAGCACACCATCGAAGCGGTCATCGACCGCTTCCGCGCCAAGCCGGATATCAAGCAACGCCTTGCCGAATCATTCGAGACCGCCTTGCGCCTTGGTGATGGCATCGCCCTGCTGGTCGACATGGACGACGCCGCCGCGCCGATGACGACATTTTCGTCGCGCTACTCGTGCCCGATCTGCGACTACGCCCTGCCCGAGCTGGAACCGCGCCTGTTTTCGTTCAACTCGCCGGTCGGTGCCTGCCCATCCTGCGATGGCCTCGGCGTGACCCAGTTCTTCGATCCCGAGCGCGTCGTCGTGCATCCGGGGCAAGGCTTGTCGGCGGGCGCGGTGCGCGGCTGGGACCGGCGCAACATGTATTACTTCCAGATGATCCTGTCGCTGGCCAGGCACTATGGCTTCAGCGTCGACACGCCATGGATGGAGTTGCCGGCGAAGATCCGCGAGCGCGTGCTGTATGGCTCGGGCGACGAGCAGATCACCTTCAATTACGTCATGGAGAACGGTGGCAAGGTTGCCCGCAAGCACAAGTTCGAAGGCATCATCCCCAACCTCGAACGGCGCTACAAGGAAACCGAATCACCGGTCGTGCGCGAGGAGATCGCCCGCTTCATCAGCCCGCGCCCCTGCCCGGAATGCGAGGGCCAGCGCCTGAACCGATCGGCGCGGCACGTGTTCGTCGCCGATGCCAACCTGCCCTCGATCAGCGCGCTGCCGATCGACCGGTCGCTCGAGCACTTCAACAACCTCAGCCTGCCTGGCTGGCGCGGTGAAATCGCGGCGAAGATCATCAAGGAAATCCGTGAGCGCCTGCACTTCCTCGTCGACGTCGGCCTCGATTACCTGACTCTCGATCGCCAGGCCGATTCGCTGTCGGGTGGCGAGGCGCAGCGCATCCGCCTGGCCAGCCAGATCGGTGCAGGACTGGTCGGCGTCATGTACGTGCTTGATGAACCCTCGATCGGCCTGCACCAGCGTGACAACGAACGCCTGCTTGGCACCCTCGTGCGCCTGCGCGATCTCGGCAACACGGTGATCGTCGTCGAACATGATGAAGACGCGATCCGCGCCGCCGACCACATCGTCGACATCGGTCCCGGTGCCGGCGTGCATGGCGGAAGCATCGTCGCCGAAGGCAAGCTCAAGGATATTCTCAAGGCACCCGAATCGCTGACCGGCAAGTATCTTTCGGGAAAACGTCGCATCGAGGTGCCCAGGCAGCGTCGCGTTGCCGATCCCGAGCGGGTTTTGCGCATCGTTGGCGCGAGTGGCAACAATCTTAAAAATGTCAAGGTCGAAATTCCTGCCGGGCTGATGACCTGCGTCACCGGCGTTTCCGGTTCGGGCAAGTCGACCCTGATCAACGACACCTTGTACCGGCAGACCGCGGTCGAGCTGAATGGCGCCAGCGAGAAACCGGCGCCGTTCACGGCCATCGAAGGACTCGAATTGTTCGACAAGGTGGTCGAGATCGACCAGTCGCCAATCGGACGCACGCCGCGCTCGAATCCGGCCACCTATACCGGGCTGTTCACGCCGCTGCGCGACCTCTTCGCGCAGATTCCGGAAGCTCGGGCGCGTGGCTATGGCCCGGGGCGTTTCAGCTTCAACGTCAAGGGTGGTCGCTGCGAAGCCTGCCAGGGCGACGGCCTGATCAAGGTCGAGATGCACTTCCTGCCCGATGTCTATGTCTCCTGCGATGTCTGCCACGGCAAGCGTTACAACCGCGAGACGCTGGAAATCACCTACAAGGGCCACACGATTTCCGATGTCCTCGACATGACCGTGGAAGATGCGCAAACACTGTTCCAGCCCGTGCCGGTGCTGGCGCGCAAGCTCGATACGCTGATGGATGTCGGCCTCGGCTACATCAAGCTCGGGCAGAGCGCGACCACGCTGTCCGGCGGCGAGGCGCAACGCGTCAAGCTCTCGCGCGAACTCTCCAAGCGCGATACCGGGCGTACCTTGTACATCCTCGACGAGCCGACCACGGGCCTGCATTTCCACGACATCGAGCAGTTGCTGAAAGTGCTGCATCGCCTCACCGACGAGGGCAACACGGTCGTCGTCATCGAACACAATCTCGACA